>Ga0315909_10005474_pt1 | contig 14560 bp, 14 predicted proteins | sample LakEriMetagenome_11_FD_203527 | JGI IMG/M metagenome (GOLD analysis project Ga0315909, IMG submission 203527) | Freshwater fungal communities from buoy surface, Lake Erie, Ohio, United States - Buoy 2 MA125 | ecosystem: Environmental > Aquatic > Freshwater > Lake | place: USA: Lake Erie, Ohio...
GCAGGCATTGCGCCCTGTCGATCTCATCGTGCGTATCTCGTGGGTGTGTGGCTTTCACGGTGGAAACATGGTGAAGACCATTTTGCGCATAGCGGCTGCTCAGCCTGAACTCACTTTTGTCAACGACCAGTTGGGGCACCCCACATTTGCCGACGACGCAGCAGCGATGATTGCAACCTTGGTGGAGCACGAGCAGCAGGGAATCTTTCACGTCACGAACCAAGGTGCAGTGAGTTGGCATGGTTTTGCACAAGAGGTGTTGCGCGCAGCCGGGCAAGACCCTGCACGTGTGTTGCCTGTACTCACAGCAGACCTGCAGCCACCACGACCAGCGCCACGACCAGCGAACTCAGTTTTAGAAAATAAAGCGCTCGCGCAAGCAGGCTTCACTCTGCTCGATGACTTTCGTATTCCGCTAGCACGCCTTGTGCAGCGTTTAGCAAATTAACGAAAGAAGCTATATGCGTGGAATAGGGACAGTTATCAATGTCTTCACCATTGTGGGGGGAACCCTGGTGGGGCTCATTGTGGGGCGTTACATATCGGAACGGATGCGGCTCACTGTTGAGCAGGCTGTGGGTATGACCACATTGGTCCTAGGAATTGCCACGGCTGCGAAAACAGACAACATTGTTTTTCCACTCGTTAGTGTTGTGTTGGGCGGAATTATTGGCGAGTTGTTACGTGTTGAGGAGCGCTTTGAGACGTTGGGCAATTGGGTGCGGCGCAAAGTGGAAGTGAAAACTCAAACGGGTTGGTTGTCGCGCAGTTCACTCACAACATTGCACCCGCGTTTCGTTGAAGGGTTTGTGACCGCAACACTTTTGTTCTCCATTGGGCCAATGTCCATATTGGGATCCATCGATGATGGTCTCGGCAGGGGAGCACAAATACTTATTGTTAAGGCTTCACTCGACGGCTTGGTATCAATTCTCTTTGCAGCAACCATGGGTTGGGGCGTGGCTATTAGCGCAATCATTGTGGGGATATATCAAGGCCTGATGACACTAGGTGCCTCAGGCCTTGATGCAATTCTGACTGATCGTATGGTGCACGAGATGAGTGCAACAGGCGGAATCATGATTTTGGGTATTGCACTTCGGTTTATGGAAGTGAAACCTATTCGCGTAGGAAGTTTGCTTCCTGGGCTTTTTGTTGCGCCGGTATTAGTAGCGCTTTTTGCCCGCTGACGCTCCGTAAGGCTTGCGGCCAGCTGCTGCTGGACGACCCGACTCACCATCGCGTGCACCGCGGAAACCACCTTCACGTGGTCCACCTGTGCGTGGTGCGCCTGAACGAGGAGCTGCTGCGTCGCGTGCACCGCGGTATCCGCCAGCTGAAGAGCGTGGTGCTCCATCACGAGGGCCTGCTGTGCGTGGTCCACGGTCACGGAATCCACCTTCGCGTGGTGCTCCATCGCGTGGGCCAGATGTACGAGGTCCACGGTCACGGAATCCACCTTCGCGAGGTGCTCCATCGCGTGGGCTTGCAGTACGAGGTCCGCGGTCACGGAATCCACCTTCGCGTGGTGCTGATGAACGCTCTGAAGTGCGGGGTCCACGGTCACGGAATCCGCCTTCACGGAATCCACCTTCGCGTGGTGCGCCTTCACGTGGGCCAGAGCTGCGAGGGGTGAAAGTGCGCTCTGGGCGAGGACCATCGTTGCGCTCAGTGCGCTCTGCACGTGGTGCATCGGAGCGGTCAGAAAAACGAGGAGCGCGATCACGATCGCCACCGCGTGAGCCGCCATCACGGCGTCCACCGCGTGAGCCACCATCACGACGTCCGCCGCCTCCACCATCACGACGTCCACCACCACGTGGTGAGTCGAGGCGCTCTTCATGCAACACGATGCTGCTTGATTCGCGGAATACTCGCTCGCCAGGAGCGAGCTCAGCAAGGAAGTCGTCTTCTGGTGTCACACGAGTTGTGGTTGGCTCAATGCCTGCGCTCTTGGTGAGTGCACGCACATTGCGACGCTGATTGTCGGTCATGAGAGTAATGACGGTGCCAGTTGCACCGGCACGTGCGGTACGGCCAGAGCGGTGCAAGTACGCCTTGTGCTCTTCTGGTGGATCTGCGTGAATGACCAAAGCAATGTCGTCAACGTGAATACCGCGAGCGGCGATGTCGGTAGCGACCAAAGTGTCGGCGCGACCAGAGGAGAATGCCGACAAGTTACGTGCGCGAGCAGCTTGTGACAAGTTGCCGTGCAATTCAACGCTGGGAACGCCAGCTTTCATGAGCTGTTCTGCAAGGCGAGCAGCGCCGTGCTTAGTACGAGTAAAGACGAGTGTCTTTCCAGGTGCTGCACAGAGGCTCTTCAGCACTCCAAAGCGGTCGTCGTTACGAATGTGCAACACATGGTGAGACATTGCATCTACTGGTGACTGCTCTGAGTCAACTTCGTGCGTTACTGGGTTATGCAAGTAGTTGCGTACCAAGCGGTCGATACCGCGGTCGAGAGTTGCCGAGAACAACAAACGCTGTGAATCTTCAGGTGTCTGGCGCAGAATTTCTTCAACGTGTTGCAAGAACCCAAGTTCGGCCATGTGGTCGGCTTCGTCGAGAACGGTGACTTCTACTTCAGAGAAGTTGATGTTGCGTGAATTCAAGTGGTCAACCAAGCGGCCTGGGCAAGCAACAACAATGTCGACGCCTTTGCGCAAAGCAGTGAGTTGCCCGCCGTAGCCAACGCCACCGTAAATGGTGGTGGTGAACATGCCAAGAGCTTTGGCCAACGGCATGATGACCTCATTGACCTGGTTCGCGAGTTCGCGAGTAGGGACCAAAATGAGGGCACGGGGCTTGTTGGGTTGGCGGCGGCGGTTGCTTTCGGCCAAACGGGTAAGGAGGGGCAAAGTGAACGACAGGGTCTTTCCAGAACCGGTACGGCCACGGCCAAGTACGTCACGGCCGGCAATTGCGTCGGGGATCGTGGCTACCTGAATAGGGAACGGGGTCGTAATGCCTGCGTGGTTGAGGTATTCGACTAATGCTGAATGCAGCCCAAGTTGGGCAAAGGAAATAGAGGCGTTCGACGCCATGGGGGGTCTCCGAGGGACTAGGCCACGGACGCCGGAATGCACCCATGGAACCGCAGAACAACTGCGACGGGGATCAGGATAGCGCCAGGTAAACGGATTTGCACGGCAATGATCATTTCCTGTAGGAGAGGCAAATTCTGATCCGTAATAAATGTGGAGAACGTGACAGAATACATACGTGGTACGTGGAGTGCCATCGCATTGCGAGGAATAGCCAAGAGGAGTTTCCATATGGTTCATGTGCCGACACGAGGATCTTTGCCCGCGCGACTTGGTCCGCAAATCGACAATGTGCCCGATTACGGCCCGACCACCATGAGTCGCAACCCGTATACCGACCCAGTGCAATATGAACTCGAGCGCGAGCACGTGCTTGCCAAGCATTGGATTCTTGCGGGTCGTTCAGAGCAAGTAGTTGCACCTGGCGATTGGATTTCTTTTGAAGGCCATGGTGAGACCATCGTCATCACGCGTCAACCCGATGGTTCACTTGCTGCATTTCACAACGTATGCCAGCACCGTGGTCCTGCCATTGTGACTGAACTCTCCGGCTGCGGCGCTCGTCGCTTTACTTGCCCCTACCACGGCTGGGTGTACGACACCACCGGAAAGCTTGTTGGTGTCCCTGAGCGTGAAGACTTCTCTGACGAGCATTTGAAAGATGTTCGCGCCAAGCAGGTTGCTGCTGGTGAATGGGGTGGTTGGGTCTGGATCAACCTTCTCGGACCAGACGAAGCTCCTTCACTCATCGAATCCATTGGGCCAGAAATTTCCTCTGACCTCGGTGCATACAAAATGGAAGACATGATTTTGTACGAAGTAGTCGAGTGGGATGTTCCCGTCAGCTACAAAGCAATTGTCGATGGTTTTAACGAGATCTATCACGTAGCTCAATTGCACCACTCGCCACCAGAGTTCGTGAAGGCATGTCGCAAGGCTTCGTTTCACTTCGTGGGCGACAACTACATGTGCTTCGTTCCTCGTCCGGAAAACATGGACAAGTGGGATGAGTCATACGATCATCACAAAAACGCTATTTGTCACTACACGGTGTTCCCGAACACAGTGTTCAACTGCAACCCTGAACACATTCAAGTGTTCAACCCCATTCCTCTCGGTGTCGACCACACTCGCTTTTTGTGCTGGCAGCTCATCTACCCAGGTGACATGAACGACCCTGAATACGCTGCGTACTTTGCGAAGATGCAAAAGCATTGGGACGGCCTCAAGGTTGTTGTTGGTGAAGACATTGCCATTTACGATCAGCTTGCACGCACGAAGAAATCAAGCGGATACACCGAGCACATTTTGTCGGAGCGTGAATGCAAAATTCACCGCTACCACGAAACCATGGCGCTCAAAATCCGCGGTAAAGGCTGAGTTTTACAAGCCTAAAAGTTCACGCGCTTCAGCAATTGCTGCAGCGTGATCAGTAACGTGCACAACCTTCATGCCCACTTTTCGTGCTGCTTCTGCCATGGGTAAAAAGTCATCGAGATAAACAATTTCTACCGGATCCAAGTTGAGTTGTTGCGCTGCAGAGAGATAAATCGAAGCGTTGGGTTTACGCAAGCCAATGTCGCAGGAATACAGCACTACATCAAATAGTTCGTGTGATGGCGTGAAGTCGTCCCACCATGGCAACCATTCGCTAATGACATTCGAGATGATTCCTGTTGCAAAGTTGGCATCGCGCACCTCTTGCACAAAGTCGTGCATCGCTCGTGCTGGTTTGAGCTGTGCCATGATGAAGTGCTCAGACTCGGGATGCAATACTTTGCGAATCTCGGTTCCCATGTCGCCCATCATGTTGACGAAGTGGTCCATGGAAATCTCTCCACGTTCGAGTTGGTGACCAGGGTTGTCATTATCGCCTTCAGAAATGAACATTTCCATGAAGATGGGACCAAGTTTCTCTAGGTCAATTCCCGCGTCAAATGCGGCTTGGGGCATGACGGTGCTCATGGAATGAGTGAGTACGCCGCCAACGTCGAAACACACTGCTTTATAGGGAGAGGCCATGAAGCGACTTAACCAATTTTTTCAAGAAGCACTAGCGGAATTTCACGTTGGGTGCGCGATTGGTAGCCGCCGTAGTTTTTGTATCGCTCAACAATTTGTGGCCACATTGCGTTGCGCTCTTCGGTAGTAGCAATACGAGCTCTGCGCTGATGTTTTTCTTCGTTCTTGGTGGCAACTTCAACGAGTGGTTCGTCACGCAAATTGAGAAACCAAGCGGGGTGATGGTCGTCGCCGCCGCGTGATGCCACAATCACCAATGTGGAGTCGAGTTGCAATGGGGAAGTGAGCATTACTTCGCGCTTGTCTCCAGTTTTGCGACCCACCGTGGTGAGTTTCAACACGGGCATGTTGCCTGCATCCCATCCTTTGCGACCACCGCTCACCTTCAAGATGGTGCGGTGGATGTTGTTCATTGATTTTAAGACAAAGTCGCTCGGCATGGGGTCTACGGTACTTGCTACTCCCAGCCACCTTTGCGACGCTGATCTTTTTTCTCGCTCTCACGTTTCTTGCTGGTGAGGCGGCGCTCAATGGCTCCGCGTGATGGACGTGACGGGCGCCGTGGGGGAGCTGGTGGCGTTGCAGCAGTGTCGATCATCTCTACCAACTGAGTAATGCAGTGTTGGCGGTTTCTCCATTGGCTACGACTGACCTGTTGGGTAATGCGAATGCTCTCTGGGTAAGCGGCAAGGACTCGGGCAAGGGCGGCGCGAGGGCCTGTGATGAGTGGCGTTGCAACGGTGAGTGACGCCTTGCTCGAGGTTTTATTCACGTTTTGGCCACCGGCGCCGGCAGAACGGGCGAATGTCCATGAAAGGGCGGTTTCGGGGATGCAGAGTCCGCGTGAGGTGCGAATGATGCCGTCCGAGTCCATGTCTCATTATGTCTGTTGGGTACTCTTATAACAGATCATTCATATAGGGGTAAGGGGCAAGTATGACTCACACTGCACGCAACGAGGTGTCAACCACCCGTACAGGAATTAATATTTTCATTGGGGAAGGTATTGCGCCAGTTGTCTCTGACACCTGGAGTGTTGGTGGCTGGAACATTCAATTCGTTCGTCTCGATGCCGGCCAAAGTTTTGCTCTCAATCATTCTGCGGGTGCTGTTCACATCAAGGTGGTCACTGGTCGCCTCGTCAATATCAATCGTGGTGCGTATGCCGAAGACAAAGTGGTGCGCAACACCAAAGTGACTGAAGCAGAAGTGGTGGCTGGCCCAGATGGTGCAGTATTCACCATCTTCACCGGAACTCCACAAGTGCCAAACAAAGTCATTTCAATGAATCAACTTGCCTATAGCGGCCCACTTGCTGAGCAATTGTCGTGGATCACCTTTGAAGAGCGATATCACGATGTCATTCCTTTTTTCGATGGTCTCGATTGCTATTTGTCGCCAGGTTTCCACCTGCTCGATGCAGACGGCGAAGAAATCACCTACATGTTTGTATGGACCGCAGGTAAAGGCGTCGACTTGTCTACGCACAACCATGGTCACGACCCAGCGCCAACACGTCCGGCGTTTGCTGAAGTGCACTGGGTGTTGCAAAACGGCACCGGTAACGGTGGCATGTATGAAACCTCAAAGCCAGGTGCCCCAGACCGCGTGCGCACACCACTACAACAGGGCGATGAGCATGGGCCGTTCTTTATGTGGGATAAAAAAACTAGCCGTCCGATTTTGCGTGAAAACGGTGCAGTGGAGTACCCATGGCACGGTTGGCAAGGTGGCACCGATGCAGAAGCAGGGCAGTCGTACGACGTCGTGGCTGCTTTTGAAATTACTGCGCCATACGCCATCGTCGCGCCGTAACTGTGGCGAACTCATCGGCAACATCAGGGTTGCGTTTCGGGTGGCTTTCACCTGTCATCGGTAACAAGTGGAGCGACCATCAACCCATTGTTGTTTTTCAAGAGAAACACATTTTGCCAACGGCATTACCGCATTTCGATTCGCTGTGGATTGCCGACCATTTCTATGGCATGGATACGCACACCGACCCGTTCATGGAAGCGTGGACAACGCTCACGTGGCTTGCCGCAAAATTTCCTGATGTGATGTTGTGTCATCACGTTCTGGGTCAGGGTTATCGCAACCCAGCACTCACCGCAAAGATGGCCGCCACCTTGCAGGTGTTGTCGGGCAACCGATTCATTTTGGGTATTGGTGCCGGCTGGCGCGAAGAGGAGTACCGCGCTTATGGGTACGAATTTCCTCGCCCTGCAGTGCGCTTTCAAGAACTCGAAGAACTCGTACATATTTGCCGCTTGATGTGGACGCAGGAAGCACCAAGTTTTGAAGGTAAACATTTCAGCATTCAACGTGCAGCGGCCCCACCGTTGCCCGAAGTGGTGCCACCCGTGTGTATTGGTGCTTTCGGTGAACAAATTGGCTTACCGCTTGCGGGCCGTATTGCCGATATGTGGAACTCGCCCATATTTGGGAGTGATGAAAAGTGGTTGAAGAAACGTGACATCGTTTTTGCCGCTGCTACAAAAGCTGGGCGAGAAACGAGTGCTGTTGAAGTGTCGCTCACCGTCGAGCGCGCATTGCCAAACACCAGCGCTGAATCACAGCAGTTACTTGAAGAGCTATCTCACTTAGCTGAATTGGGTGTGCAGCATTTTGTGATGGACTTTGGGCACCCGCAAAGCACCGAGCCAGTTCTGCGCTTTGTGGAAGAAGTGATGGCGCCTCTGCGGCGTGGTTAAAGCAGTATTTTTGCTGGAGTAAAGTTTCGTTATGGCCGGACTCGCACACGAAATTGACCCACGAGAGTTTGATTCCCCCGAGTTTCAAAGCAATCCTTTCCCTTTGTATCAACGGCTCCGCGATCACCATCCGCTCTTTCGCGATCGGTTTCACAATCGTTGGATCATCAGTCGCTATGACGATGTCAACGCGGCCTTTCAAGACAACGAGAGTTTCGATAGGGCCATGTACCAGCCCGATGGCCCTTACGTGTTTGGCTCATCGCACGTATTTGGGCCAAATATTTTGGAGTACGGCAATAGCGACCGCCACCGTTGGTTACGTAACGTCGTTGCGGGTCAGTTTGTAGGGCAGGGTCTTGTTTCTTTCATCCCGTTCGTCGAACAAATTGCTGGTGAACTTGTTGAGCGTTGCTCGGGTGAAGGGGAAGTCGAGCTGGTGAGTCAGTTCTCGAATCAATTTCCTATTCGAGTGATATCGAATATTCTTGGCCTCCCTCGTGCTGACGAAGAAAAGTTTGTTGTGTGGTATCAAGCCCTCATTGCTGGTCTGGGCTTTGGTGGCGCACACTTGGCGCGTGGCATCGCAGCACGCAACGAGATGTGGCAATATCTCGAGCCGCTAGTGGCAGAGCGTCTTGCTCATCCCAAAGACGACCTGCTGTCGAAGTTGTGCTTGGCAGAACTCGATGGTGTTCGTATGAACATGGACGAAGTGAAAGGGTTTATTGCCCTTCTTCTGGCTGCAGGCGGCGATACCACCGATAAGGCAATAGCCAATATGTGGTATCACATGTTGTACACCCGTCCCGATCAGTTCGAAGATGTAAAGAAAGACCCAGAACTTTGGGACAACGTGTTTTCGGAAATGATGCGTTTCGACCCTGTGGTGCATGTTCAATCACGTTTCACTACACGTGAAGTGCAAATGCATGGTCGTGTTATTCCTGAACGAGCTCAAGTAATTCTTTCGCTGGGTGCCGGCAACCGTGATGAGCGCGTGTTTAAGAATCCCGATGTGTTCGATATTCATCGTGACGACTTGCATATGGGCCGCGAAAACCGCTCAGCTCGCTATAAATCCCAAAAGCCAGGACATCTTGGTTTTGGCGTTGGTCAACACTTCTGCATGGGGTACGCAATGGCGCGCCAAGAGGCGGTCATCGCCTGTACGCGCATGATGGAAGTGATGAAGAATCCGCGTCCCAAATTTGCCACACATGAGGGCATCACTTCACCAAACATTGACTCAGGTGGTTTCAGATCGCCGCGAGAACTGTGGATTCAGTTCGACAAGTAGGCGCTCATGAAAGTAGTGATTGACAAAGAACGTTGCATGATGGCCGGTGAGTGTTGTTACAACCACCCATGGTTGTTTGCCTTCGGCGACGACGATTTCCCAGTGGTCCAAACGGTAGAGATCACCTCAGAACAGCAACGAAAAGAAGCTCGTCAGTCGGTGCAAGTGTGTCCGAGTGGAGCAATCTCTGTCATTGAATAGTGTCAGAGGAAATGGAGCGGGTGACGGGAATCGAACCCGCATAGCCAGCTTGGAAGGCTGGAACTCTAGCCATTGAGCTACACCCGCGTGTAGCAAGCCCTCATCTTACAGTCGGACTTACTCTTGACCACCTCTAGAACGGCGGGCTCGAACGATGAGTGCAACAAGGCCCAGGCCCGCAATGGCCACCACGCCGTATTGGAGGTAATCACCCCATTTGCCAGCCTTCTCCCATTGGTCGCCAAGAGCCCATCCGAGTGCTATCCAGACCATGTTCCAGATGAGGGATCCGGTGGCGGTTAACAGGGTGAATTTGCCAAGCGGCATTCGGTCGCCGCCTGCAGGGATGGAAACCACCGAGCGAACAACTGGAATGAGCCGACCGAAAAACACAACGTAATTTCCGTGTCGCTCGAACCACTCAAAACCTTTATGCACATCAGACTTCTTCAGGCCAACGAAGCGACCAATACCTGAGAGGAATCGTTCCATTCGTTCATCGTCTAACAACCGACCAACCCCGTACAGGAAGTACGCGCCAACAACGGATCCGATCGTTGCAGCAATGACAGCACTGACGTAATCAAATTGGCCTTCGCTGACATTGAATCCGGCGAGAAGAAGAATGAGCTCAGAGGGGATGGGCGGAAACACATTTTCGATTGCAACGAGAAATGCAACCCCAATTAATCCAATGGAGTCAATAACGCTTGTTGCCCAATCAATCACAGATGAATACTAGTTGGCGAGAGCTCTCGCCCTTGAGATACACACGCGCGTAGCGCATTGATTAGAGGACCTTGCGGAAAATCTTTTCTTTACGTGCGGTGTAAGGCGGGTAGGCAAGAGATGGGTCAAGTTTAGTTCCGCGGCTGAGAACAGGCTTCATGTGTTGGAACAAGCGAACCCCAGAAATACCGTGATAGCCGCCCATGCCGCTTTCGCCGACGCCGCCAAAGGGAAGGTGTGGGCTGGTGAGGTGCATGATGGTTCCGTTCACTGTGACGCCACCAGCAGTGGTGCGTGACAACACATCGTTAACGACTGCTTGCTTTTCCGCGAAAACGTAAAGTGCAAGTGGGTGATCGTGGGCAGTGACATAGCGAATAGCTTCATCGCTGTTGCTAACGCTGATGACGGGAAGCAAGGGGCCAAAAATTTCTTCTTGCATAATGGGCGAGTCGAGTGAAACATTGGTAAGAACTGTGGGAGCGATGTATTTGTCGGAAGAGTTACTTTCGCCACCAATGACGGCAGTGCCGCTTTTCATGAGCCCGGTGAGGCGCGAGAAATGACGGTCACTCACGATGCGCGCATAACTGTCGCTGGCGTGTGGGTCTGACCCATAAAACTCTTGGAGGGCGATTTGGAGTTGTTCAAGGAAAGGTTGCTCAACTGTTTTGTCGACGAGCACATAATCGGGGGCAACGCAGGTTTGTCCAGCGTTGATGAACTTTCCCCAGGCAACGCGCCGAGCGGCAACTTTGATGTTGGCCGATGAGTCGACAATAACGGGGCTCTTGCCGCCAAGTTCGAGTGTCACCGGTGTGAGGTTTTTTGCAGCAGCGGCCATGACAATGCGGCCAACTGTTCCGTTGCCCGTATAGAAAATGTGGTTGAAGTGTTGATCGAGAAGTGCAGTTGTTTCGGGAACGCTTCCTTCCACAAGTGCTACAGCAGAGGTATCGAGATACTTGGGAACGAGTTGTGCGAGAAGCGCAGATGTTTCAGCTGATACTTCAGATGGCTTCATAACAACTGTGTTGCCTGCTGCAATTGCACCGGCTGCTGGCACGAGCAAAAGTTGTATGGGGTAATTCCATGGGGCAATGACAAGCACTACGCCCAGCGGCTCGGGAATGAGTTGTGACTTTGCGGGCATTGCAACGAGAGGTGTTGGCACACGTTGGGGCTTATTCCACTTTTTTAGGTTCTTGATCATTGCTTTCACTTCTGACGTGACAAAAGCAATGTCGGTAATGAAGCCTTCAACGGCGGGCTTGCCTAGGTCGGCTTTCAAAGCGGCACTGAAAGCTGCTTCGTTGTCTTCCATCATGCGCACGAGCGCCTCGAGTTGTTGTTTACGCCAGGCTAGAGGGCGAGTTTTACCCGAGTTATAGGTGGTACGTAGAGAAGAAACGGTGTCGGCAATACTGTTTGAACTTGTCACGCCTGAACGCTAGCCAAGTTCATCATTTGAGTCATCATCGTCGTCGTCAATAACGTACAGCTCGTTGCCTTCCGCGAGTTCTGGGATGTTGCGGCGCTGGCGCAGCTCGTCGATCTTCTTTGTTTCGCGGTTGAGGCCTTTGAAACGAGTGCCCACAGTGAGTGACTCGAGGTCGTCTTGCACGGAGTCGAAGCCCTTCTTCACTTTCTCCAACGACTTGACGTATGACTCCCATTGCTTTTTGAACTTGTTGACCAGCTGCATCATTTGCTCAGCTGTTTCTTCGGTATGGAAACTGTCGGCTGCCTGGCGCACAACAACGAGAAGCGAATAGAGCGAGAGTGGCGAGCACAGAACAACCTTGCGTTCCAGAGCCCAGTCGATGAGGGTGGAGTCGGCTTCATGAATGAAACTGCTAATGCCTTCATTGGGAACAAACAGCAATACGTAGTCGAGTGAAATTTCATTGGTTTTGGTGGCGTAGTCACGTTTTTCTAGCTCAGTAACGCGGGCACGAACAGCTTTCAAGAACTCGGCTTTCAACACATTGCGTGAAGCTTGCTCGGTGGCAGCAACATATTTTGCGTATGAGTCGAGAGGAAACTTGACATCCATATACAAAACGCGGTTGGGGGGAAGCAAGAACGTGTAGTCGGGGCGGCCGCGGCCTTCAATGGTGTCTTGCTTTTCGTAGTTGATGCCTTCAACGAGGCCAGCTGCACGCAAGAGGTCTTCGGTCATGCGCTCACCCCATTGGCCACGGGCCTGTGAGCTAGAGAGCATGTTATTGAGGTCGGTGGTTTGCTTTGCTAAATCCGAAACTGCCTGATCGACACCTTTGAACTTTTCGGTATTCATGTCGCGCAGCGACTTGAGTTCAGTATTTAACTCGGCGAGACGCTGAGTGACGTTGTCTTGTACAGCTTTCAACGTGTTGTCGATGATGTCGGCGCGCTTGCCCAGCTGCTCATCGCCTTTTTCCACTACCTGTGCTGAAGCCAACTTGATGGACTCTTCGCGGTCTTGTGTGGCGTTGATGCGCATGGCGTTGAGCGCTTCAGTAAGGGCGCTTTGGACTGCCTTGCCCACCTCGGTATTCACAGTGGCCGACACGGTTGCAGATATTTGCTCGTTGGTCATGCTGGGTGCGAGAGGCGTGATCTCGATGGGTGTCGGCGGGCTGCTCAACGCTGTGCGCTGACGGATGATGAGAAAGGCGAGTGAAGCGATGAGGAGGCCAATGATGAGCCCAAAAATGGTTTGCACGGTTCCATAGTACAAATGGGCTGTTACATGGCAGGGATGTAGGGTATTTCGATGGTCCACAGCGCCTCGGCGGCATCTAGCGAGCATGTCGATGTCCTTGTAGTAGGCGCGGGAATCTCGGGCATTGGGGCTGGGTATCACCTCAACACCATGTGCCCATCGCGAACCTATGCAATTCTCGAAGGGCGTGCCGACATTGGTGGCACGTGGGACCTTTTTCGCTACCCAGGTGTGCGCTCCGATTCCGACATGCACACCTTGGGCTTTCGGTTTAAGCCCTGGACCGAGGCAAAAGCCATTGCCGATGGCCCCGATATCTTGCGCTATTTACATAGCACCATGAATGAGTTCGATATCGCCCGGCACATTCGCTTTGGGCATTTGGTGAAGCGTGCGCAGTGGTCGAGTGAAAAGTCGCAGTGGTCGGTGGAGGTGGAGCGGGTAGGCACCGGCGACACAGTTACCTTTACCTGTGGCTTTTTGTTTATGTGCTCGGGTTATTACAGCTACCGCGAAGGCTTTACTCCTGAATTTCCCGGAAGAGAACGTTTCCGTGGAGAGGTAATTCATCCACAAAAGTGGACGAACGATGTTTCCTATTCGGGTAAGCGCGTCGTTGTGATTGGTTCAGGGGCTACCGCAATCACGTTGGTGCCTGCAATGGCGAAAGACGCTAAACACGTCACCATGTTGCAGCGCTCGCCAACATACATTGCAGCACGCCCCGACGTCGATGCATTCGCAAATGCATTGCGCAAATATCTTCCGTCAAAAATTGCCTATGCAATTACTCGACTGAAAAACACAAAGTATCAACAGTTGGTGTATTCGCGTTCACGTACGCATCCCGACAAAGTAAAAGAGATTTTGCTCAAAGGGGTGCGTGAACAACTCGGCCCCGACTACGACATTGAAAGAGACTTCACTCCTACATACAACCCGTGGGATCAACGCTTGTGTTTGGCGCCGAACGGAGATTTTTTCCACGCAATGCGTGACGGTAAAGCGTCGGTGGTAACCGACACCATCGACACTTTTGATGAAACCGGAATTGTGTTGTCGTCGGGTGAGCATCTCGATGCCGACGTCATCGTGACAGCCACCGGGCTGCAGTTGGTCACATTGGGCGAAGTGCAATTTGAAGTAGACGGCAAGCCTGTTGATTTTGCTCAGACGTGGACCTACAAGGGTGTGGCGTATTCTGGTGTACCCAACTTGGCCTCGTCGTTTGGCTACATCAATGCCTCGTGGACCCTGCGTTCAGATCTCACCTGTGAGTACGTGTGCCGACTGCTGAATCACATGGCGAAAACAGGCACAACACAGTGCACGCCACGTTTGCGCGATGTCGACCAAAACATGTCCGAGAGCCCTTGGATCGACTCATTTAGTGCGGGTTATATGCGGCGCGTGATGCATCTTTTCCCGCGACAGGGGAATCATGCCCCATGGATCAACCCGCAAAATTTCGCTCGTGACAAGAAGATGTTTCGCCGTGCTCCCTTAGATGACGGGGCAATGCAGTTCACGAAAGCGCCAGTGAAACAGAAGTAACAATGGGTGTACGCATTACGTTCATTGGAGCTGGAAGCACCGTGTTTGCAAGAAACCTGATGGGCGACATTTTGAGTTTTCCCGAACTCTCAGATGCAACCATTGTTCTGCACGATATTGATGAAGAGCGTTTGGCTATATCTGAAGTAGTTGGTAGAAAAATAGTTGCAACTCTTGGTGTGAGCGCCAAAATAGAAGCAACAACGGATCGCCTCGTTGCTCTCAATCAGGCAAACTATGTCATCACCATGTTTCAAGTGGGTGGCTATGAACCATCTACTGTCAT
>Ga0315909_10005475_pt1 | contig 14559 bp, 9 predicted proteins | sample LakEriMetagenome_11_FD_203527 | JGI IMG/M metagenome (GOLD analysis project Ga0315909, IMG submission 203527) | Freshwater fungal communities from buoy surface, Lake Erie, Ohio, United States - Buoy 2 MA125 | ecosystem: Environmental > Aquatic > Freshwater > Lake | place: USA: Lake Erie, Ohio...
GATTAGTCACAACCCCATTGGTATGGAGCGTTATCAATGACAATCAGACCCCTAACTGGACACCGGTCAATGACGCTCAAAGTAGCAACTGGACGCAAGTGAACGACGGCAATGCCGTAGTGTGGGTACAGATACCGACGTAAGGAACGAAGATGCCAAGTACATACAGCAACCTTAAAATTCAGCTAATGGCAACGGGTGAGAACAACACCTCATGGGGTGACGTCACTAACGTCAACCTCGGCACCGCACTAGAGGAAGCCATTGTTGGCTCTGCTGATGTTACTTTTGCCAGTGCCAACGTCACGCTCACGCTCACCAACACCAACGCATCTCAGACGGCGCGTAACTTACGTCTACGCTGCACAGGTACTACTGGCGGCTCAACTCGCAACCTTGTGGTCCCTTCGATTGAGAAACCCTACATCGTCCAGAATGACTGCGCCGACAGCATACTTGTTAAGACTGCGGCTGGCACTGGCGTCACTGTACCTGCAGATACTACGACTTGGGTTTACAGTGACGGCGTAAATGTTGTTAGTGCTATTTCCTATGCGTCGGAGTTAAGTACTGTAGATATTGCTGCGATTAACGGCATAATTGGCACTTTAACCTCGGTAAATATAACGACTTCAAACCTGACGTCCACAAACTTAGCTACCACAAACCTAGCAGTTACAAACCTGCTAGCTACAAATGCTACTGCTACGAACGTCAACGCCACAGCTGCTATATTTACAAACCTAACTGCTACGACAGTGCTAGACGCAGGCACCATAGGTGCAGCGGCTCCCGGCTTCCGTGGTCTACCGCAGAATAGCCAAACGTCGGCTTACACCTTGGCGCTCTCCGATGCGGGTAAGCACATCTCAATCACGACTGGCGGGGTAGTCATTCCCGCTAATAGCTCGGTTGCGTTCCCTATCGGCACAGCCGTTGTCATATTCAACAACAGTGGCACCAGCCAAAATATATCCATCACGTCAGACACACTCCGCCTTGCAGGTACAACGCTGACGGGAACTGCGGCGCTTGCGGAATATGGCCTAGCAACGTGCGTTAAAGTTGGTTCTACTACGTGGGTAATCAGTGGTGCAGGTGTAAGCTAATGACCGGGATTATGTGCGCACTGGCTGGAAGTGGCGGCGGCTCCGAATACATTGGCGGAGCAACGGTAACCGTCGGGTTCCTATCACAAGGCAGTTTCTCCAGCTACGGTAAGGGCAGCGGCGGCCAAGGCAGCGTCACGCCAACGACATGGGCAAACAGCGGCTTGACTATTGATACACTTAAAGACGTTTATGTTAGTGGTGTGCCAGCGTGGTTGGATTTCACGGTTATTGGAAGCGCGCCTAATTCTGGTTGGGAAACACTGACTGTCGGGGGTACCACAATAAACCGCGTTGACGGTTCGTACACTAACAATGGGTCAACGACGACATGGATATTTAACGGCGCGCCCGCTGTGTTTGGCACAACTGTTGGCGCTACGAGGTCAATCGTATGGGCATAGAAATCACCTACCCAGCAAATAAAGCTGAATGGTACGCCAAGGGTACGCTTGAGGGCGGAACCTATTTTGAGGTGCCCGCTGTGTTTAACGTAGACGGGACTTGTGATACCGTAGCTACAGATGCCAAAGTGCAGTTTCTAATCTTTGCCTTGAGTGAAAAAAGCTAATGGCCTTCATCAAGCTCCAGTTTAAGCCCGGTGTGAACCGCGACCAGACCGACTACTCCAACGAGGGCGGTTGGTACGAGTGCGACAAGATACGGTTCCGCTCGGGCTATCCTGAGAAGATGGGCGGCTGGCTGCGTTCGGCTCCTAACGACTTCATCGGCTACTGCCGACAGATGCTAAACTGGATCACGACTTACTCCGACGACATGCTTGCTATGGGCACTAACGTCAAAGTCTACATCGAGATTGCTGGTAACTTCTACGACATCACACCGCTACGTGATGATGTGCCGGTTCTTTCTACCACGGCCACTGACAACTGCATAAACACGACGAACGCCACTAGAACGATTACCGTTAACCTTGGGGCCACTGCGCATGGTGCGCAGACCGGCGACTACGTAATTATTGCAGGTGTTACCGGTTCGGGCAGTCCTTCCGCCATTGGCGGTATCCCTATAACCGAAATTAACGGCACCTACGAGATAACCCGCGTAGATAACTTTATCTTCACCTACACAGTTAGCACGACTGCTACATCAACTGTTTCCGCCGCAGGCGGCACGGCTATAACCCTGTCTTTTCAGATTAGCCCCGGAAACCCTATAACAGTTGGCGGCTACGGGTGGAACGTCGGCACATGGGGTCGCGGTGATTGGGGTACAGGTACCATTACTCCTGTGTTCTTGCCGCAGCGCGACTGGTGGTTTGATAACTTTGACAACGACCTCGTTATGAATATCCGTAACGGCGAAGGCTACTGGTGGGTGCGCGGCACGCTTGAAGACCCCGGCTCAGCACTGGGTACACCAGCTATCCGCCTTGCGGATTACGCTGATAACGAAGGGTTTGACCCAGATGCAGTACCTGCGCAGATTATGCAGTTGCTGGTATCACAACAAGACCGCCACTTGATTGCCTTTGGCGCAGTGCCGTTTGGTTCTACGAGCATAGCAGACTTCGACCCCCTGCTTATCCGTTGGGCTGACCAAGATACTCCGGGTGACTGGACGCCAACACAAACTAACACCGCTGGTGACCTTCGGGTTTCACGTGGCTCGCGTATCGTACGGGCACTGCCTACTCGGCAGGAAATCCTTGTATGGACTGACACGCACCTTTTCACACTGCAGTTCCTTGGCACTACAGATGTATTCGGGCTTCAGGAGTATGCGGACAGCATATCCATTATGTCGCCCCGTGCCGTAGCGTCCGCGTCTAACATTACCTACTGGATGGGGCAGGATAAGTTCTATGCCTACACCGGTCGTGTCGAAACGCTACCATGCTCGCTGCGTAACCACGTATTCAACAACTTCAACATCAACCAAGCAGATCAAGTGGTATGTGGTACTAACGAGCGTTGGAACGAGGTATGGTGGTTCTACCCGACCGAGCAGAGCGACTATAACGACGCCTATGTTGTCTATAATCACCTTGAGCGTATCTGGTACTACGGCACGATTGACCGCACTGCATGGCTAGACACAGCGTTGCGGGAATATCCGCAGGCTACAAACACTCCGGGTGGCACAAACGCTGGTACCCTATATATCCATGAGTTTGGTGTTAACGACGACGCCCTGCCTATGGAGAGCTACATCCAGTCATCGGACTTTGACCTTGATGACGGTGACAACTTCATGCTGACTCGGCGTATACTGCCCGACATTAACTTCAGTGGTTCTGTAGCTGCTGATCCAGAAGTCACTCTCAGCATCCGCCCACGGAACTTCCCCGGTGCTCCGGTCTCTATCGACCCTGCGGATGCCCAGCGCGTAATCGAAACGTCGGTAAACCAGTATACGGACCAGATATTTGTCCGTGCCCGTGCACGTCAGATGGCGCTTAAAATCCAGTCAGATACTCTTGGTGTTAATTGGCAGCTTGGTGCACCGCGCTTGGACGCTCGTCCGGATGGACGTCGCTAATGGCACTTACTAGGTTCAAAGCAGCGCCGCTACCAAATGCTCCTTCAGAGTATGATGCACAGTATATACGGCAGGTTATCCGCGTACTGGAAACGTACTTCTCGCAGCTTGACTCCAACACACCCAACTATGCCCAGAGCTACACGGCTGATTATTTCTATGGGAGTGGTATCCATATAACACTTCCTTATGGGCAGTTCCAAAGCCAGACCGACCAGACTGCCGCTGCAATCGACGCTGCTTACGCTGTTACTTACGATGTGTCGGACTTCTTAGATGGGGTCACACTCAGCAGCGGTTCTCGCCTCACAGTGCCAGACGCGGGTGTGTACACCGTTAACTACAGCCTGCAATTCAAGAATACGACCAATGACGTGCAAGACATTGATATCTGGCTGCGCAAAAATGGAAACGATATCCCCGACACTAATAGCCGGTTTTCTATTTCAGCGCGCAAAAGTACCGGTAACCCATCGCACTTAATTGTTACGACGCCCCTCATGGTTGAGCTAGCTGCAAACGATTATATCCAAGTTATGTGGCATGTCACGAGCACAGGCGTATCTCTAGAACATTTCCCAGCAGTTACGTATTCAGCAGGAGTGACACCTGCTATCCCAGCTACTCCGTCTGCAATCGTGCAGGTTGAATTTATGTCGGAGATTGCATGATGTGTAAGGGCTTTAGTTTTAATCAGATTGTCGCTATAAGCGTAGGTACAAGGTAGGATACGATATGATGGACGTACAGATGGCCCCGCCACCATACACAGCAGCAGGTAGTTTTGCTCCTCCTGTTGGTAAGCCCCCTGTGCTTGGGTCACAAATCCCCGGCACGACTGGTGGTCTTCCTGCGGTAGCGGGCTTAAGTGCGACCGCTAACCCAATGGCTAGCCAACTGCAGAACATGGGTCGCGGCGAAGACTCGATGCTCGTCCATATGACACCGGGCGAGGTTAACAGCCTTCAAGGTTTGGCCATGGCGAATGGTGGGTCGCTTTCCGTTAACCCGCAGACAGGTCTACCCGAAGCTGGTATCCTAAGTAAACTACTTCCTACACTTATCGGCTTCGGCCTTGCTGCTACTGGCGTTGGTGCCCCCCTTGCCGCTGGTATCGTAGGCGCTGGTTCAACTCTACTTACTGGAGACCTTAGTAAAGGTCTTATGGCTGGCCTCAGCGCTTTTGGTGGCGCTGGTCTAGCCGGTGCCGTAGGTGCTGGCGGCTCTATTCTCGGCGGGAACGCTGGTGGGTTGCTAAGCGACAGCGCAGGTTTGTTCGGTTCTAACATGGGTCTTGGTGCTGTGGCTGATCCTGCTATCGGGGCGTTTCTCAACAGCCCAGAGTTCGGAAAGCAGCTTGCACAGAAGTTTGGAGAGCAGGCTGTCGGTGCAGGTGCGCAGGCCGGTACTCTAGGTGCGACTCTAAATAGCGCCATGACTTCACCTGACATGCTAGCACAAGCGCAGGCAGTGGCAGCGGCACCAGTGGCACCAGTGGCACCAACCGTAGCGGCACCAGTGGCACCAACCGTAGCGGCACCAGCGGCAGCGGCAGCACCTACTGCTACGTATGGCGGCGGCGCAAACTTCACAGGTAACTTCTTCAACAAATTTGGGCAGGCCACTAAACAAGGTTTGGCTGGCGCACCGAAGATACTTGCTAAGAACGCCCCTATATTAGCAGGCATTGGGGTACTAGGCTCCATATCAGATGCAACGCGACCTGACATGCCTACATACGATGAGGACGAATATAAATACGAAGACAGAGGTCAGTTTGTACCCGGCGTACGTGAATTGTCATACCAATCTGATGAAGATATGTACAAATCTGGCGGGGCAGAGCATACATTTTTTACTCCGTCCAACCCACAACCACGCCGCGTAGACGACCTAACTCCTGAAGAGCGTGCCCAATATGGGTTTGCCGAAGGCGGTACTGCGTCAACCGGAAATAGCAGTACTGGTGCCAATACAACTGCGACTACCCGCACTACAGTTCCGGATGTTAATAACTTCCAAGCACTTGTAGACTTTTTTGGCGCGAACAGCTCGGGACCTATAACAGCATCAAACCGCCCTGTGCTTAATCCTACTGGGACTGGGACTGGGACTGGGACTGGGACTGGGACTGGCGGTATAGACACCGGAGAAGAACGATACACCTTCACCCAAGGCGGGACTGGCACTGGGTATGGCACTGGGTATGGCACTGGGTATGGCACTGGGACTGGGACTGGGACTGGGACTGGGACTGGGACTGGGACTGGGACTGGGACTGGCGGTATACAGGACGGCCACAGGATCAACGTGTTCGGTGAAACCTTCGTGTGGAACTCAGCTCAAGGAAGATATAATCCTTTAGACATGGCAACCGGAACCGGTACGGTCACTGGAACCAACACAACTGGCACGGGCACTGGAACCAACACAAATACAACTGGTGGAACCACAACGACTGGAACCGGTACGTATAACCCTGCGCTCAACATTATGAACGGGGGTTCTGCTGGAGCCGGTGGCGGCGGTGGTTCTGGCGGAGGTCGTGGACCCGGCGCTGGCGATGGCGGGTATAACGCTGGGACTGGGGCTTCGACTGGGGCTTCGACTGGGGCTTCGACTGGTACCTCTGGAGACAACTATTACGACAATATGATGGCTTCGTTGGGTTATACGCTAGTTAACGGCGTATATGTTCCGGCTACCGGCGCTAACACAGGCACGACTAATACAAGCACATACGACTCGTCGCTTAATACCATGTACGGCGGTGGCGGTGGCGGTGGCGGTGTTCGGGATTATGGCGCTAACAGCATGCAGGAACTTGCTCGTGGTGGTGAAGTAGACATGCGTGACGGCTCTTTTGTTGTTGATGCTCGCACCGTATCAGAACTTGGTAACGGCAGCAGTAATGCTGGCATGGAGCTTTTGGCTCGCATGGGTGGACGCCCCCTGCAAGGACCCGGTGACGGAGTAAGTGACTCGATACGCGCACGTATCGGTGGCAAGCAGGAAGCACGTGTCGCCCGCGACGAAGTATTGTTCTCACCAGAGGCGGTAAGGCGTATAGGAAAAGGAAGTGACAAGAGGGGCACTGCTAAGTTATACGCCCTGATGGATAGGGCGCATAAGGCCCGTAAGAAAGCAAAGCGCGGTCAAGACACCAAAGTTAGGAAGGGGCTAGGATGACCGCCGAAACAGAACAAGACCTACCACCATGGGATGGTCAGGTAGCTAGTTACGAAGAGCTATTTCTTGGAAATGCTGATGCTATGCACTTTATGAGCACAGTATGTCGGTGGTCACATCTGTACGATGACCTTATAGATGAGGATAAAGAAATAGACCCTGAGGTTATCCACGCAGTGATGTGGGATATAATGGTAGGATTACCCAACAACAAATTCTATACAACCCATGCCACTTCTTTAGCGCCGGTCATAGCCACAGGTATTCTTAACTGGCGCGGTGCCAACGACATGGAGCGCAACGGGTGCAAAGAAGAGCTTTATATTTCGCACGCTACACGGTATTCAGGTAGTGATTTAGCGTTAATGGTTATGGCACTTTTGGGTGGCCCTATGCATGCAGCCATGTATGCGCGGGACGCTCGTTTATCATTTCAGCGTGATACTATTGCGCATTATTTAGAGGAGCACGGACATGGTTGATATGGGGGGCAGTAGCGGGCCGCAACGGTCAGAAGTAACTACCACGCAGACCAACCTGCCGGATTACGCGCGTTCGTATTACGAAAATATGATGGACCGCGCAGGGGCGGCGTTAAACACCACATACCAACCCTACACAGGGGCCAGAACCGCAGGATTTACACCTGCGCAGGAACAAATCCAAGCGAACACGCTAGCTATGGGCGCGCCGAACCAGTTTGCAACTGGTTCTGCTATGACTTATCAGGCAGGGCAGCGGGCACTAGCGCAGCCTAATTACGCTGCCGCTCAGTTCAACCCAAATAACGTATCTTACCAGCAGCAGCAAGCAAACCAGATGGCTACTGCGCAGACTAACTATAACCCGAACCTACAAGCGTTTCAGTTCGGACCTACGCGGGAGGTGTCCGCACAACAAGTAAACGCGCCTATTATGCAGGCTGCGCAGTCTTCTTATGGCCAAGGGCCACTTGAACAGTTCCGTATGGCTGGCCCCCAACAGTTTGGGCAGCAGCAAGCCAGTGAATATATGTCTCCCTACATGCAGAATGTGGTGGAGACCCAGAAGCGCGAAGCTACTCGTGATGCTCGTCGGGGGCAAATTGCTCAAGACCTCGGTTCTGCACGTCAGGGTACTTATGGCGGTAGCCGCCAGCTTCTTGCTAGTCTTGAGCGTGAACGGAACCTAGGTACGCAACTTGGTGATATCCAAGCCCGTGGTTCACAAGCAGCGTACGAGAACGCACAGCAGCAGTTCGAACGTGACCGCGCAGCGGGCTTGACCACAGGACAGCAGAACCTTGACGCTGCGCTTCGGCAGCAGCAGTTGGGTGTCCAGACTGGAACACAGATGGCGCTAGCCAACCTGTCGAATGAGCAGCAGGCGCGGGTCAATAACCAAGCGATGAATTTCCAAGCTCAGGGTATGAACGCTGAGAACGCACTACGTGCGGCACTTGCTAACCAAGGTGTGGATGTCACTCGCGCACAAGCCAATCTCCAGTCGCAGCTGGGTACTCAAGAGTTGGGTGCTAACATTGGCATGCAGACTTCGCTGGCTAACTTAGCAGCATCGCAGCAAGCAAACGCGCAGAACCTTGCCGCACAGCAACAAACGCAGGGGCTTAACGCCGAACAGGCTATGCGGGCTATGCTCGCTAATCAGTCGGCAGGTCTTGATGCTCAGCGTGCGTCAGAGCAGTCACGTCAATTTGGGGCACAGCAGGGACTTTCAAACCTATCCTTGGCAGCGCAGACAGGCCAGACACTCTCTAACATTGGTGCGGCTCAGCAGAATACTGACCTTCAGCGTCTAAATGCGCAAGCGGCAGCGGCAGGGCAGCAACAGGCGCTTCAACAGCAGATGTATGACCAGCGGTATGCCGATTTCCTACGTCAGCGTGACTACCCCATGGAGGTGTTGGGTAACTACAGCAACCTGCTACGTGGTTTGCCGATGGCGCTAAACAGTGCCACAACGACATACGCCCCCAGAGCGTCTGCAGCCCAATCAGTGTTAGGTGCTGGTTTGGGCGCAGCGGGCCTATCGCGTGCTCTCGGTAGTTAAGGAGATATAAGTTGGCTAAGCCGTTCAGCATCCAAGCACCAGAAAACATTGCTAAAGAGTATGGTGGCAATAAGCAGAAGATTGCGCAGGCTGCGCAGATGGGTATCGTTGACCCTACAGCAGCCGTGCTTGCAGGTATGTTTATTGACCGTATGCGTTCGGCCCAAGTCATGGAATCTGCCCAACAGCCAACCGTTGCGCAGCAAGTTCTTGGTGGTGAGCCTCCCGCACCTCCTGCTGGTCTTGGCGCTACGCCGGAAGCTGCGGCTATGCCCCCGATGGGTCCACCACCTGAAATGGGTGCTCCGCCTCCTATGGATGCGCCACAAGAAATGCCTATGATGGCTGCGGGCGGCATGGTGCCTCCTTACGCTTCTGGCGGTGGTCTATCTGATGTTCCCGTACCAGACGGCATGTTCGATGAGCCTAGCAACGGTGGCTTTGGCGACGGCTACGCAGGTGGCGGTATAGTTGCATTTGCCCAAGGTGATGAAGTTGTAGACCCTACGGATTGGATGCGGTCTCCAGTTACTTCTAAGTACGGAGTGCAGCGCAGTACGGGTGCACATCAAGGGATGGATTTTGGAGTAGGTAATAAAACTCCGATTGGAGTTCCAGCACCGGGCAAAATCATTAAGGCGGCTACCGACAATATTAATGGTAACTTTGTGATTGTAGAACACCCTGATGGTACGCGCTCGTCGTATTCTCACTTATCAGAGTTCAACGTCACACCGGGACAGGAAGTAGGTACAGGTGAAGTTATTGGGTTGTCCGGTAACACCGGTCGTGTAAGCGGTAAAAATGGAGGCTATCATCTGCACTTTGGTGCCCGTGATGCAGAGGGTAACCGTATAGACCCCACGGAGTTCTTTAAGCGCATTGCTCCGCAAGTCGCCTCCGGTAAGTTCAAGCCGTATACGCCCGAACGTGATTTTGGGACTGCTGAAGGGCGTGCAAGGTCGGTCGAAGACCAATTCCAAAATCTGCTACGTCGGTTTGGTCCAACGGAACAAGAGCAAGAAGTTAACGCCAGACGTATGGCTCGCGCTGAAGAAATGGCGTCCGACGAGTACGAGAAAGAACAACGTCGTTACGACGACGGCATGTTGTTGGCACAGATAGGTTTTGGTGTAGCTGCTTCTAAGTCACCAGATTTGATGCAGGCTTTTGGTGAGGCAGTCACTGCTGCACTGCCCGGTGCAAGTGCGAGTAGGAAGGAGCGCAAGGCGCTCAAGGACCGCGCTATTGAGGCCATGGGGCAGATAAATGACAAGAGCCGGAAGGAAAACCTGCAGCTGTTTGGTTTGGCTGTCGAGCTTGAAAAAGAAGGTAGGCAGCAGGTGCAGTTTGAACGGAAACTGGACCTCGACGAGCGGCAAGTTGATTTGGCTGAGCGTAGGCTTAACGCTGAATTAAAGGCTACGGGAGACCGTATATCCTTCGACGAACTACTTGCCGCGCAGGTGATGTCAGGTAAAATTACCGAGCCGATGGCTGAAGCACTACTACTCAGGCGCGGTGGAGCAGAAGGCGGCGGTCAAACAGTTGAAGATATCAGGGCTAAGGTGCAAGCTGGGCGTACTGGCGGCACAGCCGAAGGAGCTACAGCTAAAGATAGCGACGGCAAAACAATAGTGTTCTCCAACGGACAATGGGTGTATCCATAACTCATGCCTACTCCTGTCCCCCTGAACAAACTTCCGGAGGGTCTACGACCTTCAGGGGGTAAAGCTGTCCCACTAGATAAGCTTCCGGAAGGGCTTCGGCCCCAAAAGGAAGAAGCTGGTTTCTTTGGGTCTTTGATGGAGGGTGCCCAGACCCTTGGTATTGCTGACGAAGCTGCGGCCTTTGCTGCAAACCCAACTGAGGAAAATCGTCGTGCGCTTATCAAGGCTGGTGAGTCCAAGTATCGGCAGGTTGGGTTTGGTGAGGGTAACAACTGGGAAGCTTTTAAGCAGTTGCTCGGTGGGTCACTCGGCCAACTCGCGGCCCCCGTTGCTGCGGGTATCGCTGGCTCTGTGGCTACTCCCATCGCTGGTCTCGTTGCGGCGAGTGCTACTTCGGGTACCCAGTACACATCTCAGAACCTTTTGCGTCAGGCGCAGGAGCAAGAAGCAGCTATTGCCGCAGGCAAGAAGCCTGAGGATACTTCGGTAGGTAAAGCTATCTTAGCAGCTACCGGGCAGACCGCGCTTGATTTGGCTGGTGGTCGGGTCTTCTCTGGTATCGCCAAAGCCTTCCCATTCATGCGTCCTTTATTGGGTAAGGCTAGCGGTGAGGCTACGCGGGAAGCTGGAGAAGTTCTGGCTGACGCGACAGCGAACGGTACAATTAAGTTTGCCAAGGGTATCGCATACGGTGTCGGTAAGGGTGTAGCCTTCGAAGTCCCACAGGAAGTTGCGCAGCAGGGGCTTGAGCGCTGGCAGGCTGGTAAGCCATTATTGGATGAAGAAGCTCAAGGTGAGTATGGGCAGGCTGCAATCGGCGCACTGCTTCTCGGTGGTGGTTTCGGCGGTGTTTCCGGCGCTATATCCTCGCGTACTAAAGAAGCTGCCCCCGAAGAAGAAATCGAGCCAGAGGCTCCTGAGCCTGATATTATCCCAGTTGAAAAGGTGGACCTCGAAAAAGTTCGGGAGAGCCTAGCTAGTGCCGCTGGTACTAACTTAGACAGTAGTGCCGATGCAGCCGTCAAAGCGCTGAGCCGTACGGTATCAAACGCCATGGCTACCAGACGCCCTGAAGACATCAAAGCCGCACGCTCGTTCATTCAGCAGTACGAAGATAAGCTCGCTGCGGGTGAGTATGACAAAGAACTAGCGGAACCGCTTCAACGCCCAGCTTTAGATGAGAGCGGGAAACCTGCGTTCGACCCAGAGGGTAAGGCGATATACGAAGGCGCATTGGTACGCGCCAAAGATATGTTGGAAGGCGTTGAGCCGGTAGAGGAAGCCGCGCCAGCAGCACCGGAGGGAGAGACGGATGCAGGAGGAGTTGGAGCAGATACAGCACCTATCGGTGACGAGCTTGGAGCAGGCGTTCCGCCTAGTGGAGAACCGGGACCTGTTGGAGATATTGCCGGAAGAATTGAACAACCTGACTTGGGACCAGTGGGAAGCGATAGTGTACCTCCTGTTTCTCCTACGGTCAGCCCAGATGCGCAGCCTGATACATTAGCCCGGGAAGAAGAGATTGCTCCCCCTACTGAAGCAGGACAAGTAACTGAGCTTAAGCCTGCGCCAGATTGGTTCGTAAAGTACGTCGATAAGTTCGGCATGTCCGCTCCGCTTGACGCGTGGGCGAAGAGCACACTTGGCTACAACGTGCTACCAGAACAACTGGGGACCGAAAGCAAGCTGAAGATGGCAGCATCCAAGCAGGCAGGCCAAGAACGGCTCCTACAGCGTAACTTCTTCGACCCCATCGTAGAGACTGCGGCTAAGCTTAAGGTAGATATAGGTGACCTAGGTATGTACCTGTGGGCACGCGGCGCTGCGGACCGCAACCGTATTGTGGCTGAACAGAACGTAGACTTCCCTGAAGGTGGCTCGGGTCTCACTACTGCGCAAGCAGCAGAGGTCATGCAGAAGTTTAAGGACGAAGGTATGCTGCCCAAGCTGAACCAGCTTGCGCGTAAGGCTGATGCTATCGTAGACTTCACGCTTAAAGAAAAGGTCAAAGCTGGCCTTATGACCACAGAGGAAGCCGCGCAGCTGCGCAAGACGCAGCCATACTACATGCCACTCAAAGGTTTTGCTTCCGATGGGGACATGCTGACAGCGGATATTGGTGAGGATGCCCATAGCCCTAACCGCCGCGCTGAAGCTGCGCGGGCGCTTCGCACTGCCGTGCCTACTGGTAGCATCAACGAATACCGCAAGGCGTTCGGTCGTGGGTCCATGCCTTTCCATCCGCTCTTTAATCTGTTCCAAGACGCAGAGCAGTCGGTACGTCGCAACATCACCAACGAAGCCATTAAGCCCATCCTCAAGACATGGCAGGCAAACCCCGGTGCCTTCGAAGGTATTATGAACGTCTATACCGACACCAACCCTAAAAAGGTCTTGATGGGTCGGGACATCCCCGGTGGGCGTTTTGAACCTGTGGATATGAAGCAGGAGTACTATGACGACAAACAGGGTAGGTATTACCTCGTCAAGGACAACGGTATAGCGCACTACATCGAGTTTGCTGATGAGGGCGTAGGTGCAGACCTAAACCGTATGTTCGCCAGCATGAACCCCAAGGATATGGGTAATGCGATGCAGCAGCTTGCTAACGTCAACAACTTCCTTAAGGGGATGCTGACATATAAGAACCCGCTATACCTGATGTTTGTGGCTCCGTTCCGCGACGTTTCGGACGCGGTGGCTACAGCCATGCTCCGCCAGAACACCAAGGGTGACGCTGCCTTCGGTAAAAATCTGGCGGCTAAGACGTTCTTCTATGCCATCAACCCAACCACATGGAGCACCATTGGCCGCTTCGTGTTTGGTAAGGGGGCTATGAACGACAAGACGGGCAAGCTTCTCGAAGACATGATACGTGACGGTGGCACACCGCTACAGACGCGCTTCCTCAACACGCAGGAAAAGGCTGATGCCGCCAACAAGGCGATTAAGCAGCTACGTGGTTTGGAAGGTATGGACCCGAAAGCTCGTGCGGGAAGCCTGCTAACCGGCTTAAACACTTGGGTTGATGGGCTTGCCGACATCATGGATATGGCTGCACGCTTTGCTACGTACCGTGCTGCTAGCGACCTAGGCATAACTGGAACTGCTGCCGCTGACCTTGCGCTTGACTCGTCACTGAACCTCACCCGTCGTGGTGAGATGGCGCGTGATATCGACCTCGTTATCCCATTCTTCGGTGCTAGCATCGAAGGTAGCCGTAAGACGCTCCGTATCCTCACCAACCCTAGGACTGCGGTGAAAATCATCGGTGGCCTTATCGCTTACGGTGCGATGGAGTCTGTGTGGAATGCCATGCAGAGTGGCGACAGCGACGACGACGGACAGGAAGATTATCTCGACCTCGACCAAGGCGCTAGCTTGCGTATGTCTCGCGCTACGATTTACTACGGTAGCGGCCCAGATGACTACATCAAGGTGCCAATCGGCCAGATGCTGGGCTACTTCAAGTTCGTGGGGAATAAGATTGGCGACGTAATGGCCGGTGCCAGCACGACAGGAGAGGCAACCAAGGGTCTCGTACCCGGCTTCTTCAGCTTGATGTCCCCTATGCGCATCCCAAGCGGTGACTTACCCAGCTTTGCTAGTGCTATTACGCCACTAGTAGGTAAGCCGTTTGTCGGCGTTGGGTTCAACCAGAACTTCTTTGGGTCGCCCATATATACCGAGTCGTTCCCCGGCGGTGCGCCTAAGTCTGAGCTTGGTCGTCCCAGCACTGCTGAGCCGTGGAAGGAAGTCGCCAAGGCTGTAAACTATGCTACGGGTGGTTCGGAAGCTGTCAGCGGCGTTGTAGATTTCCAGCCAGAAGTGTATCGCTACTTCATCGAGAGCTACTTTGGTGGGCCTTACCAGTTGGCAAAGCAGATGGTGGGTCTGAAGGATGCCGAGGAACTAGCGGACGTCCCGGGCATTAAGAGCTTTGTTGGTACTGGCGCAGAGTATGCAGCGCAAACTAAGTACTTCGCTAACACGGAGACCACACGCCAGATCATGAATCGTCTGAGCAAACTGACGCCAGA
>Ga0315909_10005477_pt1 | contig 14558 bp, 22 predicted proteins | sample LakEriMetagenome_11_FD_203527 | JGI IMG/M metagenome (GOLD analysis project Ga0315909, IMG submission 203527) | Freshwater fungal communities from buoy surface, Lake Erie, Ohio, United States - Buoy 2 MA125 | ecosystem: Environmental > Aquatic > Freshwater > Lake | place: USA: Lake Erie, Ohio...
CTCATCGCTCACTATGTAGTTGTTGCCCTGTTTTGTTGTAACTGTGTATTGCATAATGGTTGCCCTGTTCTATTCGTTAAGCCCGAGCGACTGTTCCATCCTCGACTACAAAGGATAGCGAGGTGGTCAGTACGTCAGTGGCCGCGCCACCAACGGTTGGGAATACTGGATAGACATTGCCCGTAAATGTGTCACCATTAACATCAAAACTAAATGGCAGGCTAGTGTCAGGCGCACTGTTTGCTGCATCCCATAGCGCTGAAATAATGCCTGCGCTAGATGTGTCGTCTAGGTATAGTTCCACGTTTAGTGTTGCAAACTTATCAACGGTCTTGTAGGCGCGACCCGATAGGACTTCCAACACTTGCTGGTTGTTTTCGCGTTCCAATGTAACTGTGCTTGCTTGGTCAGCGTAGGACACCGAGTTGATCGACAAGGTGAGGTTACGCCCAGTTATGTAAGTTGCTGGCATAATTTTTTTCTCGCTTTCTTAATTGGTTGTTACCATCTCGATGTTGATCTGGCTGATTAGCATATCGGCGTTTCCGATTTGCTGGACTGTGGGTTGTGACCATCCACCCAAAAATGAAATGTTATTGGCTAGTAGATCCGTGACACTAAAGATTAAAGTTTCTAAGTTGGCCAAGGCCGCTTGGTTGTCGGCTGCGTTGACGATCACTGTAATGTCGAATCGGACATTGCATCGAGCGCCGCCAATGGCTGAAACTGTAATGTAAGGCGATCCCGGCACAAGCACAATGGCAGGTGGCGTAATGTTTTCGTTTGGGTATGAGTAAACTACCCGACCAGCAGCTGCAAGAGTCGCGGCAAGGTTTGCTCGGTAAGTCGCTAGATTAGCCAAGGTAGCCTCGGGTATCTAGGTGTTTGCCTAGCAGCCCTGACACGCGGGTAAGCATTGAACGGCCTAGGCGGTACGGTGCAGGGCTTTGAAAGTCCACACCTTGTTGGCCTAATGTGCCAGTGCGAGTGATCCAGATGTCGCAGGCAACGGCTAAAGCCGCTTCGCGTACTTCTGGTGTCGTATCGTAAAGAGTTGCCTGGCTAGTCAATACTGCTCGACCATTAGGGATAATCTGACGTTTTGTAATGTCTGCGTTGGTCAAAGCTGCTTCAAAGTAGGTGACGTTGTATTCGTCATAGCCAACCTTTGTAACGGTCCGTGATCCGTTAAAAGGTGACCCACAACCTGTAACCGTCAATGCTTGACCAACTACGAAAGTATTGTCATGGCAATAAAAGCGAGCCACATTGCTTGTGATTGATGCGCCAACAATAGACACATCGTCAAAGATTAAGTAAGACAGGATTATGTTCTCGGCACTGTCGGCAACTGCCTGGACAATGGAGTCAGCATAAATGTCGCCAATACCTAAAACGCTTTTAAGTTCGCTTAGTGTGATCAGTGCCATTTCATCCTCCTATTGTGTAAGTGTGTGGGGGACACAGGGCCGCATCCCCCACACTTCTGACTAACTTGATTTAGGTCAAGTTAAAGCGACGTACGCCACCGGCAACCAAAACGCCTACGGCCAAGTAGCCGTATAGCATTGTTTCGATTTCGCCAGATGTGACCACGTTTGTGGACATGCGTAGGATCGGTGATTCGTAGATTGCAACGGATGATGGAGTCACGATGAATGCTGACTCGTCAATTGTTGTTGCTACTGCATTCGGATCAACATAGAGGTCAAGCCCAAGCACATTTCCGCGTAGGGACTGTGGTCCTGCAACTCCACCGTTGTTCTGTGGGTTGTATGCGTTGTAGATTGGGCGGCCAGTTGTGTCGGTTGCACCCATTAGCAATGACCACTGGGATGTGCCAGCGATGTATGCGCTTGGAAGTTCACCAGTTGCTAGGTAAGCAGCTGGGGCTTCTGTTGAAACGTAGCTGATGATGCCAGCGGATGATGCTGCAACTGCGGTGGCTTGTGTTCCACCTGCGGTTAGAGCTGCAATAACTGCTGCATCGGTTGCCTTGTTGTAGGCGCGTGTCATGTTGTCTACCATTGCCTGGAAAAAGTCTGGGGATGAACGCTCTAGTAGTTCTACTGAGTAACGCTGCATTCCTGCAAACTTGTTTACATCAAGATTGACGTATGAGGACACGATGCCAGTTTCTGATGGGCCAGCACCTTCGTTGGTGTCAGCTACTGTGCCACTGGTTGTAATTTTTGGATGGCTAATAACCATGCCTGATGCAGTGATGGCGCGTGAGCCAATTGCATCGATGGCTGGGCGTGAGCCAATGGATGTGTCGATAACGCTGTTTACATACTGCACTGGGGTGAACGCTGGGTTTGTGCTGAATGAGTCATCGGCTGCCATAACATACTGGGCTGAATCATGGTTACCCATTTTGGCCTTGATGCTGTGTTCCAAGTACGAGGCTTGGCTGTTGATTGGTGAACGAGGCTTTGCGTAAGCCACTGGTGCTGCGGCATGAACAACCGCTGCTGCGGTCACTTCATCTGCCACTGGTGCGGTTGTTTCTTCCACTGTGATCTCCTGTGGTTGTTCCTCGGCAGGTTGTTCTGCCTCGGTGGTTTCTGGGTTTTCCTCATCGGCTTCAGTAGCTGCGACCTGAGAAATTTGAGCATCCTTGAATGCTGGGTTTGTTACATGGGCAACGGCCTCAAGTTTGGCAGCTGATACGACCATCACACCTTTTTCGATGGTGTATTCGCCAACATTGGCTTCGATGCTAAAGGCTGGGCGTAGTCCCTCGGATGCTTCGACTAACGCATCATTGCCAGCACCCGTTGGAGCGATCTTAAACGCCATTGAGATTCCTGCCGGGGTGATTTCCTCTGAGCCAGCGATGCCACGACCCAATGGGCGTGTGCGGTCATGTTCCATGTTCAAAACAATCTGGCTTGGATCGATCTCACCAAATGCGCCAAACTCAAAGCGCACTGGGCCAGCCGATGTGTTGCCAACTTTGGCAAAAGGCACGACAAGGCCCTTGATGGTACGGGTTTCAACATTGGCCGCTAATACTTGGCCCTCGAAACTAAGTTGCATTTGTTGTGTTTCCTCTCGGTGCTAAGTCCATTTCCTCACGGGCTTCCTCAACGTCAATCAAGCCATACTCAAGCATCTTGCCAAGTACCTCGATCTGCTCAAGTGGGTTTCCGCGCAAGTAATCATCAAGATCAAATCTAACAACTTGACCTCTTGGAGTAATGTCATTCATGCTTAAGCGTTCAGATATACAAGACATAAACGGCTTAAGGCTAAAGTCAACAAGTGATCGGCGCTCTTGGCTTACGTTGGAGTAAGTTGCGCTGGCTGATTCGGCGTTGATGTACCAGGCAGGGATGTTGCACATACGCGCAATTTCAGCTGCTGTGTTTAACCTGGATTCGGTCAGTTGCATTTGTCCGGCATCGTAACCAAAGGTTGTGACATCTAATGGGCCAGACAAGTATGCGGTTGAGCGTGTGGCTCGGGCTTGCTTCCACTGGGCCAGTAGGCTTGACACCTGCTCTGGCGGTAAATCAACGCCGCTATTCTTAATCACCATTGTTGGGTTTGGCTCGCTGGCCATTCTCTGTACGGCTTCTTCAAGTTTCAAAGCTGTGGAGATAGTGCGCCCACCTCGGTTAAGTATGCCCTCGTCAATTCCGCTAAACATAATTAGTGAGCCGATGCCAGACATTGGCATAAGTCCACCCTCGATGTAAAAGCCGTTAACGATTTCTTGAGTGTTTAAGTCAGTTGTGAAAGTAACCCGAGTTGGATCAATTCGGCGAGCCTGTATTGGGCGGCCATCCTCTGGGTTTACTTCAAGGACCTGCCAGAAACTACGGCCATGAAATAGGATGTCTTCTACGGTCCAAGCCATAGTGACTGCCAATGGGATTGCTGGATCAGGCTGTTTAAGTATTGATCGGCCCTCAACCTTTGCGCCTGTTATGTCGTTGTAAGTATTTAATCCAAGAGTTGCAATAGTTCCAGCGATGATGTTGCGAGCGCGGGCCACTGCTGGGACTTGCATCGCGCTTGAACGGTCTACTCTAAAAGTATTAAACGGGGTAAAATAAGCATCTTGATAAAAAGGTATGGCGATCCCAGCCCGAGCCTCGATCTGTGGCTTTTCAGCAGGTGCGCCCAATAAGAAATCTATGAATCCCATTTTGTCATTACACCATAGGTAAATGACATCCGTGTAATTTGTCAGGCTTTGTCACGTTGTTGCGCGTGTTGTCACCTAAGCGCTCATTATAGTCACGCCTTGGCCTGGCAATGTTGCGTGACCTACCGCCATTACCAAAGCAACTGCCGCGCTAATGGGTACTTGCGCGGCCCTGCGAGCAATACGCCAACCGCCATCTGATGCCGGGCGGCGAGCGCAGCTGACCAGATGGCTGTGCAATGTTGCTTGTCCTGGATGTATTAGTTGGCCAGATTGCATGGCGTTTAATGTTTGATCACACATAATTGCAAAAGCCGCGCCAGCCCAAGGTGTCGGCTCTGCTCTAATGTAAGCCTGAATAAGTCTTGGCGCAATGTAACCAGCAGTGTTTGGATCATAGGCAAAAACTCTTGGTGGAAACCTGCGAGCGATAGCCGCTATCTCACCGACAAGTTCAAGATCATTAATGCCACCCTCTTTCCGCCATTCATGCAGGAATACCCCAAGCCCTTCAGGCCTTTGCTGGACCGTGACAAGGCAAGCCAACTCTCTATTAAAATTAAGATCCAACGCCATCCAAGTTGGTAAGCCATCCTCAAGCGCGATCTCCTGCTCGCTGTCATTCCAAATTTGAATCGGCCAGGGTGAATCTATTGCATCCGTCCACATACAAAGTGTCTCTGTTTTGAAAGCATCGGGGCTGTCAAAGATTGCAGCATCCTTGATATTTTGGATATTGATTGTATAACCCAAGGCTGGGTTGGCGTGCTTCCACCCCTCAATGTCATCAACTGATGAACCAGGTGCGGCGCTGTATTCGTAGTAACCCATCCGATCACTGGCAAAGGTCAAGGCTCGGCGGCGTTGTTCATTTAACACATTGCTTGTCAAGTCCCCAGCATTAGATGTCCAAAACACTTGGGCATTGGGTCTGGCTCGGGTAATTGGTGTGACGGCTGCCCACGTTGCCTCATCGATTTCCCGCAGCTCATCGACATAAAGCAGGTCAGCTGACGATCCGCGTGGCCCTTCCGATGTTGCAGCCCTGATTGCGTACTTCCGGATTCTCTCACACCTGGCATTGCATGACTTGGGATAGTGGTGGCAATAGACTTCTAATTCCTCTTGGCCGTTAGTTCGGGAAACTCGCTTAATCCGCTTTCGCATCCAGTCCAGGCTTTCGGCCATGTCGACTGTTTGCTTAAAAGTGTCCAACGATAGTTGTCGAGTTTGTGCCATTGCTATTGCGTTTTTCTCACCAAAGACATAGAGCCCGGCAAGGATACGCATTCGCATCATGTGCGTTTTCCCGCACTGCCTAGCAACTAGAACCCCACACATCGATCTTGCCCAACTACCGTCAGGCATTATCTGCAAAGCATCATCTAAGACATGACGTTGCCAAGGTAAAAGTGGTACACCTAATTCATCAGCTAGTGCCGCCACCACTGGCCCTGCGCTGGGCAGGTTTAGGCTTGGGCTTTCGATCCTTGGTTTCGAGTAGCCGTAAATAGTTTCCGACATGGTTTGTCCCGTCATTTTCCTCGCCCTGTTTTCCTGCTGTTCGTGTTTCAACTGTGAGATGTAGCTGCTGTAAAACTTGAATGTACTTTGCCGCCAATGATGTCGCATCTTTCAATTCGCCCATGTCAAAGGCTGTATCTAGTGCAATGGCTAAACGCCGGGCCAAAGTGATCGCGGCAACATCAGTAGGGGCTATCCAATTTGCTACCGATAATGCTGAATTTAAGGATAGGTAGATGTTCATTGGTTTATCGTCTGGCGGTTCAGGTTTGTTATTTGTCATGATCTAGGCCTTTTCTTTTGTTGGCGGGTCAAATCTGAGCAATCGGGGAGAGATAAGAGAAAGGGAGTCTGTGGGTGGCACGGCCCTAGAAAAAACGCCCCTAGGGCTTTCTGTGGCCCTCTCACGCGTACTGTTAAACCTCGATGTTTTGGCCTTATGACACGGCTTACACAAAGGTTGCACATTGTCGATGGTGTTACTGCCCCCAGCTGCTAACTCGATGATGTGATCAACCTCGGTTGCCCTATCTCCACACATTAAGCACGACTTACCCCATACCCTGAAACACGCAGCCCTTAGGTTGCGCCATTGTGTTGTTGTTCCTTGGCTATGCGCTCTGCTCATGCCCACTCACTATGTTGTACGCATCCAATAGTCCTCGCTCGTACTTGTAGTTGGCTGGATGTATGTCAAGTATGTAATCAGTCAGCTTGTCTAGCCTTGCTTTGTATGTTGCTTCAATGATGCTTGCCAATTCCTTTGCATCCTTGATCTGTTCTTGTAGTTGCGTGTGGTCTTTCCTTAGATACTCAACCATTGCTACATACTCCAATAACTCATCGTGCTTTACCTGCACCCATCTCGTCATGTTGTTTAGCGTAACCCAAACTTGCCACCCGAGCCGATAGGTGAGCAGGGAATGGCATTGAATCAAGCCACTCGCCACCGTCACCGCGTAGGTTTGGTTGGTCATGGGTGCTTTCGCACAATCGCGCCGTGTGCTTTAGTGCTGGGTGTTTTGATGCCAGGCGATTCGTGTTGACATCAGCTGCTAAGGCTCGCATTTCTGCTATTTTCATGGGCTTATCAATCCATGCCGAGATACGCCATCTGACGGCGGTTCACCCGAGGATTGGTCGGGCATTAGTTATACTCTTAACTAGAGTGTTGAGGCTCACGATGTTAGCATCGTTATGAACGGCACGCGGTTCTTTCTTGGGATCCGCGTGTCGTTTGTTTTATGTTAAGTCTGCTGGGCCTAGCTTCTCGTAAAACTTTTCCCAATTACCGCAACAATGTGTGACCCACATTCGCTCATTGCTGTCAGGATCGACACCAAAGTCAACTGGTTCAAGTATTCTGGCGCATTGTGGGCAGGCTTGTGGCAGGTTTTGAGCTGCTAAGTAATGCCCTTTAATCTTGCCCTCAATGCTTGCCCAAACTGCATCAGGTCCTAATGGATCTTTCATAATGTTTTCCAACACCCTTTCAATCTCATCCACGATTTTGCCATTTTTCGCAAAAGCCACATGGCTTGCCTATGTATACCCATCCACCGCAACCACAGCGCATGATGTCCGCATCAGTTCCCATCAAATAACCTCGTCTGCTCTTGTATCTGTCCACCGCGCCACACTGCCAACATTCGGCGATGGCTCGACTTACGGTCTGCCGGGCGTTCCCCACATCGCCAGATCATGCCAGATCGTGCAACTGTGTTAAAGGCCGCCCCAATGACTTTGCCTGATCCCCCTGGTGCGCCAATCTCATTAACTACATCCTCGGCTGTGAATGGTTTACCAGTTCGAGCCATCTGGCGTATGCAGATCACGGCCTCGTTGTGCCAGTTCAGCTGTGAATCTTTAGCCAGGGTAATTCCCTCGTCCTTGCCCATGATTCCCTGATGCCGACAGATCGCGCAAAACTTAGGGGCATCAGCCCCATGCTCGCAGATCATGACCGATCCCAAATTGCCTCGCAACGTTGGCCGTCTGCACCTATCTTGCAGACATAACCTGCGTATGGTGTGCCATCTTTCTTAAGGCCAGTCTTACGCCTCATGTCACCGTGAGCGCATTGTGGCACACTCAAATCAGGCTCATCGGCTATTGCCCAAGGATCAACCTCTCTTGGCTTTGCCGGTCCAGGTGCTTGACGATCCTTCGCAGCTTGCACCTCTTGCTTGCTTGCAATGCCTTTGCTAATGCCTAGGCCTAATGCCGCCAAACATCTTCCCCAAGCGCTGCTCTCCAAGTTTTGCAATTCACTGCCCTTTGTGTAGGGAGTTTTGCCCTCGATCAATTCAGCAGCTGTGCCAATGCCTGGGCGTTCATCATCGGGTGTGCGGTATGCATAAGCGATGCCCCACATCATCAAAGGCGATCCCTCTAAAATTCCCTTAAACTCAAACTGCAAAGAGCCATCAGGGTATTTGGCATAAAACTCTTTAATGCGTTCCTGTACTGTGACGTAACTTTCCAGATCAAATGCCATTAGAGTTTCCATCCATCGTTAAGCATCTGATGTTCGATGTTTTCTTGGCTACGCGCCCAACGCCAATAGGCGATTGATTCTCGCTTTCGTTCATCCTCATGCTTTTGAATCTGCACCAATGCACCGACAACAAAGCCGATCACAAAGAATGTCAAAAATCCAAATAGTGTTAGTAGTCCCATGCCCTGTTTTCCTATTCTATTTGTCGAGTTCGCTGGCCTTGTATCGCTTAACGCCACCGATGCGCTTAGGCTTTAATGCCCCTGACTTTTCCCACCTGATGAGTGTGCGTTCGCTCACCCGTAGTTTGTCAGCTGCTTCTTTGGCTGTTAGATACTTTTCCATCTGCCCTCTTTCCTTAGTGACATAGTATGACAATGCCTGACATCTTGCCAGGCTTATTCCTCGGGCGTGTCGTCATCGCGTAGCGGCAGTGTTACCAAAAACACCGCTACCCCCACGATAATCAGTAATCCTGTGACTTTTTTCGCTGATCCATCTAGGGTGAAATACGCAATGAGCAAGCCCACATAAGTGTAGGTATCAGCGGTTATTGCTGACACATACTTCCGTAGCCATCTCATTTTATTCTCCTTATGCTTGTTGCTATTTGACTAACTAAGACCGCACTAATGACAACGGCTTGGGATTCCTCACGTTGTTCTGGTGTCATGTCCGAGCCAATATTCATAATCGCCTCAACGCTTTTGGCCAATTCCTCAAAGCCCGGGATCGCCAGAAGCTGTGTCGGTACTTCCAAATTCACTGCCTCTAGATTTAGGCTTGGGATCGGGCTTGGCACAGGGCTTGGCTCGATCGGAATTGGTGATGGTTCGACGGTTGGTTCGGGTGTTGCTATCTCTGGCGTTGGCTGTTGTGTTGGTTCTGGTTCTGGTGTCGGTATTGGTGTGGGTTCTATCGGCAACACTGTTGGCTCTACTAGCACAGGGATGGGCGAGATAGATGTTGGAATTGGTAAGGGCTGTGGCTCTTGTGTGGGCATTGGTGTGGGTTCTAATGATGACAAATCAGTTGGGCTGGGTGTAGGCGATGGCAAAGGCGTTGGCTCGATGGTTATGGTTTGGCTTGGTGATGGTGTTGGTGTTGGCACAATCCCTGCGTAGTAACGCAAAGGGCTATCGGCTGGCAATAAGTCACCGATGTAAATTGTGTAAGGGCCAGCGAAACCACCCTCACAATAGTGCCGGGCGATGTCTCCCTTATCGGCAAAATACTGGTTCGAGTTATCCCAACCAACTGAACGAATCACCTGCTCGCCAGCTAAGTTTGCACAAGTAATTTCAGTAAACACGGTTTCGGCGTACGCGTTGGGCGTATGCACTAACATCGTGACCCCTACGATGAAAGCGACCAAAGCCACTCTCAAAGGTTTATTCATCAGACCAATTTGGCCTTAATCTGCCTGCCGTCTAGGACTATCGGCGCAGCTGAATCATGCCAGATCCAAAAACCCACCGGCATCGATGGATTACAGTCGATGGTGTGTGACCAGTGCAGGTGATAAACCTTGCCATCCCAGCCGCCGATGTTCTTATCATCGTGACCAGTTTCATCTAACTTGTCAGTGCCAGGGTAACGACCAAAGCGGCCACGCAGTACCGATCCGCCCTTGCTAAACTCCACGCGCAGAATTGTAATCCATTCCCACTGACCAGCCTTGTCTACCTTGTAAGCAATGCCCTTTGGATACTCGACCCATGTCCAAGCCTTTGGTGGAATTGATTGCTTGCTAGCACCTGAATCAACTTTCCAAAGTTGGCTCATTTTTCTAGTTTCTTATCGGCATCCGTAAAGATGTCGTTAATCTCTGCATCATCTAGGTTGCCGTCTTTGAGGAATGCCCGGGCTAGTCCCTCAATCACTACGGCCACACCACCAATGCCAGCGATGATAATTGCCTTGGCTGGCTCGACACCTGCCACAGCTGATGCTCCGACTACTGAAAGGCTACTAGCTGCAAAAACTGCCACCATGCGTAACAGAATGTTTTTTGTTTTGTTCATGCTCCAAGGATCGCTTTCGGATCAAGGTCCTTTCCTGCGGACCATCTAATGTTGTCGCGCATCTCAAAATGTAGATGCGGCCCTGATGAGTTTCCTGTGTTGCCTGATTCGCCAACAATTTGGCCCCTTGTAACCGTTGCGCCTGGCTTGACTCGTACTGCGTTTAGGTGTGCATAGATTACCCAGCCACCATCGACCTTTTGCACAACCTGGTTTCCGTATGACTTGCCCCAGTTAGCGTTTTCGATTTTGCCGTCAGCTACTGCTAATACTGGTGTGCCAACTGGCACAGCAAAATCAACACCTGTGTGGTAGCCCTTTGACCACATCTTGCCTGGCTTCTTGTAGGCAGTTGTTATCTTGCCATTTTTAATCGGTAAGGCCATGATTGCCCTTTCGTGTCATGGCCCTGTGTTTAGTATTAGAGTGCTGCAATTTCCTCGGCAGTTAATCCAAGTTCTGCGAGTTTGGCTAGTGCGCTGGCGCGTGTTGCCGCTTTTGCATCGGCTTTGGCTTGTAGTTCGCTTTCAACTGTTGGCCAATACTCCGTCAATTTAGCCAGAGTTGGTTTTTTTGGTGTCTCGCTTAACCACTCTAAACCCTCGTAATCATCACCGTTTAGTATCCATTGAGCACCATTAAATTTGCTTGCAAGGATTGCTGGTATGTCCATTTATGCGCTCACTTCCATAAGAGTTATTGTGCTAATTCCCCTTCCAAATTGAACACTATCTGTATCAGTTGAAGAACGGTTTACAAAAACGGTGTTTGGAGTTTGGTTACATAAAATTTGTATTTTGTAAGTAGTGCTTGCTGTTGTTGCTGGGCTGTCTAAAAACATTATTGGCGTCGTAACATTTGTAGTTACACCTGCGTCTAAATTGCCAACTGAAACTCTTGCACGACTGCTAGCGGCGTCGCCAATCGCAATAGCGGTACTGCCTCGCATTAAACGACCTTGTAAAGAAGCTGTACCACTAGCACCTTGTCCAGTAAGCATTACTAAAACAAAAATTTTGCTAGTTGCACTAGATGGCGTAATGGTTGCTGATAAACCTGTTACATCAGTAAAAGAAGTGCTGGTTGTTGTAAAAGTGTCGCTTTTGGCTGTGCTGACTACTTGCAGAATTTTGGCTTTTGCAAAAAGTGTCGCATCAATGGCATCGCCTAAAGCCTCAATTGCTGTTGCGCCATCCTTGACGTAATCGGTGCTGGTTGGTACTGGCCAGCCGTAGTTCGGAGTGGTTGTTGCCATGCTATAAGTCCTGCCATTCTGTCGTAGTTGGAGTATACCCTGCCCATGTAATGGTTGGCGCGATTTGCAGCCAAACTTGGTTTGGGTATGTCTCGGAAATTGCCGAGCAAATCAAAGTCATGTTGGCTGTGTAGCGGTCAAGATTCCACTTGATGCCCTCGACAAAGCCATCGAAAGTGCCACCAAATACTGCTGGCAAATCTTGCGTGTACACAGCTGATCCAACGTGCATCAAGATTAGTGCATCCCGGGTGGCATCGCTAACAGTTGGGCTATGCAATGGAATTGTAAGTTCCTCTGGGTATGTGCGCGGGTAGGCGCGACTTTCCAAGAATGAGTTGGCTTGACTTTGGGCATCTGCGCCGTTTTCTAGCTGCGTGGATCGGCTGCCTGATAGTTCGCCATAGGATTGCTGGCTAGTGTAATCAGCCGCATACTTTTCTTGGTTGTTTTTGTAGGTCAAGGTCACGTCATTGACGATCTCTGACCACTGGGCGGCCTGTCGCAGACCCACAGCCAACAGGTCATCGTCAGTAAGGGTAAGCGGTGTCTGTGTTGCTCTGGACGTGTAGGACTCGTAGTGAATAGAGCCGTCAGGGGCTTCATAAAGGAATCCTCGACCAGATTGGGCAGCTTCTTGGGCAAGCGATAGGGCATTGGCCACACCGCCTGTATAGGCCGTCAATTCGTAAGTGCCGGGCGTATCAATGTCAGCCACCAAATCATCAACCAAAGTCTGGTTAGTTCCACCCCAGTTGGCCCATGTGGCAAGGTTGCTCACAGCTGACCAAGTGAGAGTTGGCACTACCTCATCCCAATTTTCCAGGAATGCATCCGAGAGAATGTTGAATACCCGTGTGCCGTCAAACTCTTTGGCAAATCCAAGACTGCCTGTTGTAAAGCGATTAAGGATTGCCAATGGACCAACGGCTGTGATGCTGTAAATTGCCACCGATCCCTCACTGCCGTACGCATCAAGGCTGATGTCAAGATCAGAAATTGTGCCTGTGTAAATGGTGCGGTAAGTATTGGTTGAATCCTTGACTTGTATCTGAATGCTGTCCGATAGGTTTACGTTTAGCGCGGTGTCTGCATCAGTCCACAGCCTTACATTGGCAATGCCGACCAAGGCCTGCTCGTAGATGTCGCGGCGGCCAAGGCTTATTGAGATGTTGCTAATTGTGTTGTCTGCATACTCATTTACCCCAGCAAAGATCACTTTTGGGTATGGCGTGTATACGGTCACAATGTAGCCCCGACCAAGTTAATTGGGCCAGTACGCCTTGCGCTGTTTTGTAGCAGCTTCTCGATCGATCGGCGAGCAGACTCTGCATCGATAATGCCATTCATAATTACGGTTACGCCGCCGCCGCCATTGTCTGGACGTATTGAGCCTGATTTACCATTAGGAATAAACAACTCTGGACCAAATTCCCCGACCCGAGTGATTTCATTTGCGCCTACTGATCCACCAGCTGCATTGCCTTTTGGTCTTGGTGTAAACCCTGCGGCTGGAATGTTTAAGTTCAATGGGTTTTGGATAAATCGCAATGCAGGCAGTGCAGCCTGGTAGGCATTTGAAATGCTATTGATTGCGTTGGCGACTGTTTCTAGTGATGCTGCTATCCGTTCCATCATGCTGGCAGCACCTGGGCCACCATCTGTGACAGTTGAAAATAGATTGCCAAAAGCATCAGTAACTGCTCTAAGTGCGCCACCTAAACTAAATGCGCCATCGCCCTCAAAGTTTCCAGCTAGTTCTCTGGCACGATTACTCAATCCCTCTGGATCCTCGCCACTAAATCCCTTGGCAACTTTGTTGACTTCCTCTAGCAAGGTTTTCATGGTTGGCAGTAATGCCACACCAATGGATTCTTTAAGTTCGCCTACGCGCTCTGTGACGATGGCCAACTGACCTGCATAGGTTTCGGTGTTTGCCTTAGCTGCGCCGCCAAATAACCGTACAAGTTCATCTTGGACTACGTTAAAATCTTTTGTTTTCTTGATGTTTTCATCAAGTGGAATGCCCAATTTGGTTAGCGCACCAATGTTTCCGTTATACGCCTTGGCAAGAGTCAGCGATACTGTTTCAAGATCGCGGCCAGTCGATGCTGAAATGTCTAAGGCAAGGTTGGTTAGTTCTTGTGCCTTGCCTACATCGCTAGTGGCTCGGGCTAGGTTTGCCAGTGCCGGGCGCAATTTAGTATCCGCTACGCCAAAGGCCAACTGTTGCTTGGTGATATAAGCCTCTGTTGACTTGATCTGTGCATCGGTGGCATTGGTTGTGTTCTTTAAGGCTTCGGCAAGTTGCTTTTGTGATGCTTCATCCTCGACTGCGGCCTTGACTCCATCGATGCCGATTTTGACGGCATAAGCGGCAGCAGCTGCGCCAGCAACTACAAAAGCCGCAGCGGCAATTTTGCCGTATTTTTTAAGTCCGCCAGCAAATCCCTTGGCATCGTTATCAGCCTGTGCCAGACTTCGACCAAATTGGTCTACATCAGCAAGCAAATTAAGTTTGAGTGTTCTTACGTCAGCCATTGTTGTCATCCCACTTTTCTATAACTCTTTTGCTTACCGCATCTTTCCAACGGCGTGTCAATTCTGGCTGGATTCTTTTAAGGGTTATGAAAATGCCATAGCCCTCGTTACCTCGACCCTGTGCAGGTGATCGATCAGGAAAGCGGCGGCCACCATTCTCAAAAGGTGCTGGGCCACCAAACTCTGATCCAAACAACACTTGACCAGATACCGCGCCGCCACTAAATCGACCTTTACTGCCACCAATGGTTACGTTAGGTATGCGATCCTTGTTGGCTCGAATAGTTGCCGCGACCTTTTGGGCTTGGGCTGGCAATGGGTTCAAGTTATAGCTGCTTTGCATCTCTGTGGCCGACCACTGGCTAATGCTGGTCACGTCATCTTTTAGGGCTTTTTTTGCACCCTCATCCATCTCACGAAATGCCTTGTAAAGCGATTTAAGATCCCGAGAGTCAGGGGTCATCTTGACGGTTACTTTGTCAGCCATGACCATTCCTCTCTTGTATCAGCGTTACTGCTGTTGTTATGTCAGCGAGCGACCAAGTCAAAAGATCGGCCAAA
>Ga0315909_10005479_pt1 | contig 14554 bp, 18 predicted proteins | sample LakEriMetagenome_11_FD_203527 | JGI IMG/M metagenome (GOLD analysis project Ga0315909, IMG submission 203527) | Freshwater fungal communities from buoy surface, Lake Erie, Ohio, United States - Buoy 2 MA125 | ecosystem: Environmental > Aquatic > Freshwater > Lake | place: USA: Lake Erie, Ohio...
CGCTGTAGTTGGTCGCCGTAAACTTGTCGATGATGGTCGACACGTTTTGCGCGGTGTATTGGGTTGTCTGAGTATTCTCGGCAATCTTGGCCGGGATTAGGACGCGGATGTTAACTGCCATGTGTCACCTAAAAGGTAAAGACCATTCGGACGCGACCATTAGACCCAGGCAGACCAGCAGCGCCGCCTTCTACCGGATCGCCACCGTCGCCGCCACCGCCGCCAGTAAGGCTACCCACGCCAGCGATTGCGGCTGCACCTGTTTGCGTAAAAGGCGCTCCGCCGTTGCCGTTAGTGTTGGTCGTATTGCCGCCTGAAGCCGTGCCGCCAGCCCCTTGCTGGCTGCCGTAGATACCGATTCCACCGTAGCCTCCAAAGCCCCCCGTCGCAATCATCTCAGGCAGCGCATACGTCCCGGCATACGCCACAGATTGACCGCCTGCGCCGCCCACCGCGTCACCGAACGAGCCGCCATTACCAGCCGCACCGACAGTGTACAGGATGGTTTTACCCGCATCCGGGGCAGTTAGCACCAGTACCGTCTTAACGTAGGCGCCACCGCCACCACCACCGCCAGGATTCTCCTGCGGCTCATAGGCAAACTCGCCAAAGATGTTCGTGACCGTACCGTAACCGCCACCACCACCAGCGCCCCATACCTCGATGGTGACGCCTGTAGCACTTGCCGGAATCGTGACCGAGCCTTCTCCTGACGAGAAATCAAAGGCGCCGCCAGACCCTCCGGTCGTGCCTGCAATCGCTGCTGCTAGGGTAGCGCCGCCCATTAGGACAATCCCGCTCCGCTAATCAGCCACGAGGTCGAGCCAATCTTGACGCACGTCGCCATGCCGTTACGCGCCAGTGTACGGTTTCCAGTCGTTACGCTGTTGGCAAGGGTCAGCGTGTCCGTAATCGGCTCAATCGACAACGACGTGGCGTTGAGATTGATGATGATTACAACGGTGCCAACCGGAAAGTTGACTGAAGTATTAGCGGGGATAAAAAGTTTGATGCTTGTGCCGTTCATCACAACGGACTTGCCGCGATCCGAAAGCGCAAGAGTGTAGTTAGCCGTCTGGCTGTTCTGCGGGGCCTCTCGATAGCCTACGGCGTAGTTAGTGTTTGGCGAGCCGTTATCAGGAATCAGCGGCGTGCCAGTGAACGTAGGCGAGGCAATCGGAGCGTAGGTTGCCGCAGCAGCCGTAGTCGTCAGCGCATCCGTGATGCCATAACCAGCCACCGTCGTCGGGGTGCCGGTGATGGTAGCCCACGCCACCGACTCGGTAGAAATGTCATTGACGCCAGCAATATCGTCGTACTCGCCAATCTGCACGTCGTTAGCGTCGGTCAGCACGAAGCGATACGTCACGCCTTCCGACAACCACAGGTCTTCCGGCAAGCGGCCACCCGAGTCCAAGATGATCGGGTTGGTGTTTAGCGAAGTCCCCACTTCGGACGTGTAGGTGTTTTCAGGGGCAGCAGTGCCAGCCTGGTACGTGTAAATCTTGCCGCCCGACAACACTGAACCGTCGTCGGTGAAGAACTGCGCTCCGGCGCCAGCAAAGGCTGAAAGGTAGACGGTCATATATTCACCTGCGTCATAGTAAGGATGACCGAGGGGATGCCGGGATGAACGGCGGTTGCTGTCTCGGCCAAAAGTTGCACAGTAATTTCGTCAGTTGCCCACATCAACTGCAAGTAATCGCCGTTGGACATGGGTACAAATATGTTGGCAGCCACGAACACTTCGCCGTTGTTGCCTTGAATACGGACTTGAGATGCCGAATTAGGCACATTGACGCCGTTAACACGCGGCCACACGTAAAACAATCCCACGCCGCCAGCAGTCTTGTCCAACTGAATGGAAAACTGCATGTTGTAAATAGCCGGTCTACCCACCCTAATGCGGGTGTTATCTGTTGGATCAATATAAACGCCGTATTGGCTTGACGTGTTGTTAAACGTTATGGCGTAAGGAGTATTGGCTACGGCGGCAACTTGCGTTTGCGTTGAGAAAAACGAGCCGTAGTTAACAGTAAAGACTTTGGCGGCTACAACCTCGGCAAGCGGAGGTTGCTTTTGAATATCCTCAATCTCTTGTTGCAAAACCGCTATTTCATCTTCGGTGTTAGACGACAGCGATGGCGTCAGTTCAAGGTCAGCCAGCGTAGTAGACGTGGTGCCGCCACCCGTCAGTTGGTACTGATTGTTAAGGAAGCGGAACCATTCACGCGAAATAAGGCCTGTCCGCTCATCAAGGAACGGAACGCGCGGCGCAGGAATTTGCGTAATGTTCTGCGTCATGATCCGGTTGGACTCAGTGCCAGTTCGGCGCCCATAATGGCGACTTTAACAGGATCCGTACCGCTGATTTCGTACACACGATCGCGCAGCTTTACCGTCATGCCTAAGCGACGGAAGATGGCGCGAGTGCCATACTGACCGACGCGCCCCATCGAGGTCATGCGCTCGCCGTTCCAAGTGTGACCGCCGTCGTCTGACCAACGCAGCATCAACTGTGGGTCAGCGCCTTGCACAATCGGGCCGTCAAGGCCAATCCAGTAACCTTCCCAGTTCTGCACGCCGATCTGATTTAAGTCTTGCGTGCCGATCTCGTCATAGGCTTGTGTGCCAAGCGTGCCGATGACTTGCGAATACTCGCCCTGTTCGGTTTCAAGTATGTCGCCGTCTTCAGTGGCAAGCCAGCCGATAACGTCAAACGCGCTATATCCCGGCAAGCCAACGCCAGTCTCGCAGTCGATCTGCAGCGTGTGGTGCGCGGTGCGCTTAAGGTCGTTAGCACCAGGCGGCAGCGCGCGCCAGCGGCGCAGCCACTTTTGTACGTGCCCGTCGTCGGCGTATACATCCAAGTCGAACGCATACAACTTGCCGTTTTCGTAATCGCCAATAATTGGTTGGCCGTTGAATCGAGCATGGCTGTTACCGCGATGCCGCTTAAACTTGCCGTTACGGTACGCAGCACGCTCGTGCCACGCGCCTGTCGCGGCATCAAACACCCAAGTCGTATCGGCGTCGGTAAAGTTCAGCACATAAAACGTATGGCCGTCCTGCTGGTAGGTGTAGCCCACCGCGTCAGCCAAGTTTCTGTAACCCTGAATGGCAAACTCAACCGCATGGGTTGAGATACGCACTCCGGTGTAGCCGTCTGCTCGATAGACGATGCCCTGACCGCGAGGGTCTGCGCCTAGCCAAAAGACGGAGTTGTCCATCTTGGCGACCGAGTACGGCGCAATACAACCGATCTCGTTAAACGCGCCTTGGATGCGAGTAAGCGGGAACAGCGGGTCGCCCGAGTTGTACCAGACCTCGACTGAGTTTTCGCCAAACAACCACGCTTCGCGGTGGTCGATGATGAGCGACACCAATCCGTCCGGCGAACCTTCGGCGCTGGCAAAATCCAGCGGGTCAATCGACAGACCATCGAGCAGCTGCGTGACCCACACGCGCTGGCTATTCGGCTCGTTAAATACAAAATAACCGTCAAGGTAGCCGACCGTGACAGCGCCCGGAAAGTCCGGGTCAAGGATTTGCTGGAACTGATCCGTAGCGGTGTTGTAGATGTAGCCGTCAGGGTTAGCAGCAATAAAAATCTGCGTGCCGTTGTCGGCCATCGACACCGGGCCAGTGCCAGACACTAAGCCTATGTATGTCTGAACTTGGTTTTCCAGCAAGATAGTGCTGTCGTCTTCAAGCAGAACAAACCCTTCCGTTTCTAACGAAAGTTGGTTGATGCCCGCGAAGTTATACGCATGGTCTAACTTGTAGAACTCGTTACCCGAGACGACGTACAAGAAGCCAGCGTGTTCCCACAGCCCACGGATAGGGCCTGTGCCGACAACTGTTTGAAGCGCTATGCCGGGGCAACGCTGTAGGTACGCAGGTTCTTTTCCGCCTTCCGGCACAACTTCTGGATACAGGTTGACCATCCGGTTGTCGGCAGCATTGACCGACCGGATGACATACGTCGACCCTAGGATCGGCGTCTTCACTTAGAAGTTTCCGGTAAAGATGTTGAAGCGCGGACGATTCACCATCAGCGCCGCTGGCATTGCCATTACGTCGCCCGGATCGTTGATGCGCTTAAGGTTGCGCTTGCTGTACATCGCAATGCGCTGCACTTGCGGCGAAGGCTCAACACCAAACTCCGGTGCAATTTCGCACGCCAAGTTGTAGCGGAACGCGCGCAGGTAGCCTGGCGGGAACGTCAGGTCGGTATCCAGCGCGGCCGGCTGCGACAGCGGGCGCACGGACACAAAGTGGAACTCCAGCACGCGAGACGGTACTGGATATAAATACAGCTCGATGTTGGGGTACGTCGGGTTGTACCACAGGATTTGCGGGTAGGTAGACGTGACCGTCTTGACCGCAATATTGTTGTACTGCTGTTGGTTAATCATTTGGATGCCGTACGACACGTTGGTCGAGGCATCGCGGAAGTACGTGGCGTCGTCGAGCTTGATTGGGCGCTCGCCCACAAAGTCGCCGGTGGGGCCGAGCGTGCGCATACGGGTGCTCGGCGGCCAGTTGTACACTTGGTCGATTGTGGAAAAGACGGACAAACGCTCCGTGCTCCACGAATCAATCATCTGGTTGAGCGCCGTCAACGCGTCCTGGGACGTGGCGGCCGAAGGCACTTCACCCTCTGCCAACATTCCGATCAGACGTAACGCACCGTTGATCTGGTCGGCAGCGGTGGTAGCCATCAGTTACTCCTTGCGTCGGCGGCGAACTCGTAAAGCATTAGGTGCGTCGGAATCAACCGACGCCGGCATTTCTGCCGACGCCGGTGATTCTGAGTCATCAGAGCCGGATGGGTCAAATTCAACCCATCCGTGCTCCATATCTTCCCGCGCTTCAAGTTGCGAGATTGCGACTTTTTCCCCGTGACGGGGATGGCGAAGGAAGATGTTAGGCATGACTATTAGCCGATGCGGTAGCAAGTCCAGGCACCAACGCCCGTCTTACGCGCGCGCCAGTGAGACGAAGTTGCCGTCGCGGTGCCAACCGCACCCACAATCGTCCAACCCGTTCCCACCGCCAACGTGGCGGTATTCGCGCCCGTGTTGATGATGAAAAAGTCGAACGCCACGTCCGGCTTTTCAGCAGACGAAACGAACAACTCAAGGTCAGCGACCGTCGGCAGGGTCAGGCTAAGTGCTGCACCGTTGTAGGTGAACAGCCCGTTGCCCAACTGAGCCGGGGTGAGAGTTGCGGCGCCAGTCAGGGCCGTCGGAGCCGCCTGGACAAGCAGCAACGGCTCGCCAAGATTACCGTCACTATATTGATAGCCACCAGTGCCATTAGGAAAAGGCATGTTTTGATACTCCTAAATTAAATAATGCCATCGGTGATAACTCGATCCGGGCGGCTTAGGAGGACACGATAGACCTCGCTTGCCGTCGGTGTGATCGAGCCACCGGTGAAGTTGCCGAAAGTGATCGCCAACGTGTTTGCTGCCGAGACACGGAATCCAACAATACCGAGGCCCGCTTGGGCGCTCGGCTTGTTGACAACTACGTGATCTCCAGCCTCCAAACCGTTCACGGTAAACGTCTGCTCGGCAGACGTATTAGCGGAAACGGCAGCAGGCGACAGCGTGACGCTGATGACCGACTGCTTGGGGAGATTGCCGAGTACGTAACTCATGGCATTAACCCCAAAGTCGCACGGCCATCTGCGGGCGAATCACGTTGTAACCGTAGAGAACGTCGATACGGCACGGCATACGGTCGTTGTTGATGTCGTACTGACGGACAACGCGCATGGAGATACCGTTGTGAACCTGACGCGAGGCCATGTCGACACCCTGCGGCATGAGCAAGTCAGCCGTGGCGAAGGCAATAGCGTCGCGGTGGTACACGAGGTTCTGCGGGTACTGAGTCGAAGCGCCACCCAAGAAGGTGATCGTGTCGCCAGCCTGCGGGAACGACGAAACGGTCGCCAAGGCGTGAGCCGAGGTGTAGATCGCCGGGGAGATTTTTACGGTCGCATAAGCACCAGCCACAGCCGCCACGTCTTCCGTGCAGACGAACTGCTGGAGCGAGCCAGTCGATTCGCGGGTCTGCGGGTTGACCGCAAACACGCCGTTGATCGTGAACACGTCGCCCTTCTTGATCGTCTGCGTGCCAGTGCCGGTGATGGCAATGGTCGAGGCGCCTTGAGTGGAAACCGTGGTCGTGACCGAATGAGCGCCCGTGCGGGTGCCAGTCGTGAACTGCTTGATCGACTGCGACATGTTGAGCTCGTCGAACCCAAGGATGCCTTCGCCAAACATGCCGTTCTTGAACTGCGCCGAGATGGTGCTGACCGGGTTGAACAAGCCCTTCATGCCCTCGATGAGCGCGGCGTTGGCAGCCGGGTTCACGGTGACATAGCGCGGCGACATCACAGCGGCGGCTTCGTTCAACTTCTGCTGGGCAGCGAGAAGAACCGAGGTCGTGCTGGGGGTCGTGCCGGGGGTGCCGACCGACTGGTAAACGCCGCTAAACGAGTTAGCAACGTCCGCGTCGATGCTGGCAGCCAACTGGCTGATACGCGGCTTGAGCACGCGCTCGGCAAAGTCGTCCAACTGCATCGTCATTTCGGCAGTCGTGAAGTTGACAGCAATGTGCTTCTGCGAAGCAACCGTCAACGTGGTGAACTGCTCGTTGTCGTCCTGCACCTGCAGGGCGGCACCGTCAGTTACAAGGGCGCGATCCGGCAGACGGATACGCAGCGTGGTGCCGATCTTGGCGCCTTCGACGGCGTAGCTGTTGTCGTACTGGCGGTTCACATTACGGGTCAGCACGAGATTGTTTTCAAGAATCTCCAACGCTTTCCGCGTAATCATGTCAATAGTAAGAAGTGTATTAGCCACTGAAGTGTCTCCGAAAAATTGTTAGCGGTTACGACGCGCTTCCCACTGCTTGATCTGCCGTTGGCGTTCGCGTTCGATCCACTCTGACGTACTCATGGCCGATACCGACCGTGGATCCGTCGTTTCGTAGCTCGATCCGCTCGTGCCTTTGGCCGATACCGGCTTAATGGGCGGGGGCGCGCTGGATGTCTTTTTGACCGGAATGGGACTGTCGGCCAACTTGGCCTCGATCTTTCCGATCTCCTTGGCTTGCAGGTAAGGACTCATGCGGGAAATACGGTCAGCCTCGCGGGGATTGGAACCGAGATAGTAAGCAATATCGGGCCCAACATCCGAAGCCTGAATCGTCTGAGCCATCACGGTCGTAATGGGCAGCGAGTTGTTATACGCGACTTGCTCGAAGTCTTCGTATTTGTCCCGCGCTGCTTCTTCGCGATCGTGATAAGCCTCACGAATAGCCTGCATTTCTCGCTCTGCTTCGCGTTTAGCTAGAAGCTCCGTTGCCTTACGCTCGGCCAAGGCCTCTGCGTACGCGTCCGGGTCTTCCATCTTGCTAGGCAGCTCTGCAGGTGCAGACGTTGCCGGCTGCGCCCTCAATGCTTGCTCTCGTTCCCACTTGCGCCGCTCACGGGCAAGTCTTTTGCCAACCATCGCGTCCAGCTCTTCTTGAGAGAACGATTTGGCTGGCTTTTCTTCCGGCGACGCCTCAGTTGGCGTTTCTACAGGTTCCGGGGCCGCCGTAGCTTCCGGTTCCGGCGCGGGGTTAGCCGCTACAACTTCGGAAAGTTGATTTTCGTCAGACATGTTGATTCCTATGGAATCCCTGGTGAACCGCACCAGTACGGGTTAACAATACTGTATGGCCTAACAGGGCGCAACAATTATGAAGTGGTCATATAAACGCCACTGATGTACAGCGTTTTGCCGGACAGCGTAGCGTTGGTTGTGGGGGTAAACGACCCGACCGGGAACAAGTTGATTCCGGTCGAGATGACATAGCCTTGTATCGCAGAGCCAACATTGGTCATTAACGTTACCGGGGACTCTTCGACGTTAACAAACGGCGGCCGAGAAATAATCGCCGCGTTTGTATCCGCCGTAACAGGGTATGCCACCGTCATCGAAAACGTCACTAGGCGTCCAACCTTAGTGTAACGCCCCAAGGCCGACGTAAACGTCAGCCCTGCGCCAGACTGGTCGGTCGGCGTGAGGGCGCCTTCCTCGTAATCGTCAAGGACGTTCGGCAGGTTGTTTGGAATCTGGGTAGCCGGGAACGTAATCGCCGGAGTTGCCACGCCAAGGTCAAACTTAGCCGGAGAGTCATACTGCAACCCAGTGGCGTCACCACCTGCGCCAACCGTGGCGTAGTTACCATAACTATCCACAAAGTTCGCAACAGAATTACCGCCGACAATAATCGGCGATTGCAGCGACACCATGACGTTCTTAGAAAAGTTGCAGACTTTTCGGATGCTATCCGAGAAGTTAATTAACCCGGAAGGAATTGTTGAATACGTGTGGAACAGGCAATTATCCACAGTTAGGACTTCAGCAAAAATGCTGTTAGCGTCTGTGCGCGTCCAGATAACCGCCTTGCCAGCGTCCGTCGTGCCTTGTGCGTCCTCAAACCAACAGCCTTCAAAGCGCGGGAACAAAATGCCTGAGAGCAGCACAACCGTCAGCGTCGGGTCAAGGAACTCGAAGATGCAGTCGCGGAATACCAACTCGTAGCCAGTCTGGAACTCTACGTTTGACTGCGGAGCGCCGCCGCCCTTAAACCAACACTGCTCAATGACGTTGATGTTGGTCAGATTAACCGGCGCAGTGCCGATAGACTCGATGGCCTTCATGGCATTTCCAGAGCCAGAGCCAAACACGCCAAACGTGCAGCGGTAGACGTGCGATCCAATCAACACGCCCTTAATTCCAGCGGCAAGGCGACCGTAAAAGTCGCAGTCCGCAATTAACAGGTGCGACAGGTACACGCCAGAGGGCGAGTAGATAGCCCATCGAGTAGCAGCAGCGTTATCCGAATCAAACGTCAGGTTTTGGATAATGCCGTTTTCAGCGGTAAAAGCGGTGGCAACTTGGAAGTAGCCTTGGATTGTGCCGCCCGACCCCATGATGATGGACTTGCCCTTGACGCCAGAAATTTCAAAGTTGTTCTGCGACAAGATAATCGGCGAAGTGATCTTGTAGGTGCCAGCAGGGAAGAACACCGACTTGTTAGCCGTGATCGCAGCCTGGATAGCAGCGGTGTCATCGGCTGATCCATCGCCAACCGCGCCATAAGACTTCACGCTGACAACAGGCGCAATAGCCGATACCGGCGTCTTCTTGGTTACGCCGCCCTGCACAATCGGCGCAAGTTCAGCGCCAGAAAGCGGGATCGACGAATTCGTCAGTTGTGAAATCTTAATCGTAGTCATGTCTTACTCCGTTACCCACGGCAAAGCGACGGGAACTGGCTCCGGCTGCGGGTGCTTGGCATCTTCTTCTGCCTTGGCAGCGCGGGCTTCCATATCCGTCTTGGAAATTCTAGCCCACACCCAACCCAGCACAACGTCTTCAGTCAGTCCGTCAAACGGAATAAAGTTGCCAGTAGGCAACAGCAGTTCCGTTACGGCATCAAGCAAGCCGAGTTCCCAATGCACCAAATACACCACGTTGTCTTTGCCATCGAGGTGCGGATAGGCGGTCAGGCTTCTGACTTTCCATTCAGCCATGGCTTACTCCTTGGAAGCGACAACCCAATTACCGGCAGCCTCATCCCATGAGTACATCTTCGGCGGTTCGCCCGTGCCAGCGTCAGACGGCAGCGGAACCGGAGCCTGCCAGTTGCAGTCGGCGTCCAGCACCCACGACGGGTACGGCTGCGGCGGGATGAACGCATCCAGCGCGGCATCGTACTTATAGCCGATACCAGCGTAGTGCTTGCGGATGTTGCCGTTGTAACTGGTTTGCTTCCAGTTACCGCCGAGCAACTTCTGGCAGAACGCCACACCGATGCTTTCCATTTCGTTGCCGTTGGCGTCAGCGGTGTCCTTATTGGCAACCACGATGACGCGCTGCACAACGCCGTTTGAATCAATCTCTGCAAAATGAGCCATGTCTTACTCCTTCAGATGCAACGCGGTCAGGCTGCTTTCGTCACCAACGTAGCCGACCGGAAAAGTGTTAAACGCCAAAGATACGCGATCCTCGCCCTGCACGGTTTCCACCATGTGCGTCAGGCTAGACGGAAACAGCATCAAGTCACCTGCGCCTACCTCAAACCACCACGAGTCGCTGTTGTACACGTTGTAGTTGTCGGTCGGCAGTTTGACCTGCTGGTATCCGTCTTTGTAGAAATAAATCTTGTCACGCTCGCGGGCAGCCTTGAGGTACAGCACACCGGACACGAACGAGTTGGGATGCGCGTGTTTGTGGTGGTACTGGCCGGGCTTGGTGTAGTTTAGCCACGATTGCGTCAGGCGCAGCGATAAGTCGTGCTTTGGCGTGTAAATAGAAAGCAAATACTCGTTAACGCTGGCCTCGGCAAACGCTTTGAGGTTCGCCATCGTGTCGTGCCGCAACACATAGCGGTCATCGCTTGTGGTGTTACCCATGTTGCTGTGCATCGGCTGCTCGTCTACAAACGCCAGTTCCTCGGCGGTGTAGTCCCGTCCGAGTTCAAACTTGGCAACAGCCGTGGGGAAAAGGTTGTATGTGATCACGCAACCGCCTGTTCAATTTGGCTGACGTAATCATCAAACGCCTTCTGCTGCTCGGGCAACAGGATCGTCGGCACGGCGTCCTCAAGTTCTTTGATCTTCTCCACCGTAAACATAATCTCGTCCCACGACGGTTTCGGGCGTGGGTCTTCCCAGCGAGTGATCTCGCGGTTGCTGATTTCCCACTTTGCACCGGGACGCAGCAAGTGCATCGCGGTATCAATGCCCATCAGTTGATATGTTTTCATGTGAAGTTGACCTTGAGAATTACTATGCCGGAGCCGCCAGCGCCGCCTGCTGCTGCCCATACAGCGCCGCCACTAGTTGCGCCACCACCACCACCGCCTGTGTTAGTGGAACCAGCAACACCAGCGTTGTTTGGCGAACTCCCGCCGCCATTGCCGCCACCACCGGAACCGCCTGTGCTATTTCCAGACCCATAATCTTTATTGCGGCCACCACCACCGCCGCCGGCATAGGTAACGCTGCTACCAGAAATAGACGAAGCGGTTCCAGCGCCGCCATTTCCGGCATTACCCGGTAATGCGCCATTTCCTCCAACAGCGCCAGCACCGCCGCCACCGCCACTTGCGGTCCAATTTACGTTATCAGATGCGCCGGCCCCGCCATTGCTGCCTTGCGAAGGTGATGTAGACGGCGTATTGCCAGCGCCACCAGCATAAGTACCATTTGGATAACCGTAGCCACCGCCACCAGAACCACCAGAGCCGCCGGTATTGATGTCGCTACTTGCTCCGCGACCGCCACCTGTGCTGGTAATGGTGCTAAATACGGAGTCGCTGCCTTTGGCACCTGCATTGGCTCCGCTTGCGCCTGCGCTTCCACCAGCACCAACAGTAATCGTGTACTCGGTTCCAGCGGTAATGCTCAATGCGGTTCCGGTGCGAAAGCCACCTGCTCCGCCTCCGCCACCGCCACCGCTAGTCGTAGCGCCACCCGCGCCACCACCACCACCCGCTACAACGAGGTAGTCAACGCTCACCGCGCCAGCAGGGGCAGTCCACTTCTGCGATGACTTGAAGGTGAAGATCGATGCAGAGCCGATGTTGTATTTGATCAGGACGATGCCGGAGCCGCCTGCGGAGCCAGCGGTGTTGTATCCACCACCACCGCCGCCTCCTGTGTTGGCTGATCCAGCGGCAACCCCAGAACCACCCGGAAAAACGCCGCCTTGCCCGCCACCACCAGAACCGCCAATGCCGCGAGTTGTGCCGCCACTACCGCCGCCACCACCGGCATACGTTACGCTGCTACCAGAAACACTAGACGCAGTGCCATTACCGCCATTGCCGCCGGTATTTAATGCGCCGTTCCCGCCGGTAGCAGACGCTCCGCCGCCACCGCCGCCAGAACTTCCCGAATTTGAAGCATCCCCGGTTCCGCCGTTGCCTCCTTGTGAGGGCGAAGTTGATGGAGTATTTCCAGAACCACCATTTCCAGCAGTAAATGGGCTAGTAGAACGAGTGCCGCCGCCACCACCAGAGCCGCCGTTATTTCCGTTTGAATCTGTATTGCTAACAGCGCCGCCGCCACCGCCACCGGTTGAGGTAATGGTGCTAAATATGGAATCGTTGCCATTACCGCCTTTAGTGCTGCCTGTACTTGCTGCGCCACCACCGCCTACAGTTACGGTGTAGTCGGTTCCTGCCGTTACGGATAAGCCCGTGCCGGTGCGGAAACCACCTGCGCCACCGCCACCAAAACCACCGCCACCCGCGCCACCCGCAACAACGAGATACTCAACCTCGCTGACGCCGCTCGGGGCAGTCCATGTGCCGGTAGAGGTGAACGTGGCTACGACAGACTGTACGGGTACGGTGTACTTGAGGATGACGATGCCAGAGCCGCCTGCGCCACCTGTAAACACGGTTGGCGAAGAAAATCCGCTACCACCGCCGCCGCCTCCTGTATTGGCAGTTGCAGCCACGCCATTTGTGTTGCTCTTTCCTGCGCCGCCGCCGCCAGAACCACCAGCACCACCACCACTAGCGCCGCCGTCTTGACCACCGCCGCCACCGCCTCCAGCGTACGTTACGGATGATCCAGAGATAGTTGACGCAGTTCCAGCGCCGCCAGCGCCACCAACTGTTGATGATCCAGTATTTCCAACAGCAGATGCGCCACCACCGCCACCGCCGCCAAAGTTTGGAGTAGCGCCGTTTCCGGTTCCACCGTTTGAGCCTTGTGATGGAGAAACACTTGGAGTGTTCCCGGTTCCTCCGGTGCCACCGGGATACGGGGGAGAAGGGCCGCCAGCCGTATACGATCCACCGCCGCCAGAACCACCATTTGCGCCAGACGAATTAGGTGCGCTGTTGTACGAACCGCCACCACCACCGGCTGTTGCGGTAATTGTGCTAAAAACTGAATCATTGCCATTTGACCCACGAACATTAACTGTTCCAGAGCCATTTCCGCCGCCGCCGACAGTAATTGAATAATTTGTGCCAGCAGTTACGGACAATCCGGTGCCGGTTCTAAATCCACCGGCTCCGCCACCACCGCCAAGTGCGCCACCACCGCCGCCACCAGCGACGACAAGGTATTCCACCTGCGTCACGCCAGTCGGCGCAGTCCAGTCACCGGATGCGGTGAAGATTTTGTATTCGGTAAATGCTCCGCCGCCGACCTTCACGGCGAGCAGCAAACTCATAATGCCGCTCATGGCTTAACTCACGTTGCCGTTGATAACGCAGACCGTACCAGAGAGGAACAGTATCGTCGCCACACCTCGTGTTGCCAAAGTCACCGTTGCCTTATCCGCATCCGTACCAGCGATATACGCTGTCGTAATCGTGCAGGTAATCGTGATGTTGCCGGATGTGTTGTTGAAGATCGACACCACATCGCCAGCGGCAAACGTTGCATCAGGAATGGTGATGGAACCCGACGCACCGACTTCGATGAACTTACCCACATCGCCAACGGCGAGGCTGTAAGAGGTCGTTTTGGCCGATCCAGACTGCGGGACGTTGCGGAATCCGACCGTCATCGTCTCGTCAGGGATCGTCACCGTTCGGTTAGCCGTCAGCGTAGTCGGCGTCAGCGTGACCGCATACGAACTCGTACCGCCTGCGCGACCAGCGATAACCACCGCGTCCTGCGTCGAGGCAGCCTCAGAGCGAATCGCATTGGCAGCACGGAACGTCTGGGCGGCAGTAAAACTGCCTGCAACCGAGAACGTCTGAGCCGCGCTCCAGGTATTTGCCGTGCTGGTCGTCAGCGTCAGCAAATTAGTATTGGTGAGTTTGAAGTTAGCCCCACCGCGAGCGATCACTAACTCATCACCCGGTTGTGCCGGTGCGCCTGAAGCCAGTGCGCTTATCTTGGTATCAGCCATGATTTACTCCAATTCTATTTTGCTGTTGTCTTCGAGCAGCACGAACGAGTCGTCTTCCAATAAAAGATAACTAGCCGCAGGTGGTGCGGCTCCCGCTGGCGGAACCCCTAATGCAATAATCGACCCTAGCCCGATGGCTATGCCGTTTGCAGGGGATATGCCGTAAAAAACTGTCATTAGGTGCCGCTAATAGGCTTGGCGTACACGTTGCCACCCGAGGCAACCTGGATAGCCGATACGCGCCACGGGCCGCCAGTACCCTTCGGCACAGCGAACGGCACAGGGACGTTTGCCGGGATCGGGGTGCTGCTGGTGGTCGCCGTAACGCCATTACCAATCGCAATATACGCGGCAGTCGTAGTCCACACCAACAGGGCTTCTACGCCCGCATCCCACGTACCCGTAGACCCGGCAGTACCCGTGTAGGAGGCAGTCTTGGCCGGGAACAGACTGTCATCAAGTGGGTTAAGTAATTGCATTGTCTATACCTCAAGCCAAAAACTTCAATTTGTAGATAGTGGACAGGTACAACTCGAAGATCGCGTCCAGCAGGTTTTGCAGGGTAGCGTCGTCTTTAGAAACGACTTTATACCGCATTTCCTC
>Ga0315909_10005482_pt1 | contig 14547 bp, 18 predicted proteins | sample LakEriMetagenome_11_FD_203527 | JGI IMG/M metagenome (GOLD analysis project Ga0315909, IMG submission 203527) | Freshwater fungal communities from buoy surface, Lake Erie, Ohio, United States - Buoy 2 MA125 | ecosystem: Environmental > Aquatic > Freshwater > Lake | place: USA: Lake Erie, Ohio...
AAGTTTAAAGGAAAACAATTTAATTTGTCTACTGGACAATTTGATAGCGGACATTACTCTGGACTTTTAAGAAGTTTTGGTAAACTAGTTTCGTCTAGATTCGCAAAAGATGAAGCCGCAAAATTAAACGCTGTTTTAGAAGAGCATGAAAAAACAAATCTAAGAAGAGTTGGTGTTGATGCGATTGGTATCATGATTCTAGTATTCCTTACAAATGCCTTATTAACTGGAGATGATGACGATGATACAGCAGTTGAAAATTTAGCACAGTTAATTGCGTTAAGAACAACATCAGAAAGTCAATCTCAAAACATCATAGGTATACCAGGGACATTTGCTGAGATCTACAAACAACCAGTTGTACAGATGCGTATGGTTGAAGATCTATGGAAAGGTCTTACAAAGGAGAGGAAAGAAGGCGAGCCTAGTAGGCTTCTTAAACAGACATTACTATTTAGAAGACAAGCTCAACTATCAGATCTTCAAAATCAGATAAACTCATACATATATTTTAATGGTGAGAAAGGACATACACTACTATTTGTAAACAAAGAAGGCTTCAATGAGCCAGAAGGTTCAAACGAGAATTAATAATCACTCTAGAATAATTTAAGGCAGGTTTTTGAAATCTGCCTTTTTTTATTTACATTTGGTACATGGAAAGAACAGACTATAGGAAAGAAGCAATGGCAATGATATCAATTGGGATATCTGTAATACCCGTAAAATCAGATGGTTCAAAGTTGCCAAAGATAAAGTGGAAAGAGTTTCAAGATAGATTAATGACAGAGAAAGAAGTAGACTTCTACTTCAAAGATTGTGGAGGAGTTATAGCAATAACTGGGTCCATTTCAAAACTCCTATGTATAGATTTTGATTTAGATAAGCAGAGATCAACAGATGACTTTTGGGCCATATTTATGAGCAGAGTTCCAGAAGATATGAAGAAGAGGATGCTTATAAACAAAACAAGATCTGGAGGTTTTCATATATGGCTTCTTACTGACTATGAAGATAAGTCAAGAAAAATTGCACATAGACCTTTAAGTATTCCAGAACTATACGAAAGATATGAAAAGCTCCTGGAGAACGGAGCTAACGAAGATACAGCATCTCTTATACTACTAAAGAAGCCAGTTGAATGTGTTATAGAGACTAGGTCAAAAGGAAGTTATGGTGTATTTGTGCACCACCAATATTCTAGATTCTATGGACAAAGTCTGAATTGGTTTTCAAAAAGTGAGGTGGAGTACTTGTTAGATGTAGCTTATAGTTTAGATTACAACTACAGAAAGCCGAAAGCTTATGAAGGAGATGAGACAAGCTACAAATTAATAAACAAGTACAATGAAGATGCAGAGGCTTCTGATGTTCTAAAATTAGTTGAAGAGTCGGGGCTATTTACACTCCATGATATTGACAATAATGGAAATTATAGACTAGCAAGAGTTGGATCTTCAAGTTTATTCTCTGCATACATATATGGGGATTCTGGAATACTTCACATATTCGGACTTAATCCACTTACAGATAATGAGAAATGTACACTTTCACCATTTGAAGTTGTATGTGCGGTTAAAAACATATCACAGGAAGACGCAGTATTAGCTTTAAAAACTTTTTACAATGAACAACAAGCTATATAAATGTGAGAATCCAGAATGTAATAGAGAGGTAGTTATAAGATCAACAATAAAGAGTGGAGAGTTAAAAGGATCTAAAGTATGTCAAGCATGCAAATCTAAGCTAGAAGGTAAAGTAAAAGTAAGATCCAAACTAAAACCTTTCTCAGATAAGAATAAGCAAAAGCGAAAAGAAACTAGATCTGAATTACCAGACTTTTTTAATTCAGCTATAGAAGAGTTACAAAAGAATCCAACATGCTGCAATTGTGGTAGGAAGATAAACTCATCCTATATGCCACATTGGAACATAGCCCACATACTTCCTAAGCAAAAATACAAATCAGTTATGAGTCATCCATTAAATTGGATACCCCTATGCTCATCAAAAGATTCTGATGGGGTTTCCGATTGTCATAACTACTTTGATTCTAACATATTAGAAATTCCTAATATGCAATGTTTTAAATATGCAAAAGAAAAATTTGATAAATTTAAGGGCGAGGTCATTGAGAGGGGAAAAATTTTTAGTATCTTTGATGAAAACTAATTTATATGGACGTAAAAATTAAAAAACTACACGAGGATGCTGTTATTCCTAAATACAGCAAGCCAGGAGATGCAGGGTTAGATTTAACAGCTACATCAGTTGAATACGATTTCATAACTGGTACATTAAGTTATGGTACTGGAATCGCAGTAGAGATTCCTGAAGGATATGTTGGACTCGTTTTTCCAAGAAGCTCTATCCGAACAAAGAATCTTATCCTTACAAATCATGTTGGAGTAATTGATTCAGGGTATAGAGGAGAAATAACTTTCTCTTTTCTACCAAGTATAGACTACTGGGGAGTGCCTATTCCAGACGAAGATTCTACAGATGCTTTAGAGGATGGTTCTTTACTATTATACAAGGATGCCGAAGATGAGTATTTTGATAATACAATAGCTATAGCTGTTTATGCTGTAGGTGATCGTATTGGACAGCTTATAATCATGCCTTATCCATCTATCAATTTTGTTGAGTCTGATGCATTGTCTGAGACAGAAAGAGGAGCTGGAGGCTTTGGTAGCACTGGGAATTAAAATATATAATATTTTCTAATTATGTACATTAACTTCAAATTACTTAATAAAAAGGGCTTATCACCAGTTGATTTAATAATACTTCAATTAGCCAAGCAAAATAAGAATGAGGATCTGGAAGCTGATCTTTCATTACAAGATGTCAATAGAATTGATATACTAGAAGGGTTTGGTTTTGTAGACTACATAAAAGGTGATAAGAAACAAAGTAAATTGAGTAAGTTGAGGTTAACAAAATCTGGAGGTAACTTGCTAGATGATTTAGAGACACCTGAAATTCTTCCTGAAGATATCTTATTATTTGATTGGATATCAGATGTATACATGCAGCTTGGTAAGCAAATTGGAAACAAGAAGAAGACCAAGATGTACATTGCATTGTTTAGGGTTCACAGTGGTATCGAGAAGAATCATCTAGCAGCACTTCTAGAAAAATTTGTAAAAGATGAAAGCAACATGGAGTTTAACTTCAGATTAGAATATGCTTTCTTCAAACCAACAAATGTATTCCAAGTAAAGTTTGAGCTTGATCAGAGTAGACTTTACATGTATTACCTAAAAAACAAAAGAGTATTCGACCAAATTTTTGAACAAGTACAAGCAGAGACAGCATGACAAAAGAGGAAATAGATAGATTAATTAGCGAAGGAAATAGAGAGTCTGTATTAAAAGCTTGTTCTCAGATAGCCAATATTCAAAAGGGCTTAATACCACCTTTGAAGACTGGCATAGATCACTTGGATAACTTCTTGCCTGCAGGTTTAAATAATCAGATGGTGTTTATTGGAGCAAGGCCTTCAATGGGTAAAACGCACATGGCCAGTTTGGTAAAATCTAACCTATTGAATCCAGAAGTAAATCCGACTCAAGACATAGCTTTATTAGTTTTGAATTGGGAGATGCAGTTAAAGTCTTTGATTCTCAGGGACATGAAGAAAGTCTTGAATAGAGACATGAAGGATATCCTATCTAAGGAGTTTACCGAAGATGAAAAGGAGAAAGTGAAAGATGCGCTAGGAGAACTTCTCGATGAACGTGTTTTAAACTTTGATCAGACAGTTGAAGGAAATGAATTTGAATACCTTGTAAGACAGTACATAAAGAAGAATGAAGGCAAGGAAGTCATCTTGATTATTGACCACATACATGTCATACTTACAAAGGACCAAATTGATAAATTCCTAAAGCTTTGCAATGACTTAAAGAAAGAGTTTACAAATCTATCTTTTGTGATATTCTTCCAGTTAAATAGGGAGATAGAGAAAAGATGGAGAGGTGGATCTGATGCTAAGACTAAGCCTAACCCAAAGAATTATTTGCCAAACTCAAGTGACATATACAACACAGATAGTTTGTATCAGTTTGCAGATATTATTCTTACCCTTGTAATACCTCAAGTTGTTGATCTTGATGAATACACCAATGTAAATAAGGAAAGATATAAACATCTTAAGGATCACTTCATAGGGGATGCAGATGACACAAAGACTTCTAAATTAAAAGGTAGAAACAGAATCTATCAGAACTATATAAAGGTAAGGAATAACGATAACTTCGAAGAGCCTAGGTTATTCTGCGACATAATAAATCCAGATATCGAAAAGGTGATAGATCAGATGTACTATAACGACAACCCAGTACAAAAGAAGAAGCCAGAATTTAAGAAGCCATCTGACGAGATTCCAACTATTGGAGCAATCAACTTTAACACACTTAATTCAAGTGCAGCAAAGGGTATTGGCTTCGATGATCCAGCTCCAAGTAGCAACACTCCATTTTAACAGCCAAAAATATTGGATTAAATTTCATCTATTTGCTTATTCAGATTATACTATGTATGTTTGCTATGTAGGTTGGAATTTGGTAGGTCTACAGACAGGGGAAGCAGAGGTCGTTTATCGTAAATCCTAAGACTTCTAAGCGTAAATACCGTAGACACAATTCACTTATTTGTCCCTCATCATTAATTTGGTGGGGGATTTTTTGTTTATGACTCTTTTTATTTTTATCTTTGTTTAAAATAAATAGAGGATGGATTTAAATAAAGTGTTTGTTGTAGATATCGAATGTGATGGTTTATTAGATGAGCTTACAAAGCTCCATGTTTTATCAGCTGCATATAAAGATGATAATGGGGGTTGGCAAATAATAAGCACAGCAGACAGAAGTAGAATCCAGAATCTAGTAGGGAATCATGATAATGTTATTGTCGGACATAACTTTGTATCCTATGATAAACCAGCATTGGAGAAGCTAGGATTTGAATTTAATGCTCAGATAATAGATACACTTGGAATAAGCTGGTACTTATACAACGAGTATTTAAAGCATGGGCTTGAAGCATGGGGTGAAAGATTTGGTGTACCAAAGCCAGAGATAGAAGATTGGAATAGTTTAACTTACGAAGAGTACAGACACCGATGCGAAGAAGATGTTAAGATAAATACTAATCTTTGGGTTAAGATGCTTAACCTTTTAAACGAACTCTATGATGAGGATGAGCAGGCTATTGTAAATGTAATAAAGTATTTTACATTCAAGATGGAATGCCTTCATTACCAAGAAGCAAATAAGATCCTTATTGATGTTAAGCAAGCAGAGAAGAACTTAGAAATACTTGAAGGTATTATATCTGAAAAGATAGAACAGCTTCAAAACATCATGCCTAAAGTTCCTAAGTACAGTATAAGAAAAAAGCCATCTGTTATATTCAAAAAGGATGGATCATTATCTGCAGCTGGAGAGAAGTGGTTTGATTTACTTGAAAGAGCTGATCTGCCTCAAGATTACGATGGAGAAATAAGAGAAATAGTTAAGTACGAAGATCCAAATCCAAATTCAGATCAACAGATGAAAGATTTTCTCACATCTCTTGGTTGGCATCCTAAGTACTATAAGGATGGAGCAAATGGAAAAGTTCCTCAACTAAGGGATGACGATAAGAATCTATGCCCTAACATTAAGAAGTTGATAGAGGTAAAGCCTGAACTAGAAGCTCTTGATGGGTTATCAGTAGCTTCTCATAGAGCAGGATACTTAAAAGCTTTTCTGAAGTATGCTGATAAAGATGGATACGCAGCTGCTAGATGCAATGGATTTGCAAAGACAATAAGACTTAAGCACTCTAATCCATTTGTGAATCTACCAAAGCCAACAGCTCAGTATGGAGAATACATTAGATCCGTAATGATAGCTCCTCCTGGAAAAGTTCTAATAGGTAGTGACGTATCCTCTTTGGAAGATAAAACAAAACAAATAGCAATCTATAACTATGATCCAGAATACGTTGAGCAGATGAACGTAAAGGGATGGGATGCTCACTTGGATATTGGTGAACGATCTGGATTGTTGAACAGCGAGGAGATTAAATTCTTTAAGTGGTTCAAGTCTAAAGGCAGAAAAGCGGAGGACTGTCCAGATATCTATAGAAACTTTACAGAAGAATCTATGGAGAAGGAGTATATAAGATTATCCAAAAAGAGAGCTGTTGCCAAGACTGTAAATTATGCTGCGACATACGGAGCTGGGCCTGCAAAGATATCAGAATCAGCTAGTATTCAACTGAAAGAAGCTAAGAATGTATTGGAAGCTTACTGGGATAGGAACTGGGCTGTAAAGCAATATGCTGAAGATAGGATGACAAAAGTTGTTGATGATAAGACATGGGTATATAATCCATACAGTAGCTTATGGTTATATCTTACATCTGATCATATTAGGTTCTCTGCATGTAATCAGAATGCTGGTGTAAAGATGTTTGACCTTTGGGTATACTTCATGATTCAAGAGGGATTAAAGCCAGTAGCTCAGTTCCATGATGAAGTTTTACTTTGTGTAGATGAGGATAAAGCTGAATGGGCTGAGAAGATTCTACATGAATGCATGGAAAAAGTGAATAGCTGTTTTAACTATCCAATCAAATTAGAAGTAGACGTTCAAGTAGGAAAAACATATGCAGATGTACACTAATTACAAATCAATTAACTTTTTTGGAATTGTGAATATAGATTTTTAAATTAGTGAAAAATTCTCTTATGAAGAAGATGGTACAGACAAGAGTAGATTCAGTCTTAAATCACCTTTGGGACGATGTAAAGACAAGGGAGAATTCATACGCTGCAGCTATAGCATGTTTCCTGGACTTAGAAAGCCCCGAAGATTGTATTCAAATACAAGAACATTTTTCAGATGATGAAGCCGATGTTAAATGGGTTCTTGTTTTATCATTATGGCTACAGGAAAGAGGGTATGATTGGGGATCACTAAACGGTCATCAGTTTGACAATAGTTACTACCTAGTAATAGGAGAAAGCTATAGAGGCTTTGACCATGTGTGTATTTATAGGAATGGAGAGTTGTGGCATGATCCACATCCAGATGGAACGGGTCTTGTTACTGAAGAACTTTTTGAATTCTTAAGAAAAAATAACGAGATATTCCAATAATTTTTTGTATATTTGTTTGTGTTATTAGAATCTGTTTACTGCATTGTTTTAGGCCCCCAATTTTAGGGGGCTTTTTCTATCCAGAATACCCTACAGATTTAGGTTTTATAGGAGCAATAGCATTAAGTGTCATACTTTTAACTATGTCCTCCACCTTCTTTTTAAATCCATTGTCTAACCAGTCTTGTTTTAAGAGCCAGTTTATGTAAGATGGATCTTTCTTATATACGTCTACAACTTTTTTGTTTTTATTCTTTCCGAACGGGAAGACAATAGATCCATCACTCCCTTTTGATTTATTATTTAGATCTTCTCTTGTAACTACTGGTCCATCCAATGGAACTCCAGTTACTAATCTTTCTTTTGTAAACACACCCCATCCATAACCTTCATAGTTTTCGATGGTTATGTCTCTTGGATGAGCTAATCTATTGAAGTTGTTACAGTAATCAATAAATAAAAAGTCTTTCTTTCCATCCATTGTTCTCACACCTCTTCCGTATATCTGATAAAATGCAGACAAAGAGTTTGTAGGCCTTCCCATTATAATACAGTCAAGACCAGGAAAATCGAATCCAGTGCTTAGTATTCCGTAGTTGAATACAACTTTTATCTTACCTTCCTTGAATTCCCTTACGATTCTTTCTCTGTCTTTATCTTTGGTATCACTCGATAAGTATGCACTATTTGGAATCCATTGGCAGAATTTCTCACACGATAAAACAGAGTCCACAAATACAAGAATACTGTTTCTGTTGTTCTGATGCAATAACTCTTTGACTCGAAGATAGATTTTGTTGTTTATACCGTTTGCTTCTACAGCTCTTTTTATACTGTCCTCTGTAAACTCTGTACCGTTGGTATTTAATTTTAGAGTTCCCTCGTCCATAGTCCATTCCTCTTCAATAGATGGACACCAGTATCCAAGGTCAATCATTTCTTTGATCTGAGTTACATGAATGAATTCTTTAAAGTACCCAGGTCGAACTCTATTCAGCATAGATAACTTACTCCCTTCCATTGTACTCTTAAGTCTGAAAGGAGTTGCTGTAAGCCCAATAACTTTTTTGGGATTCAAGGCTCTTATAAATTTTGAGAATTCAGAACTAGGCTCAGGGCTTACACCATGGTGACATTCATCTATAATTACAAGACTTACTCCAGCTTTTTTAAGTTCAGCTACCTTTGACTTGACACTTCCAATGGTCGCATAGGTAACATGGCTGATTACCTTTTCTTTTGCTCCTGCAGAAAATATACTAGCCTCACCACCCATCAGCATAAACTTATCATAGTTCTGCTTCAATAATTCTATAGAAGGCTGTAGTATCAATATTGGATCAGGATAATTTTTTGCAATACCAGCTATCTCCCAACTCTTCCCAGCTCCAGTTGGAGCTACTATTATAGCTGGGGATTTACTAGCTGAACTAATATACTTCATCGCAGCATTGACAGCTGACCGTTGGTAGTCTCTTAATTGCATCATTTTTGAGTCAGCTTTTTGTTAATAAATTCCCTTATCTCTGGATACCTAGCTTCGACAGACTCTGCCATAATAACTGGTATTGGTTTATCTGAGTGAATAGGAATATCTAAATCGTTAGACTCCTCACCGAAATTTATTTTACGTAAGTTCTCTTTAAATCTTGATAGGTCTTTCAGAACTCCTGATTGAAATTCAATCTCATCGGCCATCTTCTTTTCAATGTCCTTTTCACTTTGATCAAACTTTGTCCAGTCAAACTTCTTGTCAACATTTTGATACCTTTTTTCTAGTATGTAGTAGAATTCCAAAAGAATCTTTATAGACTTCCTAACTTCTGGATGACCTAAATCTTCTTCTGCAAGGTTGTACAGTTTTACCAAAGCATTTATGTTCCTTTCATTAAGAATTGACTGAAGGTTATACATACTTTCCCTCTTACCAAGATGCGATATCTCAGACCAGTTTTGTTCTTTTATAAACTTTAACTCCTTTTTTGCTGGAGGTATGACCAAATCAATGTGGTCTTGTACTTTCTTGTCTAGCATATTGCAAATATAATGAAAAAATTTGGCTAAACAAAAAAAGCCCCCACAAAATGTGAGGGCTCCTGGGGGAATTTGGAGGTGAGTTACGCCTCGCAAGATGCACAAGACAAAATATCTCTTGATACTTGTTGTGCAATATTTACACTCCTTTGGTAATATAGTGTTTTAAGTCCAAGCTTCCAAGCTTCAATAAGCAAAGCATTAACATCCTTTAACGGAACGTCTGGATGAATCATAAGATTCAATGACTGAGCCTGATCTATCCATTTCTGTCTTTGAGCTGCTTGTTTTACAATTTCCATCTGACTTATCTCTCCGAATGTTTTGAATACATCCTTCTCTTCTTTTGTCAGACCCTCTAGGTGCTGAACAGATCCACCCTTAACCATAATACTTTTCCAAGTTTCTGGAGTATCTAGTCCTTTGTTTTTAAGTAGCTCTTCTAAGTAAGGATTCTTATACGAGAATTTACCTTTAGCTAAGTCTTTCAAAAAGTAATTAGAATGCAACGGCTCAATTGATGGAGACACCTGACCTAAGATAAAACTTGATGAAGTAGTAGGAGCAATAGCAACTCTTGTTGTGAATCTCTCATCGTATCCTTTAAGCATCTCAGGCTCTCCATAAAATATGGCTAGTTTTTTACTTGTCTCTAAGCTTCTTTCATTAATAGTCTTGAAGATTTCCGCATTGAGATACATAGCTTCCATACCTTCAAAAGGAATCATTTTAGATTGCAAGAAACTATGCCATCCTAAAACACCAAGACCAATACTTCTATGTTCCTTTGCAAATTTTACGGCCTTCTCAAAGAATGGTATACCTTCTGCCTTTTCAATAAACTCTGTATATACAGCATCAAGGAATATAGTTAGAGTTTCAATTGCATCTGTCTCTTTAATCTCATCCCAATGAACTAAGTTCAAAGAGGATAAACAACAAACAAATGTTTTTTCATCATCAGTGTACTCGATTATCTCAGAACACATTTGACTGTGATTAATCTTTAAGTCTTTATCCTTATACACTTGAGGCTTATCTTTATCTACATTATCAGAAAAGAATATGTAAGGGAATCCAGTTTCAGATCTCTTCTTGTGTACCTTTGCCATTATAGCTCTCTTGCCTTTATCTCCATCAATCATCTCTTGCATCCAATAGTCTGGGATAGTTACAGCTAATGCTATGTCTTGGATTGGGTGACCTTCTTCTCTACACTTCAGGAACTCCTCAATGTCTGGATGATCAATGTTTAGGTAAGCAGCAAAGTAACCTCTCCTTGCTTGACCTTGTGTGATAACATTCGTAGCTGATTGGAACAACTCCATAAAAGATATAGGACCATTAGATACCCCATTGCTTTTAATTAGAGCTCCTCTGTGACGAAGTTTGCCAAAGAATCCAGCAGTACCCCCACCATGTTTTGTAAGCATTCCAATCTCAGCAGCAGCTCTTACAATATCCGCTGTGTCATCTTGAATGTCAATCCCATAACACGATATAGGTAGGCCTCTGTCTAGTCCAAAGTTCATCCATACTGGAGTAGCTAAAGAGTAAAAGCCCTTTGCCATATATCCGTAGAACTTATCTGAGAATCCGTTAATACCCATTATTCGTTCAGCTGTATCAGCTATTTGTCTGATTCTATCTTCTGGAGTAACACCAGGTAAAAGATAGCCTTCATTTAAAAATTTTCTTGATTCTTCGTTAAGCCAATAAAAGTTTTCCATTTTAAAATAATTCTTCTTCGTTAAATACTTTTGTTTTTTTCGCATAGTCTATAGGCTTCTTATGAAAGAAATCTGTCATAGCTGAAGCATATACCTCTTCCTCCATCCAATTAGTTTCCTCAATAATATTGGAAGGAATTTCAAATTGTTTTTCAAAACCTATTTTTGATAGGCATTCATTCATCCTTCTTTTAATATACCCCTCTAGTATATCTTGAGATAGGAATTCATTTTCGTACCCTTGCAAAATCCAATCAATAAGATTAGACTCAGCCGTGAACGCTTCTTGAACTTCTGAGTAAATTTTACTAGTAAGCTCTTCATCAAATACTTCTGGATGCTCTTCACGTATTTGATTAATCAATGCCATACCACCTTCAGCATGTAGATTCTCTTCTTTTGAAGTATACTGTACAATGTTAGATACATCTTTTAGTATACCTCTAAATCTATTGAACCCAAGTATGGTGTAGAACTGAGAGAATAAAGCGCAGTACTCCGTAAATAATGTGAATAAGATTAATGAATATACTATATTCTTCTTGTCATCTTTGTAGATTTTATTCACATACTTAGAAAGATAATCCACTCTACCTTTTACAACTGGCTCTGAGAATAGTGTATCAAATTCATTTTCTAATCCTAGCTTAGACAAAATCTCTGCATAGGCTCTTGAATGAATCACTTCAACACCACCGAACACTGCACCTAAGTCAGATATCTCAGGCTTTGGAAGAACTCTTCCAATGTTAGACCAATAAGATTTTACAGCTACCTCTACTTGAGAAGTCAAAAGAATAGCTCTCTTTACTACTCCTCTTTCTTGATCAGTAAGCCTTGTCTTAAAGTCCTGAACATCGTTCTTAAAATTAAATTCATTGTGAGTCCAATGACTCGCCCACATAGCATCGATCAACGGATCTGTTATGTGAGAATACTCGAAAGGTTTGTAACTAACTCTCTTATCAAAAATCCCCATTTTTTAAAGTTTAAAGGTTAAAAAATCCGACTTCGTTTAGAAAAAAGTCGGACTATAAAGATACGTACAAGGTATGAATCCTGCAAGTAAATTAGAACATTTAAAATTATGCTTCTACTTCAGATGGCTGAAACACTTCCATAATCTTTGATTCCTTAACTACAGATACCTCAGGCTCAAATAGTAAGCTAGATACTTCACCCATTACAGTATCGTAAGCTTTCTTCGCATCTTTTGCGGAAGTTAGATAAGTATATACAGTTTTCTTATCTTTTCCAGAGTCCTCATCAGACAAAGTATGCTTGATCTTAACCTCAAAGTAATCACCTAAATCTTCGGATTCAAAGATGTCCATGAATTGAACTTTTGTAATAGCCTCAACTATAAATTCTCCTTTAATAGTTTCGCCTAAGTGTTTGTAGATTTCTTCTTCAGCACCACCGAATGTGAATGCATGCACAAGAAAAGATTCTGATACTCTCTTAAGAGTACCGTTTTCAAGATCCTTTGTGTAACGGACCTTACAGATAAATTGATTATTCATATATTTGGTTTTTAAATTTGAGCAAATCTAATTAAAAGATTTTAACTGGCAACTAATTTTTTACTTTTCTTTTTCTTAATCATCTTAGAAATTTCCGCTTCGATACTCATACCCTTAGACAAAACTGGTGCAAATCTTTTTTCATGAAATGCTCCCTCATCCTCTATTATAATACCATCCAGATTAATTAATGAAGTAGGATTAACAACCTCAACTAATTTGATTGAAGGCTCTTGGTATTCTCTGATCGTGTATACAGAATCTTTTACTGGAAGATTTGGAAATATCTTTTCGAAATTAGGTTTAGATGTATCAAAATTATCATCAATGCACACTACCTTGTCTCCAACTTTAAATTTCATTATTCCCACCAGTTTTCAATGTTATTATTTAGTAGTTTGAATAGTAACCACTTAGCCTTCTCTTGATTATGCAGACCAATTTCGAGAGCTATTACATGCGAATTCTTCTCTGCCTTTTTAAAGAAATCAATCTCTCCTGAGACTACTTTACGGTATTGCCTTGGGTACTTTGCAAAATACTCGATTAAATTATCCTCAATAGCTGTTGTCTCTACTGTATACCACTTCTTAGTTTCATCTGTTGGAATAAATTTGTAGTCTTCTTTAAAATAATCAAGGTATTCCATTCTATAATAGTCATCCTGGATAAGCTTAATTAGATTAACACAAAGCTTCATCTGTTCAGCATCTCTTTTTGCGCTTACATGTCTATCATTCTTTTCAATATAAGCTGCTTGATTCTCAAGCTTGACTTTCAAAATTTCAAAGATAAAATGATCATCCCAATCACGATCTTTCCATATTGTTGGAAACCATTTCCATAGGTTTTTAATTCCTAATATGAAATCTCTATAGTACCATCTGGCCTCAAATTGCCACCATAACTTTAGTTTACTCCACATATCAATCAAATATTAAACCTTCCTCTGATATCATACCTCGAAAAGCTTCTCTTGTTTTATCAAGTAAATCATATTGCTCCTTAGTTAAGTTATGATCATTGTACTTTAATTCATTACGAAGATGTTGATCAAAGTTCCATGCTACCATCTTCCATTTCCAGCCATTGATAGCACATTCCATGTCATCTCTTTCCTCTATGGGATCAAATTCTAATATAACTTTTGCCATAACTTAAATGTAATACCCTTCTTTATCTTTTACTAGCCACTTAATGACATCCATCTCTTTTGGTATTTCATTTTTTCCAATGAACATCTTTATGAACTCTAATCTTTTCTTGATTGGGACTTTAATTAATTTAATATCCCCTTCTTCTGATAGCACCCAAATGTTTAGGTTCTTTTTACTGAATTTAATTTTCATTGTTTATGTTTATTATAATTAATTTTTAAAATTGTCCCAACACCATATCGGGGTTTTCTCACCAACATAAGCACCACTAACATTGAAATTGAAATATTCTAATGCTTCTTCGTATGACATATCCTTCATTAGAATATCTAAACATTTCTGGACAGAATATATCAATCTAACGGGGGCATTAAAGTCTTCACATACTCCGATAATGGCCTCATCAAAACCATCAGCCTTCAAGAATGTCTCATCTTGGTATTGTTCTATTATCTCGTTTATCATCGTGTTGCCGATGTTATGAATGAATACTCTGATCCAGGCTCAGTCACAAAGTATAGATAAACAATATTACCAGTTGGATGAGTTATAATCCAGTAATCATCTCCTTCTAAATCTTTTCCAAATGGTGCGTTAAAATTTTGATCATACTCATCAAGCATTGCAGTTAGAGTTTTGATTACGTCTTCTGTTTTATCGTAGAAGAACATTTGGTTTTTTAAATTTCTATCGTCCATTACATACCAATAACCAACTGGAACAGTCTTATCTTGTTTTGATACGGTTACTACTCCTAGCTGAGATTGAGCGTTAGAGTTAAAAAGGTTAATAGATAATGTTGCAATTAAAATTAGCTTTTTCATTTTGTTTGTTTTTAAGTTATAAAAATTTTACTTCATTTGTAATATTATCCCACTCAAATGTTTGAGGAAGATTTGTATAAACGTACCTTTCATTTAGTACAGCTGCATTTATAAAATGGGTATGAC
>Ga0315909_10005484_pt1 | contig 14545 bp, 32 predicted proteins | sample LakEriMetagenome_11_FD_203527 | JGI IMG/M metagenome (GOLD analysis project Ga0315909, IMG submission 203527) | Freshwater fungal communities from buoy surface, Lake Erie, Ohio, United States - Buoy 2 MA125 | ecosystem: Environmental > Aquatic > Freshwater > Lake | place: USA: Lake Erie, Ohio...
GTTCAGAGGGCTGCCAGTCCCAGTTCTCGCGACACGCCAAGTCAGCCGCCGAAATGGGCAATATAGCGCTGCGGTACCGCACCTCGACCATCGTATCTGGCGGCACAGGGCACTCACCGCCCTTCCACTCGATCCAGTCACCCATCACGCGACCTCCCTCACCTTCGGAGCCTCATACACCCGCCGCAGGTTCTCCAGCGCGGCCCGCACAATCGCTGGCTGGGCATCCCTGCCCGTCACGCCTGATACCCGCTCCACGATGCCGCGATACACCATCGGCCTGTCCTCCTCGACTGTTGCGACCGCAAACGCCTTCAGCAGTTCACGATCCATGGGGCCAACCTTCGCCAGCACCCGCTCCACCTCCCGGCCCGCAATAATCATCCGGTCCGTCACCAGTTCCGCCGCGCCTGTCCCGCCATCGACGGCTTCCATCCGTCCGGCTGATCCCGCCAGCCCCTTCCACGTTGCCCAGCTTTCACAGAAGCGCATCGCCGCGGCGTGGTGGTTCGGGGTGATGGAGCCCGAGCGCAGCAGGACGGTGAAGACGTTGGAGCGCCAGGCGCTGCGGATCTTGCCGTCCGGTCCAAGGTTCACTTCGGCGCCCATGCCGGTGAGGCGCTGGACCTCGGCCTTGGTGTTGGCGCGCTCGCGTTCAGCGGCGGCGGGGTCGTGGGGCTTGCGGCGTCGGCTCATGCGGCGATCTCCAAGGCGCGGGCCAGCAGTCGCCGGTTGGACGACATGGCCTCGCAGGTCGCGTTGATCTCGGCCAGCGTCGGGAACCAGGTCGAGGTCATCGCCAGTTGGAAGCAGGCGGCCTTCGCCACGTCCGCCGGGAAGCGCATCAGGCATCCGGCGTAAAGCTCCAGGGCGACCGCCGTTCCGGCCTCGGACTTCCGGCCCCCGGCCGTCGCGGACTGGAGCATCACCAGCCAGTCCTCGGCCTGGTCCTTCGTCGGCCCGGTCAAGGCGGCCTTCATGCGGGCGGCGGCGGCGGGGATGTTCTCCTCCACGCTGCCGGGCAGGATGCGGGCGCCCACGGCCTGCACCCGGAAGCCCCCGCTGACCGGGAAACGCAGTTCGGTCTCAACCGTAACCTCGACGCCGAGCGACGATTGCAGCGAAGTCAACAGGGCCTTGTCCGCCGCCGCCGGATCGGGCTGGGCGAGAAGCCACCCCCGCGCCACGTCCTCGTCGGGCATCGCTGTCACGGAGGACCCAGTTGTGCCAGGTCCGGCCCCAGTCGAGCTTTCGGGCCGCAGAACCGGCCTTAGCGAGCCAATAGTTTCGAAACTCAATCGCTGCACGTTCGATCTCCTGTTCGGTCAGTCCGGCGGCCTTGGCCCTCTCGATGTCCTGCCGGTCAGGTTCCCAGTCGTCGTGGAGCCTCCTCGCCCGTTCCCCCCGAGGGGGGACTACAGGGGGGTTAGGTTCCTCTGATGGTTCAGGTGACGGTTCAAACGTAGTGAGGGGGGAACCTCGTTCCCCACCCCCCGGAACGTCGTTCCCCACCCCCCCGGAAGGAGGTTCCCCACCCCCGGAAGGATTTTCCGGTTGATGGGTTCCCAGCTGAGCGATGTTCAGCGTGATGAGGTCGGTTGCCCGCGAGCCGTCTTCCCGCCGGCGTTCCTCGCGGCTGATGAACCCGTCCGCCTCAAGGTCCTTGAGAGCCTTTCGGATGGTCTTCGTCGTCAGGCCGGTCATCTTCGCCAGCGTCGACTGTGAGGCCCACGACTGGTTCACGTTGTTGGCGAAGTTCGCCAGGGCCAGAAGAACCAGCTTGTGCGGCGCAAAGACGCCCTGGACCTTGAAGGCCCAGTCAATCGCTCCAACACTCACGCCCGCCCCTCCCTGCGCTTCTCATGCGCCCGGATGGCATGAAGGATGGTGGTGTGATGCCGACCGCCCAGCCATGCGCCGATCTGGGGCAGGGAAAACTTCCGCTTTCCGCAGGGGCGGCGCATTTCGTACAGGGTCGCGGCCACCATATGGCGCGGGCGAACGAAACGACGCGAAGGCCCGCCGGTCACGATCTCGGCAGGCTTCACGCCATGCGCCTGCGCAGCCTCGCGGATGACGCGGCGGACGACATCCGGGGCCGTCAGGTGGAAGGAGTCCGGGCCGCTCATGCCGCCTCCCTCATCGGATAAAAGGCGGGAGCGCATGGAGCAATCCCACGAACGCCGACGCGCTTCTCAGACCAGGACAGGAACCCATTTGGGTTGGCCGCGAGGATGGCCTGCAGATGCTTCTCGCAGTCCGCCGCCACATCTTCCGCTTGCACCGCATCCGCCCGACTGGCGCGGGGCGCAGTCCGCGCGCGATGCTTCGGCAGCATGGCGGTCCCCATCAGGACAGCCCACTTGTTGCTGACACTTTGCGGCGAGCGACCCAGCCGTTTTCCAATCTCGCCGAAGTCGGCCCCCTCGCGCGCGAGGCGCATGACCTCGAGCTCGTCGTCGAGGGTCCAGGGGCGAAGCTGCATGTCGATGCGGGCAAGCCGCCTCGTCACCGACTTCTGCGAAACGCCCAGGGTAAAGGCGATCTGCCAGCGGGGCTTTCCGGCGTCGCGCAGGGCGCGAAGCTCGGCGTCCTGTTCGTCAGTCCACTTCCGTGCTGCGGGCATTGTATATCCTCACTCTCAGATGGCCGGGTTTGACCGGCGGTTCGACGGCCCACATGGCGACGATGGCTCTCGCCTTGCTGTCGTCCTGGATGACCCCGGCCCGCTTCAACAGGTCGGAGGTCGGCTTGATCAGGTTGTCCAAGTCGCGGGCCCGCCGGTCGGGCGGCGTGGCGTCGATCCAGAGGCGGTAATCTTGGATCGGGGCCTGCGTCGGCAGTTGCGCCGCGACGGCGCGGCCGGCGGCGAGGATCCAGTCCCGATACCGCTTGGACAGGATCACCCGGCCGTTCACCGCCCGCAGGGTGCGGTTGACCGAGGGCGGATAGGGCAGGGTCAGCTCGATCACCGGGCGCCCCTCAGGCAGTCGTGAACGAAGGCCCGGCGTTCAGCCTCGATGTGGCGAATGGCCCTATGCTTGGCGCGAGCCGCGGCAATCCGGCGGTCGAACTCGGCCAGCCGGGCGTCGAAGGCCGAGGGCTGGCGGCGCAGGCGAGACAGGAGGGAACGGATCACCGCAGGCCCTCCAGCGTATCAGCCAGCGCGTCTGCGAGGACGAGCAGCCCCTTCGCCAGCAGGTTCACCCCCGCCAGCAGGGCCAGCGTCGGGAACAGGGCCAGACACAGCGCGCAAATGGCGCACCAGCGCGCCGGTTCTCTGAGCCACCTCAAGCTGCTTTCTCCGTTCGGTGATGAGGAAGTCCTCGACGCTCTCGCCGATCACGGACGACAGGACCGGCAGGGCCACTGCCCAGCCGCCCGCCTTCCAGACCTTGTCGATGGTCGCCGCCGAGGCCGTGGCCTCGATGACGCCGCGCGCTTCGTCGGGGGAGAGGTTCCACTCGCGCTCGACCGCCTTGCGGCGACCAATCGGCCAGCGGGCCTCGCAGTAGCGGGCCAGCGCATCACGCGACTGGCGCAGAAGAGGGAGGATGGGGAAATTCGCCCCATCGCGACCGAGGATTTCCATGTGTGTCACCGTCACTGTTGCACCTCAGGAGGTGACGAGTGACGGACTGGAAAGAGGACGCTTACGAAGCCGCCCGGCGCTGTTGGACGCGGAGCCGGATGGAGACTGACACCAAGACCCGAAAGGCCCTGGAGCGGGCTGGAACCCGCTTCTTCTGGAGGGCCTGCGGGATGGAGGGAGGACCAAGCGATCCCCCCTCCCCCGGCGGGCTTGCGGGACATACCGGCTCTATGAAGCCCCCGCGCAGGGGACCGGCTTGACCCAGAGGGCTGCCCCGCCATTTCGGCGGCGCCCGCCCATCCGACGCAGGAGTTTGCCCCCGCGCGGAACTCGCGGACCCATGATGTGGTCCGGTAATCCATCAGGCGGCGCGCTCCGTGCGCGGCTCAAGCCAGCTTTCCGCCGGAATGCCCAGCTCCCGCTCGATGCGCATGGCAAGTGGCAGGGACGGCCGGCGAATGCCGTTGACGAGGTGATATGCGTAGGGGCGCGAGACGCCGATCCCGATGAGGGCTGCGACGCGCTCCTTCTTTGAAAGCTGTTCCATGCGTCGTGTATACAAAATGGATAGAGCATCGGCAAGCGGAAATTATACATTCTGCGCGACGACATTCCGGAGCCGATGATGGACACTCGCCGCATGGATGGCGCAGGACATCAATTGCGGGCTTGGCGGGAGTTTCGGAAGCTCACGCAATCCGAGCTGGCCGCGCGCGTCGGAACCACCACCGCCGTCATCTCGCACCTCGAAACCGAGAAGCGCGGCCTGTCCGCGAAGTGGCTCTATCGCCTCGCCCCGGCCCTCGGCACAAAGCCGGGCTTCCTCCTGGACCACGACCCCAGCGAACTCAGCAGCGACGTGCTGGAGATCTGGGCGAGCATTCCCGAGGAACGGCGCGACCAGGCGCGGCAGGTGCTGGAAACCTTCAGCCGGAAGGCCGGCTGACGCCCGCTCACTAGGGTCACAAACCCCGCTGAATTATGACCCTTGACGCGGCGAGCCCGACCGCCGCCGACCGACCCTTTGCCAAAATATATACATTTCGGATATTTTCCGCTTGCGGCGCAGCTATCCATTATGTATACATTCTCCATCGCCAAGCGCGACGGAGAACACAGATGACCATCACCGCAGAGAACCTGACCGGCATCGACGCAGAGCGGTACGCCCGCTTCGTCGAGCAGGAGCGGCGGATCGATCAGCATTTCGAGGACGACTACAGAGCCAAGATGAGTCGCCGGGAAGGCGCTTGCCTCTCGGGCTTTGACCCGCGCCGCATCCCGCCCCGCACCGAGGATCAGATCCGCGCCTGCGCGCTCGCCATGGTGCGCAAGCATCGCCGGATGGAAGACCTCCAGCCGTACCAGACGATCCTGAACATCATCGCCGACCGCACGGATGGCCGCGATGCCGATAGCGCCGCTCTGGCCCAGTCGCTGCGCTTCGCCAGTCAGACCGAGAACCATCACCTTGTGACGCTGGCCTGTCGACTCGACGCCACCGCCGACCGTCACCCCGACCTGCGCCGCGACGTGGCCGACGCCAAGCACTGCCTCGACGCGATGGTGATGCTGTTCCCGGAGGCCGCGTGATGGACCTCCGCCTTACCCCTCACCTCAACGGCTACGCCCTCCGCTTCTGGTCCCCGGAAGCCGACGAGGTCATCGCCACCTTTCCCACCATCGACGAGGCGTGGGCAGCGCTCAAAGCCGCCCGCCGCGCCGCGTTCAAGCTGAAGGAGCTGCTGCACCATGTCTAACGCTGTCACCACCGTCCCCGCCCATCAGGTTTCCGACATGGAGCGCATGGCGAAAGCCTTTGCCGCCTCCAAGCTGTTCGGCGTCCAGAACGCCGACCAGGCCCTCGCCCTGATGCTGGTCGCCCAAGCCGAAGGCCGGCACCCGGCCAGCGCCGCCCAGGACTACAACATCATTCAGGGTCGCCCGGCGAAGAAGGCCGACGCCATGCTCCGGGACTTCCTGTCCGCCGGCGGCAAGGTCGAGTGGCACACCCTGAACGACGAGAAGGCCGACGCGACCTTCTCTCACCCTGCCGGCGGATCGGCGCGGATCGACTGGACGCTCAAGCGCGCCCAAGCCGCCGGGATCAGCAACCCGATGTGGAAGAAGTATCCCCGCCAGATGCTGCGGTCCCGCGCCGTCAGCGAAGGCGTCCGCACGGTCTGCCCCGGCGCGACCTCCGGCATGTATGTCCCCGAGGAAGTCCAGGACATTGTCCACGTCGAGCCCGCGCCCGTCCGGGTCGAGGCTGTAACGGTCGAGCCCGCGATTGAGGACGACTTCACCCCCGGGCCAGAGCGCAAGTCTTCCGCGCAGGCCAAGCGCGACGGCGACCACGAACGCATCCTGAACGAGATCAACACGCTCACGAAGGAGGGGCTGGCCGATTGGCTGGCGAACTTCGACGACTACACCGCCGACCAGCCGATCTCGTGGCTGGACCCCTACCGCGACAAGCTGGAACTGCGCCGCCAGGAACTGTTCGCCCCGCACCTCGAAGCCGAAGCTGACATGGACGCCGCCTTCGCGGGTGCTGTCGGGAGGGCCGCGTGAGCCGCGCCCTCGTCATCCTCAACCGCGCCTCCGACCGCGAGCGCGTTCAGGCATGGGCCGCTAAGGCCCCCTGGGGAACCCGCGTGACCTTTCAGGAGGCCCGCCGCACCACCGACCAGAACGCCCGGATGTGGGCGATGCTCACCGAGGTCGCCCGTCAGGTGAAGTGGCACGGCCAGCGCCTGTCGGCGGATGACTGGAAACTCGTGTTCCTGTCGGCGCTGAAGCAGGAACTGCGGATCGTCCCCAACCTCGACGGCACCGGCTTTGTCCAGCTTGGCCGGTCCTCGTCCAGCCTGTCGGTCGGTGAGATGGCCGACCTGATGGACCTGATCGCGGCTTTCGGAGCCCGCGAGGGCGTCACCTTCGCAGAGCCCGAGCGGGTGGCGGCATGACCTTCTCCGTCAACGGTCGCTGCCACCAGGTCCTGCGCGCCCTCGCTGACGGGCCGCTTCCGCCTGAGGAACTGATCGACCTCGTGGCGCCGTGCGGGTCCTATGGCCGGCGCAAGCGGGCGCACTTCCTGCTGGTGTCCATGATCGAGGCCGGGCTGGTCCGCAACCGGGGGGCCTTCAACGCCATCACCGAGGCGGGCCGGGACGCCCTCGCCGATCTCGACGCGGGGTTCAGCGTCGGCGGGGTCGGAACGCCTCGGGTTCAGTTCACCCGCAGGGCCGGGGAGGTGGCTAAGAACCCCTCCCCGGTGGCCGGATGACCCCCGAGGAAAAGCGCACCACCCTTGCCAGCCTCCGCGCCGCCATCGGCCAGATCAGGCCCGAGAAAACGCCGCGCAAGGGCTTCACGCCTGCCCAACGCCGGCAGGTAGCCGAGGACTTCGGAGGGGCCTGTAGCGCCTGCGAAACGGCCCTGACGGGGGCGTGGCACATCGACCACGTCATCCCCCTGGCCCTCAGCGGCCGGCATGAGCCGGGGAACTGGGTCCCGATCTGCATCGACTGCCACAAAGCGAAGACCAAGGGCGACGTGAAGGCCATCGCCAAGACCGAACGCATCATCCGCCGCGAGACGGAGGGGCCGAAACCGTCCCGCCTCAAGAGCCGCGGCTTCACCCATTCCCGCCGCTTTGACGGCACAGTCAGGAGGCTCACGCCGTGACCCGCCGCGACGTCCACATCACCCTCACCCCCTATGCCCCCGGCTGCAGCGCCCTGCCGATCCGGGCCGAACGCCGGGTCCTGTCCCTCTACGCCGTGGAGCCCGGCCAGGCCGTGCGCGAGCTGGTCGAGCGACTTGAGCGCCCGCCAACCGCCTTGGCCGTCGAGGTCGTCGGAGGCTGCGTCCAGATCATCGGACGGGTCGAGGGCATGAAGTCCGCCCAGCCGCTGGCATGGGTGGGCGACGGGCTCACCGAAGCGGAGATCCACGCCGAGTTGGAAGCTGAACGTTTCAGGAGGGCCGCATGACCTACCTCACCATTCCCACCCCCACCCGAGCCCTGGCCGACACGGTCGCGGCTGAAATGGCCACCGTCCGTCGAGCCCTTGGAGGCGACTGGACGACGCCCGAGGCCCTAGCGCGGGCCGAACAAGCCGCCGAGCGCCTGCGCGGGCAGATGGCGGCGCTGCGGATCGAGATGAAGCGGATGGGGAAGGGGGCCCAATGACAACTATTGCCTATAAGGACGGCGTCCTCGCCGCAGACACATTGGTGACAACAGGCAACCTCCGGGCGGGGACCATAGACAAGATTGGCCGAACCGAGAACGGCGGCCTCTGGGGCATCTCGGGAAGCGCTCAAGGTATATGGTCCTGCAGAGAATGGTTGAAGCTCCGAAAGGGCGATCCTCCCAAGTTCGACGGGTGCTTCATCTTGATCGAACCGAACGGTTCTTGGCGGGAATGGTGGGGCGACGGCTGGATATCGCCCAATGACCCGCAGGCGGCTTGGGGGTCCGGAGAAGCAATCGCGCGCGGGGCAATGTTTGCGGGGGCGAGCGCCCCTGTGGCTGTTGCTGCGGCCATTGAACTCGACACTCTGAGCGGCGGCGATGTCGTCGTGCTTCACATGCGGAATGGCAAGAAGCGGATCGCCAAGGAGACTGCACGATGACCCCCGAGGAACTAGGCAAAGGCCCGGTCGATGAGACGATGAGGCAACGTGTCCATGCGATTGCGCAGGAGGCTTACCGGCGCCGGTCAGAACAGACACACCCGGGCCATCCGATTGATGCGCCAACGGTAATGATGGCTATCGAGATCGCCTTGTCAGACTGGACCCCGCCAGAGCCTGTGGACCAGGATGTGTTGGCGTTCAGGGAGTGGTTTGCGGACATTATAAGTCCGGAACTTTCTAGGTTTGTCCCACGCGGAGACTACGACGCATGCGAAACGTGCCGCGCCTTCCTCGCCGGGGCCAGCATGGCCACCAAGAGGGAGCAGGAGCGGGCTAGGGGGTTGGTGGACCGCCTTTCAGACCTCGTCGAGCGAGTAACCCACGACGGGAAGCGGGACTATGTGACAGGCGTCAACGCCGGCGAAATGATCTCTGCCCGCGTCACCCTCGCCAGATACCGGGGAGAAGCGTGATGACTGAACCAGACGAGGCCCTGCTGTGGGCGAGGGAGAACAGGGTAACGCGTCTTGAGCCTACGCCGTATTGCAACGAAGTCCCGCACATTAGGCTGGGCGTTTATGACCAACAGCTTTTGGCCGAAGCCCACGCCTACCGAGCCGGAGCCGCTGCATCGGAAGCGAGGATCGAGGCGCTGAAGGAGGCGTTGCGGGCTTGGGTGGAAAAGGAGTGCGATTTCATGCGGAGAAACAACCTTGGCAACCCAGAAGTGCAGCCGCACGTTATCTGGTCCCGCGCTCTGCTGAAGGAGCCGCGCAATGACTGAAGAAAACATCTGGGACTATCTGACGAACGGCGCGGAGGCTAACAGCACATACCTTTTGGAAGTACACATACACCGCCTAGGCGGTCCCCGACTCATTTTGGGGCGGGCGCTGTACCCTGAAAACCGGGAACACACGACCGCCATCCTTGAGGACGTGTTCAACGAGATTATGCGAGACTTTCCGCCTGAGTCCGACCAATGACTGAAGCCGAACGCATCAAGGAACTGGAAGCGGAACTCAAGGATACAGAGCAAGACCTCCACGACTATTCCGTTGAATTGGGCCGACTCACTAGCGCCCTGAACAAAGGACACAGAGAATCCGTGCTTATCGGACAACAGATGTCTGCCGAACGCATCAAGGAACTGGAAGCGAGGGTGGCGGAACTGGAGGCGGCGCTGACGGAGGCGAAGACACCAAGTCACTTTGTGAATTGGAGCGACGAAGGCGGTGATTTTTGCACTGACATTAAACGCGTCATCGAGTCCGCCATCTACGACACGCCTCCGGGGCTGCATCTTTTCGAGGTGATGACGTTTAGGCAGTGCCCTACGGTTTGGGCGGTCGTGCATTGCCTCACCGAGGACGAACGGGAAGCCCTCGGGGCAGACACCGATTGGACCCTGACAGAATGCGCCACCGAAGCCGAGGCCCGCGCCCTGCTAAAGGAGGCCGACCAGTGACTGATGCCGACCGCATCAAGAAACTGGAGGCGGCGCTGAAGCCGCTGGCCCAATGTGAAATCCCCGGAGAATCCCCCCGCCTTCCTGATGACCACGGGTGCCGCTATTACTTCACTTTCGGCGAAATTCGCCGAGCCCGCGCTGTGCTGAAGGGGCGCCGCAATGACTGAAGCCCGCATCAAGGAGGGGATTGAGACCATGACGAAGATCACGTTCAATGCGCAGCCGTGCGGCGTTATCGCCGCTAACGACCATGACGCAGATGTGGGTTGCGCCGCGAACGATAGCAGCCGCCCACTTGTGATGCGTCGGGAATCCTTCTCCGACCCGGTTATCAAAGTCGTGGGTCTCACCGACATAGAGCGCATTCAACGTCTTTGGCGGAGCTTCCTTACAGATGACATAGATGCCCGGAAGCGATTGGAAGAATGTGCCCAGAGGATGTACCTCAAAAGCATAGGTGGTTCCGCTAAGGAGCCCGACCAATGACTGACCACCGCCCCGCCGCCCGGTCAGCCATACGCGGCCTGATCCAGTTGCTGACCGACCACCAGCCCCGCCGCCAGCCCCGCGACTTCATCGCCGCCGCTTCGCCTCGTCCGCAGCCATACAGCGCCAAGGGCGACTGCCCGGACTGGCTGGCCCTTGTGCTGGGCGCTCTCGCCGTGACGTTCATCATCGGCGCGTTCGTGGCGGTGCAATGAGCGCGTTCAGCGTCCGCACCATCACTGACGCTGAAGCGGCCGAGCGGCTGGGCTACTCCCTCCGCGCCCTGCGGCCCGTGATCGACCGGCACGGATTGTGCTTGCGTCTTGGCCGGCGGCGGCGTTTGACTGAGGCCCATTTCCTCGCCCTTCAGTCCGCCCTCGCATCACCGTGCCGCTCCAACTCTACCGCCGCCCCTCGGGGATCTACCACATTCGCGGGGTCGTCCAGGGACGGCGCGTTGATAGAAGCGCTCAAACTCGCGTCCGAGCCGAGGCCGAGGCGATCCGCGCCAACCTCGAAGCCGACCTGTTCCGCCGGGCGGTCTATGGCGACGCCTCCGTTGCGACATTCGCAGAGGCAGCCATCGGCTATATGAAGGCCGGCGGAGAGCGCGACCACCTGCCCGCCCTGCTTCACGCCTTCGGAACCGTCCGCCTCGCCGACATCAACCAGACCACCCTGGACGATTACGCCGCCACGCGGGATGTCGCCGCCTCGACCCTGATCCGGCAGGTCTACACACCAGCCCTCGCGGTCCTGAACTACGCCGCCCAGCAGGGGCTCTGCAATCGACCGGCGATCCGCAAGCCCAAGGTCCGGACCACCCGGACGGACTACCTCACACCCGACCAGGTCGAAGGGTGGATTGCCCACCTTCCCCCGCACCTGTCCCGCCTGGTCGTCTTCCTCGCCGGGACGGGTTGCCGGATCACCGAGGCCCTGACCCTGCAATGGGAGGATGTGAGCCCCGAGGCCGAGCGCGTGGTCTTCTGGCGGACGAAGGGCGACTATCCCCGAGGCGTTGACCTTCCCCGCCGGGTGCGGCAGGCCCTGCCGGAGCGGGGCGAAGGCGCGGTCTTCCGCAACAGCCGGGGCGAGGCCTGGCACGGATATGACGCGATCAACTTGATGCTGCGGCGCCACCGTCAGGCCCGGCCCGATCTGGCCCCGGCGCACTGCCACCTGCTCCGCCACACCTGGGCCACCTGGGCCTATGCCTGCACCCGCGACTTGACATTCGTGGCGCAGTCTGGCGGATGGCGCTCTCTCGGGCTCCTGGGGCGCTACACCCACGCCGCATCGCCCGACCTGGCCCGGGCCGTCCTCAGCAAGGGTTGGGAGTATTCTGGGAGGGAGATTTATCAGCCTCCCCAAAAGCGCACACAGAAACAAAAGCGGAACTAGCGCCACATTGCTCTTGTGGTAGAATTGGCCACATGATTTGGCAGCCAATTCCCAACTTTTCCAAATACGAAGCTTCAAGCGAAGGAGATGTCCGGAGGGCGTCAACTGGTCGCGTCTTGAAGAGCGCGGTCTGTAGCCAGTCAGGCTACGCCAAGCTGACGATCTACAACGATGAGGGACAGCTTAAGACCGTCACCGTTCATCGGGCCGTCTGTGCGGCCTTTCATGGCGCTCCCCATCCGGGGTGGGAAGCGCGGCACTTGGACGGCGACAAGAAAAACTGCCATCCGGGAAACCTGCAATGGGGAACGCGAAAAGACAACGCGGCGGACCGGGCCGCTCATATGGCAAGGAACGGCTTGGGATACTCTGGACTCCGCGCCTACCGTCGCATAAAGAGGCCCATGTCCGCCGAGGCTCTTGGGAAATTTCTGGGAGGTCCGAAAACGGTCAAGTCAGTTCAGGCCGCTTACAAAATCGGTTTGATCAGTAAAAACAAAGCGATAGAGTTTATTCGCGAGATTACGCCGCCGTAGCTCAGTGGCAGAGCGCATCCTTGGTAAGATTGCGCTCCGCTCGGCGGACTGGTCTAAAACGTCAATAATTCAAAGGTCTAAGCGGAAAGTCCGCCCCGCGAAATGTGCGGGAATTGCCGGGACGTTCCGTGAACATGGCTCCCGGCGTGGGAGATACGTGGGAGGTGCTAGACCGCCTCGCCGCGGAAATACGCCACGCCGTCGATGACCTCGCACAGTTCAGGCGGCAGGAGCTTCCCGTCCTTGAACGTCAAGACGGCGAACCCCGAACACCAAGGGGTCGCGTTGTTCTCCAGATATTCGAACTGCGGACCGAGCGGATCGGCCAGAGTGCCGGTGTCGACGCCCCACCGACGCCCGGTGTAATCGGCCCACGGGGTCACGGCGAGCCGGTGAAGGTGGCCCGTCACCATCGTCAGCCCGCCCTTCAGGGTGTTGTTGTAGGTGGCGTGAACCCCATTGGCCTGCCGGTGCTTCACCATCACCGAGCCGTTCAGGCGGATAGACCAAGCCATTTCCCATTCGGGGAACTTGTCAGAAAGCCGCTCCACGACGCCGTCATACTGCCCGGCGTTGATGGCGAGGGCCCGGTCAAACCGTTGGCAGTGGTTGCCGATATTCCAATCCAACGGCGTCCCCCGCCTGGCGGCGAGGGCGATCTCGTGCATCCGCAGAAGGCAGGCGTCCAGTTCCTCTTTCACGGATGGAGGCTGGCCCCAGCCGTGCGGGTCGTGCCGGCTGATCCGGGCGCCGTCGAAGACGTCCCCGTTGGCGATGATCCGGGCGGGCTTCAAACGCTTGATCAGTTTCAGCAGCGCCTCGTTCGCCACCGTCCGCGAGCCCGGCCAGAAGTGGGCGTCGGAGAAGGTGACAACGTGGCCGTTCTCCACCGTCGCCTGACGCTCGCGGGTGTAGGACCAGGCCTGAGTGTAAACCCCCTGCGCAGCGCCTTGAGGGGTCGTGGCGACCGTCTCAAGGTTGATGCCCCTGCGGGACAACTTCTGCCGGCGGCTGTAGACGCCCCGGATGCCCATGCCTGTGATCTCGGCTACGCGATCAGGCGAGCCTCGACCTTCACGCCATGCGGCGATAAACTCGTCGTCGGACAGGGCCATGCGGCCTCCGTTGGCTGTTACGGGGAGGTCTTCCGGCAGTGCTCGATTGCGGCCTCCAGGGCCTTGAGCCGGGCTTCTCGCAGGGGCCAGCCGGCCGCCAGAAGCCGGGTGAACTCGGCCTGGTCGGGGGCTTGGCGCAGGGCCTCGCGGGTGTCGGGATAGGTCCGCGACTTGGGGAAGTCCGCCGAGACGCACGGAACCGGGACCGGCACCTTGATCTCGATGGGCGGGGGCAGGTCAGGCGTAGCGCAGGCGGCGAGGCTTCCTGCAGAAAGAATGGCAGCGTAAACTTTCACGGCACGGTCTCCTCGAAGCGCCGGCGCACGTCCTCGGCCCGCTCGCAGGCGTTCGCGCCGTTGAGGCGGGCGGTCAGGAGGGCGTCAGCCTGTTTGCGAGCGGAGGCGGCGACGGCGCGGGCATCGGCGGCGGCCTTGTCGGCTTGGGCGAGCTTCACGCGGCCCGCAGCCTCCAGCGCGTCCACGGCGGCTTTCTGGCGGCTCAGGGCGGCCTCGCACGTCCTTGCGCGGGCTTCCTGCCATGCGAGGGCGGAACGGGCCTCAGCGACGCTCTTTTCGGCCCTGTCGAGATCAGCCTTGAGGCGACCGACCCGCACGGTCTGGAGGGAGGCGAAGGCCAGCAGGAGGGCCATGCCCCCGGCCAGCCAGATACGGGGGCTCATCCACCACATGTCAGGCCTCGTTCGTGCTGACGGTCTTGGGCTCCGGGAAGCCGACCACGCGCACGGCCTTGGGCGGCAGGGGAACGCCGGGAGGCCAGCGGGTGGCGATGCAGCGGCTTTTCGCAATCCAGGCGTAGTTCACCGCATCACCCTGATTGCCACCGAGGACGCGATAGTTCGTTGCTGTCTCGCCCGCATAGAAGCCGACATGGCCCCCGCCGGGCCGCTCGAAGACCAGAACCGCGCCAAGGGTCGGCTCCACCGGCTGGCCCCAGTCGGCCCACGCCTTGGCCCTCACCGCGATCTGCGGCGGGGTCTGGCCGGCGGCGGTCATGCAGTAGGCCACGAAGAGGCCACACCAGGGGGTCGCGTCGTCGGTGTAGGCGATGCCCAGCCGGCGCCCGACCTTGCCGGCCCACTCGATGATCTTGGGGTTGGACCTGGCCCCCGGAATTTCGCGGGTTCCGATCTGAGCCTTGGCGACCGAGTGCCAGACGGGGGTGTCAGTCATTGGCCGTGGTTCCTTTGGCTTTCTCCCATGCCCGGATGGCCGCGAACGGAGCCGCTGCGGCGATGCAGGCGGCGAGGCCTGTAAGGTCGGGATAGGTGCGGGTG
>Ga0315909_10005490_pt1 | contig 14534 bp, 15 predicted proteins | sample LakEriMetagenome_11_FD_203527 | JGI IMG/M metagenome (GOLD analysis project Ga0315909, IMG submission 203527) | Freshwater fungal communities from buoy surface, Lake Erie, Ohio, United States - Buoy 2 MA125 | ecosystem: Environmental > Aquatic > Freshwater > Lake | place: USA: Lake Erie, Ohio...
GACAGGATCAAGTATCTTTTGAAGATCGTCTCTGGTAATCAAGCTATACACACGCTCATCATGCTGCAAGATATCAAACAATGATTTATCTGTTTTCATAGCTAGCGCGCAGGCATCCTCTACCAGCGCATGTGCCGACGCACGCCCAAGATGGGGACTCAATGCCAGCGAAACAGCTTCAGCCATAACCAAACCATGCGTCATATCCATATTGCTACGCATGCGCTCTGTATTGACTGTCAGTCCTTCAATAACAACACGTAACTGCATCAACGCCGCTGAAGTTAGTTCGACAATATCAGGTAAGGTATCCCACTCTGCTTGCCAGCCACCCAGAGCACGCTCGTGCTCTTGCACCATGCCTGACAATAAGGTGGAAACCAATCCTGGAACGCGGAATGACGCGGCAAGCACCGCAGCACATCCCACGGGGTTGCGCTTATGAGGCATGGTCGACGAACCGCCACGTTCATTGCCAATAGGCTCGGATAGTTCAGCAATTTCAGTCTGTGCTTGCAAAGAAATATCGCGTGCGATTTTTCCTAATGATCCCGTCAATAATCCCAAGGTGGTACCGACTTCAGCAATGCGATCGCGATGTGTATGCCAAGGTATAGCCGGTACGATTAATCCGAGGTCACTTGCTAAGTTTTCGCATACTGCAAGACCCTTCTCACCCAAACTGGCCAGCGATCCTGCAGCACCGCCAAACTGCACCACCGATATAGTTTTACGCAAGCCGACTAACCGCTCTTGATGACGCAGGATGACATCTAACCATCCTGCTGTTTTTAATCCAAAAGTTATAGGCAAAGCATGCTGCATCCAAGTGCGACCTATCATGGGTGTAGAACGATAGCGATAGGTATGCGCTGCTAACGCGTCGGCTAATTCTGCTAACTCGGTAATCAGCAGATCAATGGCCTGACAGAGTTGCAGCACCAAACCCGTATCGATAATGTCCTGACTGGTCGCACCCCAATGCACATAGCGTGCAGCTTCAGGGTGTATGACGGCAACCTTGGCAGTAAGTTGCTTAATCAATGGAATAGCAAGATTACCTGCAAGACGCGCCTCTGCTATCAGAGAGTGCATATCGATCTGATCTGCATGACACGCCTGCTCTATAGGCATAACCGATTGAGCGGGTATCAATCCGTCCAAGGCCAATGCTCGCGCTAAAGCAGCCTCGACATCCAGCATGCACTGCACGGTACTCGCAGGTGAAAACAAAGTCGCCATACTTTCAGAAGAAAACATGGCTGACGTAAGACGGCGGTGTGTCATGAAAAAAATACCTGGTAATGAGATCAGAGTTCAAAAAAAACTGTTTCATGCTGTGCGCTACCTATGGCGATATTCCATTCATAGAGTCCAGTCTGCCCACTCACCGCCTTGGCAATCAAGGTAGCCCGTCGCTGGGCAGGTACATGCACCATGACGGGATCTGTGTCGTGTTCATCACCAGGAAAATATATCCTCGTCACCAGTTGCTTAATTAATCCCCGCGCAAAGATGTTGACCAAAATATGCGGTGCCTGCATAACACCATTAGCCGCCGGAACGCGACCGGGCTTAATAGTGGAGAAACGAAAGCAGCCCTGAGCATCTGTCGGTGTACGACCAAAACCCGTAAAGCTTTTTTCTAAAGGTAACTCTTGCTGATCTAAGGGATGATCATATTTACCATAGGAATTCGCCTGCCAAATTTCTATCATGCCATCCGGTATGGGCGCACCGTCTGCATCAGTCAATTGCCCTTGAATTATGCAGCGCTCACCAGCAACATTTGCTGCGGCGAGCTGCGTCGTGTTTAACCAATCCAGTCCTATATGCAAATAGGGCCCGACAGTTTGTGATGGAGTACACCCTGTGCTCATCTTAGTTTTCCAAAGGAGTTGCTTGACGACCACGCAGTACGATATCGAATCGATATGCCAGCGCATATTCTGGTTCAGTCAGTTCGAGTGCAAAATGCGAAATCATGCGTTTACGCGCAGCTTCATCCGGTACGCTGTTATAAATTGGATCAAACGATAATAATGGATCACCAGGAAAATACATTTGCGTTACCAACCGTGTTGCGAACGCCTGACCAAACAAAGAAAAATGTATGTGTGCTGGTCGCCAGGCATTGGGATGATTGCGCCAAGGATAAGCACCAGGCTTGACAGTAAGAAAACGGTAGTGACCCTGATCATCCGTCATAGTTCGCCCTGTCCCGGTAAAGTTTGGGTCTAGCGGCGCATCATGCTGATCATGTTTGTGCTGATAGCGTCCAGCGGCATTAGCCTGCCAAAGCTCTATCAATGTATTGGTAACAGCAACACCGTCCTCATCCAGTACTCGACCGGTAACAATAATACGTTCACCCAATGGCTCTGCTGAATGTTGACGCGTCAGGTCGGCGTCGCCTGCCACGACACGCTCATGACCAAACACAGGACCGGTTAATTCAGACAAGGATTGAGGAAGAAGAATCAGGGGCTGCGAGGGTGAACGTTTCACTGTTGAGCCGTAGGCCGGAGTTAAATAGGCCGGCTGACTGCCCGCTGCGGGCAACCGATAGGGACGCTGATCCGACATGGTATGTCCTAGTCTCGAAAAATATTTTTATTGTTTTGTGCGTAGCTGTATCAGCGTGACGTACGCTATTTGTCAGCAGAGCAAATCAAACCCGCTCTATCATGAGTGAAATACCCTGACCCACACCTATGCACATAGTGCACAAGGCATAACGCCCACCTGTTCTATGCAGCTGATACATCGCTGTGGTTACCAGTCGGGCGCCGCTCATTCCCAGAGGATGTCCGAGGGCGATTGCCCCACCATTCGGGTTGACCCGCGCATCGTTATCAGCAATACCTAACTCACGCAAAACTGCTAAGCCCTGTGCTGCAAAAGCTTCATTGAGCTCGATCACATCCATCTGGTCAATAGTCATGCCCGTCTGTTGCAATAATTTTTTCACAGCGGGTACCGGGCCTATACCCATGACCCGCGGAGCTACGCCCGCAGTAGCCATACCTATGATGCGAGCGCGAGGAGTTAATTCATACTTTTTAATATGTGCTTCGTCAGCTAATAACAACGAACACGCACCATCATTAACACCCGATGCATTACCCGCAGTTACTGTCCCATCAGGCTTGACTACACCTTTTAATTTGCCCAAAGCCTCAACGCTGGTAGCACGCGGATGCTCATCATGTAGTACGGTGATGGGATCGCCTTTTTTCTGAGGAACGATCACCGGGATAATTTCGTCAGCCAATGTGCCAGCTGCCTGCGCTGCTGCCGCTTTACTCTGACTAGCCGCAGCAAACGTATCTTGATCTGCGCGATTGATATGGAAATCGGTCGCCACGTTTTCAGCTGTCTCGGGCATAGAGTCAACGCCATACAGGGCTTTCATTTGAGGATTAACGAAGCGCCATCCTATGGTTGTATCAAATAATTGCGCGTTACGTGAAAACGCGCTGTCAGCTTTACCCATGACAAACGGTGCTCTGGTCATGGATTCAACCCCACCGGCAATCACTAAGCCTGCTTCACCTGACTTAATCATGCGCGACGCGGTACCTACTGCATCCATACCCGAACCACACAAACGATTAATCGTTACACCGGGCACATCGATAGGCAAACCTGCTAGCAGTAATGACATACGCGCCACATTACGGTTATCTTCACCTGCCTGATTTGCACAGCCAAAAATAACTTCTTGCACATCGCGCCAATCCACCGTTGGATTACGCTCTTGCAAAGCACGTAATACGAGGGCACCTAAATCATCGGCTCGCACATCTTTAAAAACACCGCCAAAGCGGCCTATGGGGGTACGCAGTGCATCACAAATATAGGCGTGTTTCATCATAATTTTCTAGGCAAAAATAAAACCAAACATAGTTAAATGATTCATGCAGCTGATAAAGGTACGCCCGTGATTTTTTCGAGCTCGGGGAGAGTCCAGCCTTCTGCCATCTCTTGTACCACCAGCCCATCGGAGGTGATGTCTATAACGGCCAGATCGGTATAAATACGGCTAACACACGCCATACCGGTCAAGGGATAAGTACATTGATCGACAATTTTACTTTCACCTGATTTAGTTTGATGTTCCATCATTACAAATACTCGTTTAGCACCAATAGCGAGATCCATGGCGCCACCAACAGCAGGTATAGCATCTGCAGCACCTGTGTGCCAATTGGCGAGATCACCATGCCGTGACACCTGAAATGCACCGAGCACACAAATATCGAGATGACCACCGCGCATCATGGAAAATGAATCAGCATGATGGAAATAGGCGCCGCCTGTTAGTAAGGTTACTGGCTGCTTCCCTGCATTAATCAAGTCTTCATCTTCCTGACCTGTAGCCGGTGCCGGACCCATACCTAAAATTCCATTCTCGCTATGTAAAAAAACTTCGCGCGATGGATCAAGATGATTTGCCACTAAGGTAGGTAAACCTATGCCAAGATTAACGTAGGCTCCCTCAGGAATATCACGTGCTACACGCAATGCGATTTCATCTCTGCTAAATCGCTTCATACCTGACCTCCGGCGACTTGAACTACCCGTTGAACAAAAATACCCGGCGTGACTATCACTTCAGGATCTAGTTCACCTAATTCAACCACCTGATCGACTTGAACTATCGTGCATGCAGCGGCTGTTGCCATAATGGGGCCAAAGTTACGTGCTGCTTTACGATAAATAAGGTTGCCCCAACGATCAGCCTTTAATGCTTTTATCAAAGCAAAATCTGCATGAATCGGATACTCGAGCACATAGTGTTTACCATTGATGAGTCGCGTCTCTTTGCCCTCTGCTAGCAAAGTGCCGTAAGCCGTAGGCGTAAAAAAAGCACCAACACCGGCACCTGCAGCACGAATACGTTCAGCGAGATTTCCTTGTGGCGTTAACTCAAGCTCGAGCTCGCCGCTTCGATAGAGACCATCAAACACATACGAATCTGATTGACGTGGAAAAGAACAGATAATTTTTTTTACTCGACGCGCAGCAAGTAGTGCTGCCAAACCTGTATCGCCATTGCCCGCATTGTTGTTGACTATCGTTAAATCGGTCGCGCCCTGATCTATGAGCGCATCGATTAACTCGCGCGGCATGCCTGCATTTCCAAAGCCTCCGATCATTACGGTTGCACCATCATGAATACCAGCCATCGCTTCACGCATGCCGGGGACAATTTTATTAACCACGCAAAAATCCTTTCCATAGCAACAGCCTTACGCAGAATCTTGCAGGCCATACTCGGTTGTTTAGATTGCAAAGCATGAGGTTGTGGCACGAAGCAATCGGCTCATACAGCAGAGCGATTAACGCACCCCTGTTTGGATATATAACAATCGCACAGTGTATAGACGGGATTACTCCACGGCAAGACTGTAGATTTATTTTTTGTTCGATGGCCGAACCAAGAATTGGAAGCCCTGAGTCACTGTCAGCCTTACGCAACGAAACAGCGGATTTCTATCGTAGACCGAATCAAGTTAGCTAAGCCAATAACAAGGATTATCAATTAAACATTGAGTTCCGCTACGGTAACTGCGCTGCACATCTTTGCGATCTAACAAGTACAGCATTCACACGCCCCATCGTCCATTTCACAGCGACATAATCATGCAGACTATTTCTTCCTACATCACCGACACGATAACCAATCCCCTTCCTTCAGAACTGATAGAAAATGAAACCCTCGATACAAAACAAGAAGCAAATCAACAACGAAAATCACTCACGATTGCAGAGGAAATCGATACATTAACTAATCCCAGTTTTATGACCTCACTTGCTCGAGGCCTGGCGGTTGTGAAGGCATTCAGCGACCAACGGCGTGCGATGACGATTGCTCAACTGAGCCACAAAACAGGTATCCCACGAGCTGCCGTGCGTCGCTGTCTCTACACACTCAAACAACTAGGCTATGCTGACTCAGAGGCCAATAATTTTTTTCTTAAGCCAAAAATTCTTTCGCTAGGATATTCATATCTATCATCAACCCCATTAACGATTTCTGCGCAGCCTTGTCTTAATCATGTGAGCCTAAGCTTAGGTGAATCATGTTCACTGGCTGTATTAGAACACCATGAAATTCTTTACATATCACGCTCGCAAACTTCACGCGTCATGTCGGTTGCGTTAAATACAGGCAGTCGCCTACCTGCCTACTGCACTTCACTTGGTCGGGTCATGCTGGCCGCCTTGTCAAATGCGGATTTAGATAATTATTTTTCCAAAGTGCCTTTGCGCCCCATGACGGAACATACCGTGGTGTCTGAAGTAAGGCTTAGAGAAATTTTGAATGAAACAGCCGAACAGGGTTATGCCATTGTGGAAGAAGAATTAGAAATCGGTCTACGCTCCATTGCAGTACCTGTGCGCGGCGCTTCAGGAACTGTTGCCGCTGCATTGAATGTGGGCGCACAATCTTCACGCGTCTCACGAGAGCAAATGGAAAATGAATTTTTACCTATGCTACTCAATGGTGCCTCCGAACTGTCTATGCTGTTACCTTGAAATAGTTTTTATCTACCTACACAAGGCCTCGCTATGTATACGAAGTGAGGCCTTCCTCTGGACTTCGATTATTTATTTTTATAATTACACTAACTGCGCAGCTACAGGCGATTGCTGCCGAAAGTCTCTGGGTGACATACCTTCCTGTCGCTTGAAAAACCGAGTGAAATACGCTGGATCATTAAATCCTAGTAAGTCAGAGATTTCTTTGATAGTGATAGCGTTATAGATCAGCTCCCTTTTCGCTTCAAGCATCAATCGCTCATGGATAAGCTGCAAAGCTGATCGACCGCTAATTTGACGACAAATTGCATTCAGATGCGCCACGCTAATATCTAACCAAATCGCATACTGATCCAGAGGAATATGTAAAACAAAATTTGCCTCTATCAAAGCCACAAAACGTGTCAAATGTTCGCGTGCCCGTCCAACGGGTATAGATTTCTTGTTATTTTCCTCTGTCTGACGCTGACGTATTAGTCTGGCCAATGTGTAGTTTAATAATGATGCAATGGCTGTCTGGCGGTAGGCATCACGTCCCTGGTATTCCAAATGCAGTGCGCGGAGTGCTGCTTGCAGAGTTCCATCGTTTACAAAATCGCTTAATAAACATTGAACTGGCTCTGCCAGCGACATTAGCTCGTGCGCCAAATGAGTTTCGAGTTTGTCGAGTAAGGCATACGCAAACGTTATCACTATGCCCTGAGCATCTTTGGAAAATTTAAATCCGTGGACACAGTGCTGCGGCAGTAACAAAGCCGTACCCCCGGATAGCTGACCCCAGCGTCCATCTAGTTGGAACTTCGCTTCTCCTAGTTCCAGCCACAAAACTTGAAATAATCTGTGGTGCCTATGCGGATGAATCTCCCAATTGTGCAAGCGACTACGTGAGGCAATCGATTCGCAATGAATCAGATCAGGCGCTAGAGACTGAGCATCTTCTCCATATAGCTGGAATACAGGAACACTGGCAGGTATCTTGGTCGAGGCGATCATGTCGGAGTAAAAATACCTAAAAAATCCTTGAAATGTACAAGTTTCTTAAGCGAAAGTCTATTCCTGTTAAGCACTGTTTAGGTCACTATTCCTAAACAATTTCTCTCAATGCGATCGTCGTTCGCACAGCTGGACATCAATTTATGAAAACTCAGGTTGCCATCATAGGCGCGGGCCCCTCGGGCCTTTTACTTGGCCGGCTGCTCGAGCTGCAAGGTATAGACAACATCATCATCGAAACCAAGTCGCCTGATTACGTACTCTCGCGCATACGTGCAGGCGTGCTCGAACAAGGCACGCAGATGCTAATGCGTGAAGCGCAAGTAGGGCAACGCATGGACAGCGAAGGTCATGTGCATGAAGGCTTTGCGTTATCTTTTCTGGGCCGTTTAGAACGCATTGATATAAAAGCGCTAACGGGTGGTAAAACTGTGATGGTTTACGGTCAAACCGAAGTCACTAAAGATTTAATGGACGCACGCAACCTATCGGGCGCTACCAGTTTTTATGAAGCCGATGAGGTCACGCTGCATGATTTTTACAGCGATAAACCCAGTGTTAGTTTTCTAAGTAACGGGCAAAGACTCACCGTGGAATGTGACTATATCGCTGGCTGCGATGGTTTTCATGGAGTCGCGCGTAAATCTATACCCTCGGAGGCTATACGACTGTTTGAGCGCGTCTATCCTTTTGGATGGCTGGGCATACTTTCACGTACTCCGCCCGTATCTGAAGAACTAATCTATGCCAATCATGAACGTGGATTCGCACTATGTAGTATGCGTTCCAGCATGCTGTCGCGGTATTACGTGCAATGCTCGTTAGATGACAAAGTTGAAAATTGGTCAGACCAGCGTTTTTGGGACGAGCTCCGCTTGCGTTTGCCAGAGGCAGCCGCGCAGTCTTTAATTACAGGTCCCTCCATAGAAAAAAGTATCGCACCGTTACGTAGCTTTGTTGCTGAGCCTATGCAATTTGGCCAACTTTTTTTAGTGGGTGATGCCGCTCACATAGTGCCGCCCACGGGCGCCAAAGGCCTAAACCTGGCTGCTAGCGATGTTTACACTCTCTATAACATTCTACGTAAACGATACAAAGAGAACCGGCTGGATTTACTATCGAAGTATTCGGAGATCTGCCTGCGCCGCATCTGGAAAGCGGAACGTTTTTCCTGGTGGATGACGTCGATTTTGCATAAATTTTCAGACGATGCCTTTAATCAACGCATACAAGAAGCTGAACTCGACTACTACACCAGCTCGCTCGCGGGGCAAACAACGGTCGCCGAAAATTATGTGGGATTACCTTACGAAGCTGTGGAGTAGTCCGCAGGCTCAAACCCACCAGCAATCGGGCATAGTCGCAAGGACACAAATCGGTTAAATTGGGGCTATAGTTTTCTTCAGGAATCCCATGAATCAGCCAGCAACCATTACACCTAGCCCCAACTTGAGTATCAGCGCCCTTAAAGCCAGCTGCTCAGCATGCAGCATGCATCAGCTGTGCTTGCCTATGGGTTTAGGTGAAACGGATATGAAACGACTCGACGCCATTATTGGCCGCCGACGTAAAGTAGCCAAAGATACGCATCTCTATCGCATCGGTGACAAGTTCAGCAATCTTTACGCCATACGACTTGGCCATTTCAAAACATTCCAGGTTAGCCCCTCAGGTGAGCAGCAAGTCACTGGCTTTCAAATGGCCGGTGAGTTATTAGGGATGGACGCGATCAGCACTGAAGACCATCATTGTGATGCCATAGCTCTGGAAGATAGCGAAGTATGTGAAATCCCATTCATACGACTAGAAGAATTATTTGGCAGCATCCCTAGTTTGCTACATCATTTTCATCGCATGATGAGCCAAGAAATCACGCGCGAACAAAATGTCATGCTGTTATTAGGGAATATGCGAGCGGAGCAACGCTTTGCTGCATTTCTAACTAATTTGTCGTCCCGTTATGCCGCACGCGGTTACTCTTCAACGACATTTCAGTTGCGCATGTCGCGCGAAGAAATCGGCAATTATTTAGGACTGACGATAGAAAGCATAAGCCGGTTATTGTCCCGATTAAAAAAACAAGGCCTACTTCGTGTGGCTAATCGTGAGATTGAATTGCTTGATCTAATAAAACTACGCGCACTGGCTGCAGGTACTGAACTTTGTGATTAAAAAAAGCCGCCTTATTAGAACGGTGGTTGATTCGGTAATTCAGAACGCAGCATATAAACACTGAGCATGCTCGCTAAAGAACAAAATGCCCAGAAAAAGAAAAAACCTAGGGTGTAGGCTGCAACCGGTGGTATGTCGATATGACCACCCACCAACATTAAATCGGCTGGATCAAACACCGAAAAGAAAAAACCCTCTGCGAGTATCGCTACTAAAAAAGATGGCCACAGCACTGACATGGCTAGCCTTAACATGATCCGATCTCCTTGAGTCACATACAAGCCTAGTGCTGCAAGGCTGAAATGTTTACGGTATTTTCTTGTGGCCAGCGCCAGTCACCCTGTAGCCGCCAACTACGCGCTGTGTCTTCTATTTGCACCTGCCAACGAGCACGCTCTAACATGGGCAATGCGACAGAAAACTCCCCCTGCGAACCGGGCTTGACTATGATGCGCTTATCTTTCAGAGGTACCGTGGGATGTATCAACATCAGTGTCAGTGGTGATGAATTAGTAAGACCTCGCATCTGACCCTTGAGGATGCCTGCAGCGGGATCGTAGCGTAGAGAAAATGCAAGACCCAGAGTTGCAGCGACGCGATCACGCCGCAGATCCTGATTGATAGCCTTGCCTTGTTTATAGTAGTCATCCACTACCAAGGCATCTGCGCCAGAAAATGAAACCCACATCGTTACTAAGCCAGCCACGACTACGGTAAATGGGCCCAGCATTAATAACCAAGGCCAACGATGCCCATACCAAGGGGTGATCTGGTGATCAAGTGCATCTGATATCGTCATTATTTTTTCTGGTTAGCGCGGAACAAAAAATACTGCTTTTTCTTTTAGTTGTACGTCTGGGTTATCGATATCTACCAATGTAAACCACATCGTGTTGGAACCCTTTACCCCTTGGCCTGGGCCTAGCCTAACATTCACTGGTACGGCTTTGGACTCGGTAGCTTGCAATGAAAAACCACCTGAACCTTGTAACTGTATGGTCTCTATACCGCTCACGCTAATGTGATACCTGTGTGCGCTCTCATCAGTATTCATTATCTGCAAGCGATACACGTTTTCTATCATGCCCTCTTCCACTTCACGCCCCATCGATCCACGGTCGCGTATGACATCCATTTTTACCGGAATGCGAGTAAAAAGTGCTCCGAAAAAAATACTCACAATAATAAGCAAAATACCCGTATAGATCAGTACTCGCAGGCGAAACATATGACGCAAAATTTGATCAGCCGACCAGCGATTAATCCGCGCATGATCAGTCCAAAAACGCACCAGTCCGCGCGGTGATACTATTTTATCCATCACACTATTGCATGCATCTACGCACGCACCGCAACCAATACACTCGTACTGCAAGCCTTTACGGATATCGATACCGGTAGGACAAACTTGCACGCACATTGAACAATCTATGCAGTCCCCCAATGCCTTAGCAGCTACGGGCTCATCTTTATGTCGCGCCCCGCGGGGCTCACCGCGACCCGTATCATAGGTAATGATCAGGCTATCTTTATCAAACATAGCGCTTTGAAAACGTGCATACGGACACATGTATTTACAGACTTGCTCACGCATCCAACCCGCGTTGCCGTAAGTAGCAAACGAGTAAAACGCTATCCAAAAATATTCCCAGGGACCCAGATTGAATGAAGACACTTCATACGCCAATACCGAAATCGGAGTGAAATAACCAACGAAGGTGAATCCAGTCCATAAGGCCAGCGCACCCCACATCAGATGTTTGACAAATTTTCGGATAAATTTTGCCACTGATGCTGGCTGGCGATCTAAGCGTATACGTGTACTGCGATTACCCTCAATTTTGCGCTCTATCCACATAAATATTTCGGTATATACCGTCTGCGGGCAGGCAAATCCACACCAGACACGACCAAAAATTGCAGTGAAAAGAAATAATGAATACGCACTGATAATTAACAGTGATGCAAGATAAATAAAATCCTGTGGCCATAAAACAATGCCAAAGATATAGAACTTACGTGCACCCAGATCAAATAGAACAGCTTGTCTACCATTCCATGAGAGCCACGGCAAACCATAATAAATTAATTGAGTAACCCAAACAAAAAACCAGCGCAGCGTCGCGTATCTTCCTTGGATTTCGCGCGGGTAGATTTCTTCCCGCGCTTTATACATTTTGACGACAGCAACGTCTGGTGAGGCACTGTCCATGAAAAACCTTATTTATTCGTCACAGGTAATGTCGATATATTCGACAACCCCCAAACATATGCACTAAGCACATGAATTTTTGGCTCACCAAGAAATTCAGAAAATGCTGGCATCACATTATTACGACCACCACGCAGGGTTTCCATAATGGTTGCAACACTGCCGCCATACAGCCAGGTTTTATCGGTTAAGTTCGGGGCACCCAGCGCAGGATTACCTTTACCATCTGCACCGTGACAAGCCACACACGCGGCAAACTTTTCTTTACCCACAGCGGCTTTAATAGGATCGGCAGCCGACCCCGACAAAGACACTACGTAGTGAGCTACATTTTCACTATCTTTTTCGGTACCCAATGCCGCTCCCATAGCAGGCATGATACCGTTGCGACCCTTAAGAATACTGGCCTTAATAATTTCTGGATCGCCGCCATACAACCAGTCGCTATCGGTAAGGTTCGGGTAACCCTTGTTACCACGCGCATCTGACCCATGACACTGAGCGCAGTAAGTCAGAAACAACCGCTCACCCATAGCGCGTGCTTGTGCATCACCAGCGAGTGTTTTTACATCTACCTGCTGGTATTTAGCAAACAAAGGGCCATATTCTTCATCGGCGAGTTTTAATTCATCCTCATACTGAGCTTTTGAAGCCCAACCTAATTTTCCTTCATAGGCTCCCAGACCCGGATACAAGAACAGATACGCCAAACCAAAAACTATAGTGATATAAAAAAGCCACATCCACCAGCGTGGCATAGGATTATTCAGTTCCTCCAACCCTTCGTCCCATGTATGACCGGTAGTTTCAACATGACCCTCTTTATTTACGACTGTTTTAATAGTAGATTGTGACCACAGCAGCCAGGCACATCCAAACACAGAAACAAGCGTTAAAACAGCAATATAGATTCCCCAAAATCCGCTCGTAAAATCAGCCATGATGTGGCTCCTGCAATTGGGTAGTCAGTAATTCATCGTCTGCAAAAGGCAGCATTGCAGCTTCATCAAAATCTTTTTTTCTCGCACTGCTATACGCCCAGACGACTATGCCGAGAAACGTGATCATGCATATTAGTGTGACGACACTGCGCGCATCTGAAATCCATAGTAAAAAATCCATGTTTATCTCCGTGCCTTGATGTGTATACCCAGACCTTGCAGATAAGCGACCAGCGCATCTTGTTCTGTTTTTCCTACTAACTCTTTAGGAGCGGTAGCAATTTGCTCATCGGTGTAGGGGTCGCCCAGCCGCTTGAGTGCATTTAAATGTGCAACCACAGATTGTGGATCCAGCACAGTCGTAGCTAACCAGGGATAGGCTGGCATATTCGATTCAGGAACCAGATCACGAGGATTATTCAAATGTGCACGATGCCAATCATCGCTATACCGATTACCTACTCGAGCCAAATCTGGGCCAGTGCGTTTTGAACCCCATTGAAACGGCCGGTCGTAAACAAATTCACCCGCTACTGAATAATGTCCATAGCGTTCAGTCTCTGCACGAAGAGGTCGAATCATTTGCGAATGGCAGGTGTAGCAGCCCTCGCGGATATACACATCCCTACCTGCCAAACTGAGCGGGCTGTAAACCGTGAGACCTGCTACAGGCTCTGTGGTTGATTTTTGAAAAAACAGAGGAATGATTTCAACCAGACCACCAATACTGACGACCAAAATCACCAGCAGTATCAGTAGCCATGGTTTACGTTCAATTTGATCATGAGTAAATTTCATTTATCTCTCCGTTACCTAGGCATGAGCGCCAGACAGCACAGGTATGCGGCTATCAGCCGGTTTGCTTCCGCTGACGGTCTTGTAGGTGTTGTAGGCCATGATCAGCATGCCTGCCAAATACAAAACGCCACCTGAGAGGCGTATTACATAGTAGGGAAAAGTAGCTTTCACGCTCTCAACGAAGGTATAGGTCAGGGTGCCGTCTGCATTGACTGCGCGCCACATCAATCCTTGCATGACTCCGGCAATCCACATGGAGGCGATATACAACACGATACCGATAGTCGCCACCCAGAAATGCACTTCTATAAGTCGCTTACTCCACATTTCTTTTTTTCCGGATAAACGTGGCAGCAGGTAATAGATCGACCCCATAGAGACCAAACCTACCCAACCCAGCGCACCAGAGTGAACGTGACCTACAGTCCAGTCGGTGTAGTGTGATAGTGCATTGACTGTTTTGATTGACATCATCGGACCCTCGAAGGTCGACATGCCATAAAAAGATAAAGAGACCACAAGGAATTTCAGGATGGGATCGTCGCGTAATTTATGCCACGCACCCGAGAGTGTCATGATGCCGTTGATCATGCCGCCCCAGCTAGGCGCCAACAAAATCAACGAGAACACCATACCTAGCGATTGTGCCCAATCAGGTAAGGCGGTGTAGTGCAGATGGTGCGGGCCTGCCCACATGTAGGTGAAAATCAGCGCCCAAAAATGAACGATAGATAATCGATATGAAAATACGGGACGCTCTGCCTGTTTAGGTATGAAGTAATACATCATGCCCAAAAAACCTGCAGTAAGAAAAAAGCCCACCGCATTGTGACCGTACCACCACTGAATCATTGCATCCTGTACGCCGG
>Ga0315909_10005492_pt1 | contig 14532 bp, 19 predicted proteins | sample LakEriMetagenome_11_FD_203527 | JGI IMG/M metagenome (GOLD analysis project Ga0315909, IMG submission 203527) | Freshwater fungal communities from buoy surface, Lake Erie, Ohio, United States - Buoy 2 MA125 | ecosystem: Environmental > Aquatic > Freshwater > Lake | place: USA: Lake Erie, Ohio...
TCAGCATCGACACGAACGCCAGATCGGTGATGACCCCGCCTTGGACGATCATCGGGCAAACGCCATGATACCACCCTGTCATTCCATGTTTAGCATAGCTCTCGACCACGCCCCACGGCAGGGCGCACCCGATCTCGACCATGCTGATGACATCCACCGGGCCGATCTTCGCCGCGTCGTGAACCTGTCGCTTGTGGGTGTGGCCGGACACGATGGGAACCGTCGTCTTGCCCGCCGCCCGTTGCGGGCCAGTCTCGCCGCCGAAGGCCCGACCGACGCCGTTGACCGGGTGATGGGTGAAGGCCACGCCCTCAATGTAAAACAGTTCGCCGTATGGCCGGGTTTTCCAGCCGTATTGCAGGAAGGCTTGATCGCGTTCCGTGGTGAAAGTGCCGAGAGCTTCCGGGTTAGCGTTCTCGAAACGCTCTAGCCGGTTTTCGTGGTTGCCTAGCACAACGGTCTGGCGGGGCTTGTAATCTGGCGCGATGCCAGCCCGCCACGCGGCAAGGCTATCCTTCAAGTTCTCCATGTCCCGCGCAATGGACGGCTTATGCTTTGCCCCGGCGGTGTCGTTCCGGTCGTGCTGATTTACGCTATCCCATGTTGACCAGTCGCCAATCTGGACGATGTGATCAAACCGATGGAGCGAGGCATACCGCGCAATCCATGTCAGCACCCGAAGCCGGTCGGGGTGTCGCGGGTCTTGATGCAAGTCACCAATCGCCAGCACCCGAACCGGGTTGCCAGATGGTCGGCTCATTTGCGGTTCTGGCGGTGGCGCATTGTGAACCACGGCTCGCGGAACCGGCTGCTGATACCGTTGCGGGCGATAAAGCGTGTCGTCAGGCTCTAGCCCATAATGGAGCTTCGCCGCCGCAAGCCTGCCGTTGAACGTGCCGCGCGATATGCCCCACGCATCAGCCGCAGCGGATGCCGCACCAGGCCCAGACCCGCCGATTCCAGTGGGCCGAAAACCCTCCCGTAACTTCGCCTCAACGCGCTGGATTGTCTCAAGGGCGACTTCGCGGGAAAGGCTAGGCTGGGCCATGTTAGGTCACCAAAAGCGCCAGAACGGGCGGGGAGGGGTCGCCAAGGCGCGAGATTGAGCGTCGAAGGCTTGGACCGCTAAATCTCTCCGACCGTCGCACACGGCCAGCATTAGGCCCCTAGCGTCGTGCGTGACTTCTAGGTCAGCAATGGTCGGGCTATCGGGCAGGGTCGGTAACTGGCACGGCGTCCGCGCCGCTTCCGGCAGGGTCAGGACTGGCGCAGATGGTCGGGGCGACGATGCACAGCCGGTGATCAGCAGCCCGAATACGAGCCACGCGATCAGGGTCAAGGGGCGTTTTAGCATCAGGTGCCGTCCTCGCTTCGGTTTCAGATTGACGAGCGAGGTCGCGGATTACAACCTCCCGCGTGTGAAAGGTTTGTGTCGCCGCTGCTATTTCAGCGTTGCCGACCGCCTCGCGCTCTAACACCGAGACCTCGCCTTCCAGCCGGTCAATCTTGCGGGCATCAATGCCGAACGGGTCGAACTTGAGGCCGAGGAAGCTAGGACGGGCCAGACCGGCGAGACCGAACAGCACCACCGCAACCGCTGCAATGACAAGCCATCCGGTCGGGGTGATGATGCGGAGATACCTCACGGGTATTTTTGCCTTTGCAATTCTATGTGAGGTCCGTCCCTGAGTGACTTCCAATCGCCGCCCCAGATGATCGGCACATTTAGTTCCTTGGATGCCCGCTTGAAGGCTTCCGCGACTTGGCCATAAAGAGGCCAATCCCACCGCACCTTGCCGCCTATCAGGACAGCAAAGTCAATCGCGTGGCCGGTGATGTGCCGGGAATTCATCGTCTGCGATGCGCCCGCCGCTTTTAGTTCACGCTGGCGAGCAACCGACCGCAGGCCCTCGGTGATGGTGAAATCGTGCGGGCTATAGGTCAGGGCAAGTTCAACCACCTTGACCAGATCGGGGTGAACGCCGGTCAAGCGGGCGCGTGAACGGGAGCCGAGGACAAACGCCATCACGCCACGCCCCTGATCTTTTCGATGCTCTTGATGCCGAGAACGGCGGCGGCATAAGTCAGCCACGCCACCAGATAACCCTCGTTCATGGGCTTCTCGATCATGGGGCCGACGAACCCGGCGTAGGCCGTGCCGATGACGACGACCCAGCCGGCAGTCGGACGCCACAGACGGTCGAACGCCTGCCAAGCCCAATGCTTGCGGATCGGGTGATCGGGGAGAGGGATGTCCGTCATTGCCCGTCCTTTTTCTCAATCCGGTCGAGTTGTTCCTTCATCGCCTGGGTCCGCTCATCCAGCCGGGCCAGCGTTCCGTCAGCGAGAGGGCCGACGATGCGCTCCAGGCTGGCGACCCGCTGATTGATGCCGCCGCCCCAGAAGATCAGGACCGCAATCTGGATGCCGAGGGTCAGCATCACGCCGATCATCGCCCAGTTCAGCTTGCGGGCGTCAGAGTGCAGGGTCATCGGCGGGTCACTCGCTCTTGAGGTTTAGAATGTCGGAGTTACTGCGCGGCCTAGGCCGGGGTGCCCGACTTGGCGCGGTAGAAGGCTTGGCAGCGGACGACCTTGCCCGCAAAATTATCTATCGTTACCGACCCGCCCGCCTGAGTGCAGAACGCAATGTAGCCCTTCCCGCCGTAGCCGCTATTCCGAAGCGTCACGACGTATTGAGACGGGTCGCAGTAGGTCCAGTTATCATCTGCGACGGTTCCCAAGGTCGCCCCGATCCGCATCGGAAAACCAAACGCCAGTATCACCTCAAGAAGCGCCGTCGGGTTCGTTGAGCGGTAATAAGCCAGCTGCGTTTTTTGGCCGTGCGAAATGCTTCCGTCCACATCGGCTTCAATGTCAACCGCCGTCGCGCCGGTCGCCTTTACGAAATCGACCCCGGTAAACGGCACCATTGCCGCATAGCCTGTGCGGATGCTGGGGTCGGTCGCCGTGACGGCTGCGTGGGTGAAGTCATGGACGTGCTCAATCCGGCACTGTCCGCTGGCGTTGTTGCTGATAAAGTCATGAACGAGAGTGGTCCGGCATCCTACGTCCGTGCCAATCATGATGTTGAAGCTTTGCTGAAATGACGCAGAATCGCACCAGATCACGGTGCCGACCGGCGCGTTCGCCGGAACGGCATAGTCAACAGCCGCAGACCCATCGAGAAAGAACTGACTGGTGACGTATTCCATGCCGCCGTGACCAAAGCCCTTAAACGGGAAGTTAGTGTCGTTGACGGTATCTGCGCCTTCGCCCATCTGAATGGCAAACTCGAAGGTCGAGGGCTCAACTTGGGTGTTGGTCTGGCCTGAAAACGTCTCGAAGCTGAAGTTGGCCGGAACGATCATTCGCCCGTCGATCATCATCCTGACCGAGTTAAGCGCCCAGCCGCGCGTCATGGTCGGAGATTGAAAAGGCCCCATGTCCTGCATCTCGTATTCAGCAAAATCCGAGTTCGACGGGTTAACGCCCGCGTCATATTTTAGCGGGGTGCGGATGAGCCAGCGATACTCTCCCGCCTTGATGCAAACGATCTTGGCGCTCGCGTTCGGGATGCCGTAGCGGAGCGCAAAGTCCAGCGGCGCGATGATCTTCTGTATGGCGTGGCCCAGCCCGGCAGGCGTTACCGCCGCGTCGGTCCTGGTGCGCGCCAGCGTTTCAGCGTTGGACGCCGGGGGAACATCAAGGCGAATTCCGACCGGCGCGAACGTCAGCGCCGTGGTGCCGACAGTGATGGCCGAGGTGGCGAGCGGAAGCATCCAGCGTTCGCCCGCTCCGACCGTTCCACCCTGAACCAGGAACCCCAGATAGGCCAGTTCTGCGGCGGCATCGGCCCAGGTCGCCCGAGCCGCAGCGCCAGAGGCCGGAACAGTGTAAATCCCGTTCTGTGATGCGGTAGATTGCGAGCCGAGGAAGACGTGCTGCCCGGTCGCCAGCACAACCCCATTGAGCGTGTCGCCGTTCTCTAGCGCGGTCGCGATGTCCACATTGCCGGTGGAGCGAACAGCCACGACATTCGTGGTCCACTTGATTCCGGCGGCAGCCAAGTCCTGAACCGCCTCAAGTTCATCCTCGACCACGCCGAAGGTAGCGCGAACGTCAGACTTGATCGGCTCGTGTATGCCGGACGCCGGAACGCCGTCCGTCGTAAAGTCGCGGAAAGACGCAGCGGCAGACGTGCGGATATCGCCCATGTGGCAGGCTCCAGATTTCTAATGGGTAAGGGTAAGGCCCGCTAAATGCGGGGCCGGGTCTCTAAACGGGCGTCACCGTGACGGTCTGAATATAGCGCCCGACCCAATTGCCTGCGCTTGATGCGCCAAGGTTCAGCACGGTCGGGCTGGCGAGCGTTGAACGGGCAAAGGTTTGAGACCCGCCCGACCATGTGACCACGATGGAGTCGGTCGCGCCGCCCGAAGGAATGGTCAGAGATGCGACCTCGGCAGGTCGCGTGACCGCCGCCGCAACGGTCGGGATGTATGACGACGCCGTTGATCCGTTTTCAAGCTGGACGCCCCACAAGTGGAAGTCACAGGTCGCAGCCGCGCCCGAAACCAGATCACCATCCGCGAACTGCACAACCTCCGAAGTGCCGCCCGCGTTAAAGGTCCATGTGAACCGCTGCCACGCTGTCGTTAGGGTCCGGGTTGAGTTCGTCCCCGTGACCCCGCTTCTCACCCCGATCACCTGCCCGGCGCTGACGCCCTTCGCCCAAAAGGACAAGGTGCAGGGCTGGCCGTTGGTAAGACCCGTTGCCGTGCTGTTGCCGATATAGCTCGCGCCTGCGCCAAGCTCGACGCGATCTGCGGTCGTAGTCCCGTCCGGCGCGACGGCATGGTTAGCCGTCTTTGTAACGGTGCCTGTTGCAGCCCAGCCCGCCGCGTCGATTGTCTGAGATTCGTCGCTGACGTTTGTTGCGGCAGCCTCAATAAGCAGGCCCTGGTCGGTCACTCGCGCCGTATCCGTGGCGAAGCTCGTCAGGCCGCCGTCGCTGGCCGTTCCGTATGCGCTCCCGGCGCGGGTAAAGCTCCAGCCCTCCAGCGCGCCAATGCTGTTCGCAGACGCCAGGCCGTTTAGGAACTGACTGGTCAGAAAGTTAAGGCTGACAGTCGCGCCGGGCGGGGTTGATGTGTCAACGGTCGCCGGGGTAGCCGGTCCCCATGCCGACAGCGTTCCGCCGCCGGTTTCGTATGCGATTTGAACCTCCAACGTCTCATCCGCCGGGACAAAGCCGGTTTCAAGCTCAACGCCGCTCGTCCCGTCAGAATCCGCGAACTGCCCCTCGACCCATGCCGTCGCGCCTTGCACTCGCCATCGGACATACCAGGTCAGGTCGCCGCGATCCGGGCCGGTTCCGACCACGTTAAGCCGGACGCCCGTTCCCGAGCCGGTCGCCTCAAAGAACGCCGTCGCCGCCGTTATTCCCGGCGCGGCCAAGGCTTCCGGCGCAGGCCGATCAGACCCAGAGACCGCCGAGCCCTCCTCGGTCGCTGGGTTCCATGCGTCGATATTGATGTCAGCCAGGATTACGTCAATCACGACCGTCGCAGACATCGGGTCGAACTCGACCCCCATGACCTCGACCACGACATCCGCCATGCTGGCCAGCTCGGCGTTCTGGATGCGGATATAACGATGCCCGAAGGCGTTTAGCCCATAAAGCCCGGTCACGATCCGCCCACGCCGAAGCGAGGCAAGCCGCGACATCTTGCGCTTGGCTAACCGGCGGGCCTGTGAGCGAGATTGCACCCAGAGAAGTTGAAGGTTCTCAGGCCGCTCGAACCCGCCTGCCGCAATGTCGGTTGTGTCGAACCACGGGTCGGCCTCGGTCTCGGTATAATCGCGCGCGGCGTCCAGATACGAGACCACCAGCTTATTGACCCGCGACTCCTCGGCCTCCAGAGACGACCAATCATAGGCCGTAATGTGGTCGCCCGTGATCGTCAGGGTTGGGGCGACATAGCGCCCGGCCTTGATCACCAGATAGCCCTTGGCGTTCGTTGACATCCACCCATCGCAGGACGCCAGCATGGCATCCCGGCGCGACTGCGGCTCAAGGTTCGTCGGGCAGTTGCCGCCGAACTGATAGCGCGGCTCTGTGCCTCCGACCTTGGCCACCGAGGCGTCGCAATAGTTGGCCTCTGCCGTCAGGTCCGCGAGAACCGGAGCGATGCAGCGATCCCATGACCGCCCGAGCCGGTGCCATTCGTGATGCACCAGCCACACGATAGGATTGCCAGACGGCCCCCAGGTGCTTTGATCGTTCCGACGCTGCGAACCGGAACCGCCTGCCGTGCTGTCCGCGCGCCAGTCGTAGCAAACGGCCTGCCCGACAATCGACGGGATCGGCTCGCCGTTCGGGAAGTGTTTGGGGAAACTCTCGCGACTGCGATGGGTCGCCAGCATCATCAGGGATGCCACGCCGTCACCCCGGCAAGTCGTGGGCCATGTGGCCGAGAACTTGCTGGTCATCTCGGAATAGTGTGTCTCGGTCGGGATGCCGAGCCGGGTCTTGATCTGGACGAGGTCGCCCGTGCCATAGCGCCCGTCTGCGCCCTCTTGAACCCAGCCGGACCCGCTCAGGGTCACAAGGTCGTCGTTCAGGTAAACCGCCGAGATCGAATCCAGCCGCCCGTCGTGGATCGCGATCACCGCGCCAAGCGTCGCGCCCGATGCCTCCCAATGCATATAGGCCCCACCCATCCGGGACGGCAGGCCCATCGCAAAGAACCGCGCCGGGCGCGACTGGCGACGGCTGATCTTACCGACTTCCGGGTCGGGCAGTTGCGCCTGTGCCAGCGCATTAAGGCCGACCTGAACGCCAACATAAAGACCTGCGCTGACGGTCGCGTAAACGCCCGCCGTCACAGCCGCAGCCGCCGCGCCTGGCAACGCAACGCCCGCCGCCGATAGCCCGCCGGTGACAAGGCTAGTAAGGTAGGCAGCGGCTGCGGGGATCACTTGCGGCATATCAGACCCTCCATGCCGTAACCGCTCTCGCCGTCACCACGGCCACGCCTTTGCGCCCGACCGTCATCCACCGCCCCCCAAGGCAGATTGCCGCTGTAGGGCCGTCCGTAGCCTCAATGACGCCGATGTCCCCGCGCTGGGGTTCGTCCGTCCGTGACAAGCCCGCCAGATCAGCACCGCGCGCAACCACGCCCGCGATGCCGCCGCCTGCCTTGAGGTGCCGCAGATAGCCGAGCCGGGTTGCGTATCGACCGCGCCACGGCAAGGCCCCGTCAATCCCGGTGTTGGCCTTGACCCAATCGGCCACCAGAAGGCAGCAGTCCCAAGTCCCCGGCCGAAAGCGTCGGCCCTCGGCTTGCGCGACGAACGTATTCAGGCAGGCCATTTTGCCGTGCTGATCTGGGTGTAAAGATCAACGCGAGAGCAGAAGCTATCATCCACCGACCGGCGGCGTTGGTCTGTGTCCGTGAAGGCGGTCAGCTGCGCCCGCGTCCGATCCGTGAAGGCCGAGCCCGCGCTGATCTTGATCTGGCGGGTGACGTTCAGGCCGTTGGCTTGGCGCGAAACCGTCGTGCTGTCCGCTGTGCCGCTCCACAACCACGCCACGGTTGATTGCTCCCAGCTAGTGCCGAAGAAGATCAGGCCGACGCTGACGGGAGCGCGGCGCACTTGCTCGACATCGGCATCGGCCAGCGCAAACACATCACCGGACGGAACCGAGAGGGCGAACTCCAGCCGCTCGGCCACGCCGCCGATCAGTTGACGCAGCGCCGGAACCTCGGCCAGCAAACCGACGCCCAGATAGGTCGCGGGCGTGGCCTCGACCGTATCAGCCGGAATTGTCAGGTCACCGACGCCCGCCCACGCCCGGATGACTTGGCTGGTCGTCTCAATGCGGACCAAGATCGAATAGCGCGGCGCACCGAGCGCCGACATCGCGGCCTCTTGTTCGGGCAGCATCAGAATGACTCGACCCAGACCGCAGTCGCGGTCAGGTTATTGTTCAGGTCCAGCGCCCCGAGGAAGTCGTCAGGATTGGCCAGTCGGCAGACGACGGACGGCTGCATAAAGTCCAGCTCGGTCCCGACCGTCACGGCCTCGCGCAACGGCGGGCGGATGGTGATGTCGTTCCCGCTGACCCGCGAGATCGTGTAGAGCCTGCGCCCCTTCGTCGGGTGGGTGATGCTGAACCGCTCGCCGCCTTCTAGCGTCCCGACAATCATGGTCAGGGACAGGGTCGTGGCCCGAAGCGCAGCCGATGCCGTCAGCGTTGCGCCGCTTGGAACGTGGCCAAACTCCGTCCCGTCCGAGAAGGTGCTGTCGTCGGAGAACGGAACCGTAGAGGCGACCGAGCCGACCGGGGCAAAAGGTGTCTCAAACACGCGCACGATGATCTCGCCCGTCCCGCCGTCAAGGCCAGCCTCAATGGCGCGAGCGGTCTTGATCTGGGCGCGCGAGTGGAAAAAGAACTCCTGCTCGATCACCCAAAGCCCGCCGCCGTCCATGCGCGCCGAACGGACGATCCCGCCCACCGACTGCCCGCCGGTTATCGCCACGCCCTGAAGGCGCGCACGTTCCGCGCGGGGCGTTAGAAGGTCATATGGCCAAACGTCAGGCATCAGGTCGTCCCGAGAAGGCGTTGGCGGCTTTGCAGGCCGGGAGCCGACCGGCGCGAGGCGTCAAGAACTTGTCGGCCCATGTTGCCCGCCGCCTGTTGAGCGACTGGCCCGGCGACACGCTCGACCTGAACGTCAAAATAAGGCGACGGCACGACGTGAACCGCCATCTGGCCGCCGCCCTGATCCTGCCCAGGGCGACGGATGTCCACCATCTCGCCCGGCGTGGCGCGAAACTGCATCAGTTGGCTATCGGCACCACCGGACCCGCCGACCTTGAACGATCCGCCGGTCTTAAAGCCGGGGATTTTCATGGCACCGAGAACCGTGCCCCAGAAACCGCCGCCGCCACCTTGAGCGCTGCCGCCCATCGCGCTGAACAAGGTCCGGCCCAGATCGCGAAGGGCGTTGTCCAGCACATCGCGCAACAGATCGTTGAACAGGCCCTTGATGTCGCCATCCAGAACCCGGCCCATGCCTTGCGCGAACGTGTCCGCGAAAGCGTTGGCGGCATCGTCGAAGGCGTCCCGTGATGCCCTAACGCCCGCTCGCATCATCTCTGCAATATCGCGGCCATCAGCCATTGCACCCAAGGGAGCGATCTGGTCTCCCGTTTGCATATTTTCGGCGTGTAATCCGCCGACCGCTTGAGCGTATTCGGTCGGGGTTATCGCCCCTTCAGCCAAACCCTTGTCGAGGGTGGCCATGTCGCGCGCCAGTTGACGGGTGGCCCGTTCGCTATCCGTCATCAAGCGTTCAAAGATGCCAGCGACATCATCGCGCAGCGTCTCGAAAGCCTCGCGCGTGGCATCCGTCGCACCGATGGCAGGCCGCACCATTCCGGCGTCCAGCTTGCCCATCCAGTGAGCAATCCCCTCGACCATGTCGGGCACATAAGAGTTACCGACCACGGCATCATAGAGCCGGAAGAAAGCGTCGCTGACGAACTTGACCTTGTCGATGACGCCCTTCAGCACATCGAACAGCTTGCCGGTCAGCCACCGCGCGACACCGTCCACCATCTTCTGGATGAAGGCGGGAACCTCGGTCGATAGAAACCGGAAACCCGCCATGAAGCTATCCACGAAACCCGCAACATTTCGCGCGGTCGTGTCGATGGCCCCAGCGAGGAAGTTCAGATACTCGACAAAGACCTTGATGGCGACGACGGCAATCGTCCCGATGACTTGTGCAAGCAGCCTCAGCGTCGCCACCAGCGCCTGCCCAAACGGACCGGACATTAGCGACCTAACGCTCGCGGCAAGCTCAACAAACGACGGCCCCAGAAACGCGCCGATCTGGGCGGCCAGTGCTTTGCCCTGTTCGATCATGGGCTTCAGGGTGTCGAGGAAGGCCATCGAGCCGATGATAAGATCACCGACCATCACCTGGGCCATCTGCATGAAGGCTTGACTTGTGGTGTCAATCGTCAGCTTTGCCGCCGACAGCTTCTCTACCATCTCGGCAGACATCACGCGCCCGGAAGCCGCCGCCGCCTCTCCGTAACCCCGGAGCGCAGCCTCGCCCGGTGCCAGGACCTCCAGCATATCCGCACCGGCAGCGCGGCCGAACAACTGGGCAGACAGCCGGGCTTTTTCCGCCGGGCTCTCGATGCTTTCGAGCGCCTTGGCCGCCGCATAGAAAGCCTGATCGGCGGTCGCGATCTGACCGCTGGCGATCTGACTGGACAGGCCAAGCTGCTTAAACGCCTCGGCCGCAGGACCGCCGCCCGTCTGCATGAACGCGCCCAGGCCGACGTTCAGCTTGTCCATTGCTTCGGTCATTAGACCGGGCGCAGCACCGGCCGAAGTCGCGGCGATCTCAAGTTTTTGGAATGCCTCGGCCGTTACGCCCAGCCGGGCAGCGGCATCGCCAATGTCGTCCGCAGCCTTCAGCGCATCAAAGCCTAGCTTTACGAAGGCCGCACCGGCAGCGACGGCGATACCAATGCCCGCCGTCGCTATCGTTGCCCCGACCGCCTTCATGCGGTCCCCGACTTGCTTCATGTTCCGCTGCGCTGCGGTCAGGCCCGCCGTGAACTGAGCGGAGTCAAGACCCAGGCTGACCCTAAGCGCGCCGACGACAGCTTGAGACATCGTTTTATCCTCTCGCTGCCCAAGCCGCGAAGATCGCTTCCATCTCGGAAACGGTCTGGCGCTTGGCCGTTCGCTTAATGCCCATCAGGCTTTCCAGCGTCGGGAACTTCTTGACGCGGGGAAGGGCGGCAACATGCCAGGCCAACCACGCGCGCCCCTGCTGTTCCCGCTCAATCACGCGGGCCGATGCAGAAGCGACTATCGCAAACAGCCGGGGCGTCTGATGCCAGAAGGCGTCAGGGTCGCGCCCGGCTTCACACCAGAGACCTAACGCCCGTTCCCAGCACCAGCCTTCGCCGGTGCTTTCCGAGGGCGGTTTGATCCCTCGCCTCCCTTGGCGGTCGAGAACGACGCCTCGAACGATTGGCGGACCAGATCGCCCGCTTGTTCGATGCCGAGCGCCTGGATAATGTCCCCGGCGTCGCGCAAGGTGATGTCCTTGTGTCGAGCCTGAAGCCCAGCATGAAACACCGCCCGGATCGCGGACGGCGTTTTGATCTCAGCCGTGCCGTCCATCAGGCCCGGCAGATCGGCTTCCAGATCACACAGGGCGTTGAAGTCCAGCAACAGGACGAAATCTCCGGCGAGGTCGCCATCCTCAATCGAGAATGCAACCTCGCCCTTGATACGGTTCGCCATGCTTTAGACCGCCGCGTAAACGGGTTTGCCGGTCACTTTGATGGTCAGGCTCATGGCCACCTTGTCGTCGATCACAACGTCATCGAAGGCGAAGGCGGTCGGAATGCCCGAGAAGGTGAAGGTCGAGGAACCGGGGAAGGTCACGCGGAACGTCTCGACACCGGCCAGAACCAGCGTCTGAAGCAGCGTTGCGCTGGCCTCGACATAGTTCAGGTTGACGGTGCCCTCGCCGCCGTCTTTCAGGCTGGCGATGTATTCCCGGAAGCCATCGTCAGAACCCATGTGGGTCGTCTCGACAGTCTCGACATTGATCGAGGGCGGGGTGACCGACAGAACCTCGGCCAGCGAGGTGTAGGTCGAGGGTGCGGATTCATAGGCGAAGACCGCCCCAAACCCGTTAACAGCAGCGGAAGCGGCCATGTGTGTTGCTCCTTAAGAGGCGTTGGCGTGATGAACCATCAGGTCCAGTGACGTGCGGAAAAGAGGGGTGGTCTCGTCGGTTGAATCGTCTCGCTCGGAGTCGATCAGGATCACGTCAAAGCGGATTGCGCCTTGGGTGAAGGTTTGCGCCGTGATGGCGGTTTCAACGGCCCGCGCGACGGCCTTGGCCGACCCGTAGGACGCGGCCCAGCAATCGACCTGGACCCGGCTCACAACCAGACCCGAGGCCCCGGCGTGGTGAACATCGGGAAGCCCGGAAACGCGATGCAGGACAATGCAGGGAAGCGCCGCGCCTTGCGGACGGCGGCTCCAGTTAATGCGGGTCGAGACCAGCGCGGTGACGCCAGCCGTAGCTAGCAGTTTGGCGATGAGGGCGGCTTCCATATGCTACCCTTTCGCAGCCAGTCGGGCGGCCTTCTTGGCCTTCCTCGCGGCGGCCTTGCTAATCTCGGTCCAGAAGTCGTCAGCGATGCCTTCCAGCAGCGCATCCTTGCCGCCATCCCATGCGGGCCGGACGTAAGGCTTCGGTGGATTGCCGTCCCCGCCGAACTCTCGAAGGTGGGCCTGCGGATGACGGCCCGGCCCGGCGTGGGCCTCGACCTCCGACCGCTTCCTATTCCGTCTGGGGTTCTTCGTGGTGACGGAAATGCCGTCTTTAAGGTCGCCCGAGTCCACCGGAACCAGACGCCGCATCTCTTCGGCCATCGGCTCCAGCCGGGCCAGTGCCACCCGCCGCATCACGTTGCGGCCGGTTGCCTTGCCCAGTTCACCAAGCGCCGCGTCAACCTCACGCAGGCCCTCGACCTTAACCTTGACGCCTTTAGCCATCGGCCCGGACGGTCGCGCTGATCTCGATGCCCTCGCGGCGACCGATTTCCTTAACGTGCAGGATTTGCCACGCCGCGCCGTCGAACGTCAGCCGGTCCTTCGGGTTAAGGTCCGCGACGACTGCCGAGTGTCGGATGACAAACCGCGCCGATGCCGTCGCCGCCGTCTCGCCCGCCCGGAACCGTTCGCCGTCGCTGATCGGCTCATAGGATGCCCAGCGTATTGCTAAAGCGCCCCAGGCTTTCACCGGCTCGTTGAACTGATCGACGGTTTCGGTGAACCGCTCCAGCGTGATCCGGCGGTCCATGTTGCCCGCCGCGAGCGCCATGACTTAGAGCGCCACGCCGGAGGGCTGGATATGAACGGAAAGGACCGACGTGCTTTTGGCGATGCCGACGATGCACGGATATTCGCCTGATGCGAGGTCCGCGACCGGGCAAATGCCGCCCGGCGTGTCGGAAAGGTAATACGCCACGCCTGCGACCATCGTCGCCCCGATGGTCAAATCACCGTCCTTTTGCAGGACAATCGGCTGATTATTTGCCGCACCATGAAGGGCAATACCATTGGGGACGCGAAGTGCGGCCGCACCATTGGAATCGGCCAGCTTGTATTTCATATCCGTGGTGTCGAGATACACCGCTTGACCGGCGGTGATAGTCGCACCAGCGGTGCCAGACTCGCGAACGGCATCAGAACCCGCGATGACGTTGGCGGCGGTGATGGAAAGATCGGCCATGCGGCACTCCTTAGATCAGGTGTTTGGTGTGATTGCAGAGAAGGGCTTCAACCGTGGCGGCAACCGGGAGCGAGACCGCGCCAGCGCCGACCGTCTCGCGGTGTTCATACATATCCCCGACGATCAACTTGATCGCGTGGATGGCCTCGACCGGCTGGGTTCCTGCCGCGCCGTAGCCGACAACAGCCACCACCGTGAGCAGCGAACGGTCTTGCATCGGCGGCCACGACTGGGCGAACTTGAGCGCCAAGCCGGGCTCCAGGCCGAACAGCCGGGCCTCATAATAGTCGGTGGAAAGGGTGATCGTGGTCCCGCCCGTGTCCACATACGAGACGGACGTGATCGACTGGATCGGGGCGACCGGGAGGCTTTCCAGATCGTCCCAGCTTTCGGCCTTCATCGAGACCGTCTGAGTATAAAGCCGCGTCCCCGTGCGAGCCTCAACGTGCGCCCGCGCCGCCGCGACGTTAGCAGCGATCAGGGCGTCGTCGTCCGAGTGATCGACGCGGAGATGAGCCTTGGCGTCTGCCGTGGTCAGGGGTTCAGCAGCAGGCGCTACAGTGACCGCAACAGATCGCCACATTATCGCTTCTCCACCTTGCGGCTCGGTTTCACAGCGCGCTCGATTTTGGCTTCGACCGCAGGCACGGCGTAACCGGCCTCGATCAAGCGCAAGGCTTCGGCCTGGGGGAAGTCGGCCTCGTCACCGGGGGCGAGGCTGGTGGCCGGACCCGCGAGCCCGACCACCATCCGAACCAGCATCAGGCGACAGCCTTCAGCACGATGAAGTTAATAACCAGCACATTGTTACCGGCCAGCGTAGCGTGAAGGTTCGTCAGTTGCAGCTTGAACGAACCCGCTGCCACCTGATTAACGCCGACATGGAAACTGCCTTGCGAGGTGTGGGTCTTGATGACCGGGACCACGATGTCAGTTGCTGCGACCTTGTCACAAGTGACGGTGAACTCAGCCTCACCACCGGCCGCAACCGTTTGCGAAACGGTCGTGATGACGCCGGAATAAGCGTTGCAAGTGACGCCCGTGCTGATGCTGGTCAGTTGCGTGACCGCAGCTTGGCCTTGCGTGACGATGACACCGTCCGCGTTCCGGTATCCGATTTGATTGTAGGACATCGCCTATCTCTCCAAAAGAGGGCGGGGCGGCCCGGTATGGACCGCCCC
>Ga0315909_10005497_pt1 | contig 14525 bp, 22 predicted proteins | sample LakEriMetagenome_11_FD_203527 | JGI IMG/M metagenome (GOLD analysis project Ga0315909, IMG submission 203527) | Freshwater fungal communities from buoy surface, Lake Erie, Ohio, United States - Buoy 2 MA125 | ecosystem: Environmental > Aquatic > Freshwater > Lake | place: USA: Lake Erie, Ohio...
GGGACTAGTTGGTTGAGTGAGACTATTCTAGTCCCTTTTATGATTTTTCAATTAATAAGTGCTCTTAAAAATGCATCGATGGCAGGATTCATTGATATGAATGCATTGAATATAATTCTAGATAAAATAGACCTTCATAAAGGCGATCGAAAATGACAATATTTGAAACAAAAGAATTTAAACAGTTACCATGGTATAAACGAGTTGCAATACGTTTTAAAATTGCATTTTTTGAAACAATTGGGATGTATTAATTATGAAAATCTGGACATCTATTAGAGCTGTTTATTTGTTAATGTCAATTGTGCTATTTACAGCTGTAGCATTTCGTAATTGGTATATAGTGTTGTTTGTTATAATAATGTTACAAACTGGTGTTTGGACTGGTTTTTGTCCATCAAAATGGATCTTTGAAAAATTAGGATTCAAAAAGTCAGATCTTTAAAAGTGTCAGCATTAGACGGCATATCAAAACGATCTCGCGTTGCACTTATCATAGCTGCATTAATCATGTTTACATTTTTTACAGTACAATCATGTATTGTATTTGGACTTTGCAAAAACTCATATGAGTTAGCTGTGTTTGGATATTCGTGTGTAATTGCCTTTATGCCTCCTTTCTTCATGGTAGTACTAGAATTTTTAAAAAATAAAGCATTTACATCTAATGAATTAAGTAAAAAAAATATTTATCTAGAACATGCTGCTAAGATAATTCGACATGATATGCATTCCGGAATTAATACATATCTGCCGCGTGGCATATCATCTTTAAAGAGAAGATTGAAACAAGAAGATATCGACGCACTTAAAATAGAATCTCCATTGCGATTAATTGAAGATGGTTTAGAGCATGCTCGAAAAGTATACGCCGGCGTATATGAATTTACAAATTTAGTCAAAGAACATGCAGAATTGCATAAAACATCATGCAATATTAAAGATGTATTAGAATCATACTTAAAACTAACAGCATATAAAAATCAAGTTATTCTACATGATAATTTACCAACTATAGATATTAATGAAGCATTATTTTGTACAGCTATTGATAATCTAATCAGAAATGGCTTAAAATATAACGATTCAGATACTAAATGGGTTAAAATATACTACAATAAATATTTATATGTAGAAGATAATGGTAGAGGTTTAACAAATGATGACTTTATCGAATTATCTAAACCATATGCAAGAAAATCCGGCCAAAAAGAAGAAGGTACAGGTTTAGGATTGAACATAACAATTGCAATTTTTAAAGAGCATGGATTTAATGTAAGCGCTGAGAAAACGGAATTTGGAACTAGAATTAAAATTGAAATTTAATTATGATTGATACATTAATGTTAATAGATGATGAAAATTTATTTCATCTTGTTTTTGAAGATGCGTGTTCTTTATTAGATATGGCACTTTCTATTGAGTCTTTAGATAGTTCTGATGAAGCAGATAGAATGTTTAAAAAATGGTTCCCGGATGATCCAGGTCATGAAAGACCAGAATGCGTATTTGTTGACTTAAATATTATAGGTTCTAGTTTTGATGGAATAGAAATGATTAGAAAAATCAATCATGAATATGGAAATGGGTGTGTAATAGGAATCATTTCATCGTCGCAAGATCAAGTAGAAATAGAAAAAGCAAAGTCGGTCGGCGCTCAATTTTGGATTATTAAATCAGATGATATTGAACCTAGATTAGAAGCATTTAAAGCTGATTATGATGGGTATAAAAATAAAACAGCGCCATTTAAAATTTATAGATAAATGATTGTTGATCAGGTTACAAGCAAATTATTTTTAAAAATTGCAAAAGATAAAAAAATATATCTTGAAGGCAATTTACTCAAACTTGTTGAATCAGACCCAACTGATTTAGAATTTACTACATATTTGCAAGAATGTAAACAACGAGATATATCTAATAGAAAAAAACGATTAGATGTAACTAAGCAAGTACAAAATCAAAACAAAGCATTAGAAACAGCAGCCGCTGACAATGAATGTTTAATGGCAGAACTTAAGGCTGCATTAGATGAATCGGAAGTGTTACGAAATAAAGCTGAAGAAGCTAAAGAATTAGCAATTAATGATTTAGATTTATTGCAACGTAAAACACAATTCGAATTGATTGGTACGATTGTTAAAGTTGCATTATATATCATTATAGGTGTAGGTATTACTGCAACTATTTTATATGCGATTGCTATAATTGCAAATAAAGATACTACAAATATTGGATCAACTTGGAGTAATATGTTTGGTATATTGTTAACAAATGCATTTTCTATAGTAGGAACCATCATGGGTGTCAAATATGCATCTAAGGATAAAGAATAATTTGGAATCAATTTAATTATTCCTTATTATTTAGTATGAACTATAAACATATCGCCCTTTCATTTTTCTTATTTTTATTCGGACAAATCATAGTATGGGTACAAGTTAATGGACCTTTGATTTGGCCATGGGCTAAAGAACATCGTTTTCTTTTAATGGTATTAGGTATTCCTATTACGTGGTTGTTTATGGATGCAACGAGACTTGCAGTATCAGGTTTTGGTAATTTATTTTGGCCCGGTAGATTTATATCATTCACTGCTGGCATTTTTATATTTACTGTTATGACATATATGTTTCGAGAAGAAGCAATTAATGTTAAAACGGGAATATCTTTAGTATTAGCATTTTCACTTATTTTAGTACAGCTATTTTGGAAATAAGGATATTTATAATAGATGCTAAACGAATATCAGACACAAAACTCTTTGAATCCAAAATTATGGGATGAATTTCATCTTAAAGGAAATCTACAAGAAAAGTTTCTAGAAATTGCAAAACATTTTTATGAGTTTCTAGAAACAGATGCTACTATTTTAGATATTATTTTGATTGGTAGTAATGCTAATTATAATTGGACAAAGTATAGTGATATCGATTTACATGTAGTTATCAATTATTTAGAAGTCGGCGATAATTTACATTTAGTAGAACAATATCTTCGTGCTAAGAAAAGTATATGGAATACTAATTATCCACTAAAATATAAAGGAATGAATATTGAGTTGTATGCTCAAGATTCAAATGACGAATTACATTCATCGGTAGGTGTATATTCATTATATCATAATAAGTGGATACGAAAACCGTCAGCTGATATTATATCAATTGATGATTCTGATATTGAACATAAGGCAGCTCCGTACGAATATGAAATCAATGCATTAAAATCAGATGATCCTAATTTAGATTATAAGATAAAAGATATATTAGACCGTTTAAGAAATTTAAGAGCATCCGGATTAGAAGCATCTGGAGAATATTCTATAGAAAATTTAGCATATAAACATTTACGTAATAAAGGTTACTTAGGTAAATTAAAAGAATTATTACATAAATCTACATATGGTAAATTAAATATCGATGAATCAGTTATTGAGTCATTAGCTAAACACGTTAATAAACAATCAACGTTATCAGAATCTGAATGGTCAGATATTATAACTAAAACAAATGCAATTGAAGATCCCATGGGCCAATGGAAACACCCAGGTCGTTGCACTATGATTCCAAGCAATAATATTACTATGAAAAACGTGCCACATCAAGTATTAGGAATTGATGATACAGGTCATATGCAGTTAATGAAGCCAGAAATGACATATACATTTCCAGGAAAACGAGTTTTTGAAATTCCTAGAACTCCGCAATGGCAGACATTGATGATTCAGTTAGCAAATAAAATCAAAAATGGAGCACGTTATGTCGAGTAAAGGTTTAGGTGATGACATCAAAAAAATAACTGCAGCAACTGGTTTAGATAAGTTAGCAAAACAAATTGCTCAGATTCTAAATGAAGATTGTGGATGCGATGATCGACAAGAATGGCTAAATGATAAAACTAAAAATTGGCCTATTTATAAAAAAAGGAATATAGATGGCGATAATAAATAAAACCGGAATTACTAACGGTGGCACAATTCAAGCAGAACATATTACTAGAGCAATTGATGCTTTAAGTGGTGTAAGTACAGATACAATTGTAGCAACTGGGTCATTTAGTGGTTCATTAGTTGGTATCGCAACCTCAGCATCATTTGCAACAACAGCATCTTTTTCTACAACCGCATCATTTGCTGCAAATGCTTCTAGTTTCCCATTTACGGGATCTGCAAGAATTACAGGATCGTTAGGGATAACAGGATCATTAGGTTTAAATGGCCCACTTAGCGGTAGTATTACGGGGTCTAGTACATTGATAATGAATTTAAGTACACTAGGTAGTTCGGGTAATTTTATTTTACCAACAACTGAACCAAGCACGCCAACACGAGGTAGTGTTTATTGGAGTTTTTCAACGAATACTTTATATATACATAACGGTTCAGTTTGGACAACGCAAACATTTACGCCAGCTGGATAACGAGGAATATTATGAAAAAATTAAATGAATGTAGTTGTGGTTGCGGAGGCAATGGTGGATGTAATGATAAAGATGGCAATTACATGTTCTTTGGTAATTTAAAAACAATTAAGAAATATGTAGATGCATTATTGCAATTAGATCCTAGTCAAGTTCAGGAAATATTAAGTGATGGACATGATTGGGCAGCAGATCACGTTGCTACTTCAAAAGATGATATACAAGAGGTTGGCGATTTCTTGATGAATGAAATGCAGCATGATTCAAACATGGATTCATATAATATGCAACAACCTCAATTTGTTCCTGCTGACTTTAAGAATCATCTTAAAAAATTAATGCCAGAACGCATAGAAAAAACAGAGTCAGGTTACTTTGCTACATCTGAAACTGGTCGTCGTTTATCTAAAAAACCTAAATCTAAAAAAGCAGCATTAGCTCAATTAGCGGCAGTTGAAATTTCAAAAAATAAAAAATAAGTTATATGGCATACTTAAATGCAAACATTCCAACAGTTACATGTTACATCAGAAATGAATTCATGTTTAATCATGAAAAAGGTACCGGTGAATTTACATTAGCTGACGTTCATAGTGTAGCATCAATACAAAAAAGAACACCATTATTTGAAGCATTTCTAGAAAATGGAGTAAATTGGACGAGGCGACCAATTCATGCGTTTGTTTGGAAAAAGGATGCTGAAAAATTGCCATTAACAGAACATGTATATTGGGATTGCTTTTCTTCATATATTGATGTCCAAATAAGAGAGCGATTATCGGGTTTACGAGCTGATTTAATTTCTATTACTGGTACTAAACGTCAAGGTACATATATGTTTACTTTAGATTGGTCTCATGAAAATAGAAATGTATTAGATACTAATTTTTCTGAAACCCCTGAACATAAGTGTGGACATGTATTTAAAATGGATAATGGAAACTTTTTTATTTATCCGAATAACAGAATAATATGGATGGATAATGCATGGACATATAATAGAATCGATAAAAATCCAGGATATAAAATCGACATGACTGTTTATAGCGTTGAAGGAAAAGGTGGATTTGAAACAGATTATTCATATATAACTGAATTCAAACAAGATAAAACAAAAAAGTAATATTTATTAATATGAAACTAATGAATTTACTTTTTGAATCAAAAGACAAATCTGAAACTTTTGAGACATTCGCAGATACTAGAGAATCCGGTGCTGAAAAGATTGTTAATAATGCAAAGAAAAAAGGCGGGTTAGCTTTACTCACTTGGCATCATTTCAAAGTTAAATTGCCCTACTATAAAAAAGCAGCCGCCGGTGAATTTGATTTAGATGAAGCTAAAAAAGAATATGATGCTACGTATAAAAAAATATCTACATCAATGACTCAAATTCAATTTCAACGTGAGGTAGGTCGTTTAGAAGTTTTAGGTGAATTAATTATTCGCGAACAAAAAGGTAAATAATGATACGTTTAAAACATTTACTATCAGAATCATTATCAGTTGATCCAGACTTTCGCGAAAAGGTAAAAGAATGGGAAGGCAAGGTTACTGATGATAATGGTCTTCATATAACTTATGATGATGCAACAATGAAACCTGTAAAATCACCTAAACAAGTTCAAGGGGTAGTAACAATTGGATATGGTACTACTAAATCAATATTTCCGGATCTAAAGCCCGGAATGAAAATTTCAGAGAAACAAGCTGAAGCATTGTTAACAAAAGGAATTCAAAAAATTGAATCTGACGTTAGACGAAGAATTCCAAAATATGATTCATACCCTAAATACATTCAAATGGCAATCATGAATGCTTCATATCGAGGAGATTTAGGCCCTGCTACAATTAAATTGATTAATCAAGGTGCATGGGATAAAGTTTCAAAAGAATATTTAAATCATCCAAATTATACTAACCCAGGCAATATGCGAGGCGTAGTATCAAGGATGAAATCTAACGCAGATGCATTTGATCGTTATGCAAAAGAACAGTCTGGTACTAAATCATCTGATTCTGAAGATCATGGAGAACAATATATCACTATCGGTAAAACATTATATCCTAGAAAAACATCTAAACATGATTATGCTAATGTAAGAAATGAACCTACAATTAATAATGGTGTAGTAAATAATATTATTGCTACAATCGAATGGCCTAATCCAGTAGGTGTAGCTAAAAAAAGTAAAGTTGATGATCGAATGATGACTTGGTATTATGTTAAATTACCAAATAATGTTAGTTTATTACATGATTATGGTTGGGTTCGATTTGATGCTGTTACGATTGATAAAAATTCAAAGTATGTTTAAATTTGGATTTTTGTCTGAATTTTAATATAATAAGTTATGGATCATAATTTTATAGAACGTTTATTTATCGAATCTATTAATATTATGGCTACTGATCAATGGGATTGGCCAGAACAATGGGATCTAGAACGTAGAATAAAATTTTTAACAGAAGCGTTACGATTTGCTGAACAACGAGAATTATTCGAACAATGTGTAATTATCAGAGATGTCAAAGAAAGTTTACAAGAAATCTAATAGAGGTCTTCATGAAATAGTATTATTTAATGATGATAAAATTACATTTGAACATGTTATAGATTGTTTGATGTCATATTGCGATTATAATGAACATCAAGCATATCAATGTGCTATACTTGTTGATCAGGCTGGGAAATGTTCAATATATGAAGATAGTTATGATGAATGTATACGTGTTAGCATGATACTTAATAAGTTTAAATTAAAAACAATTGTTAGAAAACAAAAGAAGAAATGAAATTGTTTATTAAAATACGAATAGGTTTGTTGCATGCAACATATCATAGAAATATGAAACATGCTGACATTGCCCGGGAGAAACAAGACATTGTAAGTTTTAAAAAATATATCTATGCAGCAGAAGATGCATGGCGTAAATTAGTTATATTAACAAATAAAATCAAAACAAATGGGTAGAAAATCTGCACACACTGGCGAATCGCCAAAAGACCGATCAATCAACATTATGGATAAATTCATATCAAAAAATATGAATAAAGAAAAATATCAGGTACGTAAACCTGGTATAAGAAAAGATCCAGACTTACCGATTCATATGTGGCCTTTAAAGGATCAAATTGAATATTGGGAAAATCGTACAGATGCTGATCGATTCGATGATGCATTTCCAGTTTATTCATTCTGGATTGCGGAAGTTCAAAAACAATCTAAAGTACATTCTTCATTCTTTACTGATCAAGCAGCAAAATTAAAAACATTGCTTCAGGAAATGTTTGATGAAAAGACAATGCCAAAGGATGCAGTAGCAGTTCTACGCAAACATGGAGTTTATTAATGTCAGATAAACAATATAAGTATGTATATGGTATAGGCAAAACAGCCTTAGATATACCTGAAAGTGAAATTCGCTATGCAATGGAAAATACAAAGTCCAATGCAGAGGCAGCTCGCTTTCTCAAAGTATCATTTACTACTTATAAAAAATATGCTCGTTTATATACAGACCGAGAAACAGGTAAAACATTGTATGAGCTACATAAAAATCAATTTGGGGTAGGTATTCCTAAAGATGTTCAAAAAGCATCTAAGGGTATCTACTCTATTGATAACATATTGTCAGGTAAGCATCCTAATTATCCATCATGGAAGCTACGTAATAGATTATTAGCATTAGGAGTATTCAAAGAAGAATGTACCTCTTGCGGATATGATGAACGTAGGATAACTGATGACACTGTACCAGTATTATTAGATCATATCGATGGTGATGAAACAAATCATCAATTAGAAAATTTGCAATTGCTTTGTCTTAATTGTTATTATCAACAAACAGGAAACCCTTTTAATCAAGACAAAGAAAAATATTGGAATTACAATTTGCTTGAGTGATATTTATTAATATGATATCGTTAAAAAAATTGATTGTTGAAGGTCGTTATGATAGCTTAGTTACTAAACTATCAAATACATTACTGAAAGTTATTAAAGACAGTTATCAATCAAAGAATGATTCAGAAGGCTTTTTTGGTGGAGAAAAGATTTATTTCAAACAAGGCGAAGAAGTTCCTAATATAGAAGATCCAGCAACCTTTGATCATATATACTTTGAAGAAATAGAAAACACAGATATTCCTGTTGAATTCTATTTAGAATTAAAAGTACAATGGATTGAAGGCTTTAATGATTTACATGTAGGCGGCGATGCATATAATAACACAAAACGTTATTCAGATGAAATGCCACTTATTGAAATTCGTTTCAAGATGGATCCTGCAGAATATCCTAAATTATTATCAGAAGTTGCAATGGATTTGCGTGACACGCTTCGCCATGAAATTGAGCACATAACACAATCAGGATGGAATACAATTGACAGTAAATTTATTCCATCAGATCAAGCAATGCGAGCAAAAATAGAATCTGGTAAATTACCTCCAGCTCGTTACTTTACATTGCCTAAAGAAATAGATGCAATGATTCAAGGTTTGTATTTGCGAGCTAAAAAAACAAGAACACCTTTTTCTAAAGTTATCAATGATTATTTAGATATTTGGGTAAACAATAAATCAATCACTCCAGAAGATAAAATGCAAATATTATCAGTATGGAAAAAACGAATACCACAATTAGGAATTCGTCAGGAGCTATAATGGCAAAAATTAAAGGTGCAGACGGAAAAGCATGTTGGGATGGATATCGATATGCTGGAACTGAAAATGGTAAAGACAAATGCATTAAGGTTGAAACTATGGAAGAAATGTCAATTTGTACGGAATGTGCAATTGCAATGATGGAAGATATCAAAGCAGGAAAATTTGATGTAATTACAGAAGCAGAATATCAAGGTCGTAAGGTTAAATTAGGTAAACCAATGCGTGGCGATGTTAAGAAGTTTAAAGTCTACGTTAAGAACGAAAAAGGCAACGTTGTAAAGGTTAACTTTGGCGATCCTAATATGAGAATACGTAAGAGCAATCCAGCACGTAGACGTTCATTTAGAGCTAGACACAAATGTCATACTGCCAAAGATAGAACATCTGCTAGATATTGGTCTTGCCGTAAGTGGTAATTTGGATCTTTGTATCTTTTTTCATATATTAATGTCATGGAAAAGATTGAAGTAACTATGCAAGAAATTTGGCAGGCAACGCGTCCTGCGGTGCATAAGAACAAAAAATCTTACAATCGCAAGAAAAAACATAAAAAATCTGATGAAAGGTTGGATTCTTAACTCTTATTTCATATAATATAGAAAATAAAGAGTTATGAAAAACAAGAAAATTGGAGTGCCAACCATAGTCAATGGCAAACATGTAATCATCGAATTTGGTACTGATAATGATATTACGAATTTGTTCCGTCCTATCATGATCCAGCACGCATTTAATAATGATGAAATCCTTTTATTTGATGAATCGACGGGTAGAGCCAAGCGAATGAGTAAGCAAGGCATCGAATTAGAAGATTTACCTAAACCACAAACAGAATCAGCAGTGAAAAAAGAACTTGATCCAGTAATGCAACTTATTCAGAATGCTCATAAGATCAAGCCTTCGACATTAGAAATGTCTGATGTTAAATGGAAGTATCTTGTTCGCTCAGCAGTTCGTGGTAAAAATATCATGATGGTTGGTCCTGCAGGTTGTGGTAAGACACAAGCAGCAAAGGATTTGCCTAAAGCAACCAATCGTCCTTTCTTTTATTTTAACTTAGGTGCAACTCAAGATCCTAGAGCAACTCTTATTGGTAACACTCACTTTAAAGATGGCCAGACAACATTTGATGAGTCTGCATTTGTGAAAGCAATTCAAACCGAAAATGCAGTTATCCTTTTAGATGAGTTGTCTCGTGCGCATCCAGAAGCATGGAATATCTTGATGACAGTGTTAGATGAAGGACAACGTTATCTTAGATTAGATGAAGATATCAATGCTCCTACGATTTATGTTGCCCCAGGAGTATCCTTTATTGCTACAGCAAACATTGGTACGGAGTATACATCTACAAGAGTATTGGACCGAGCATTGATGGATCGTTTTGAGATTATTGAAGTTGATATTCTTTCTTTGTCTCAAGAAGAAGAATTGTTAACTCGTCGCTTTAAAGGTGATGTCTCTGAAGCTCTTATCCACGCAGTTGCTGATATTGCAGATGCAACGAGAAAAGAATGGAGATCAGAAGATGGTAAACTTACCACAATGGTATCAACTCGTATGACAGTTAGATTGTGTGAATTGTTAGCAGATGGCTTCTCGCTTACAGAAGCGGCTGAAGTAGCAATCCTTCCTTTCTTTGATGCATCAGGTGGTACGGATTCTGAAAGGACGTTTGTTAAACAAATTATCCAGAAGCATATGGCTACTGAGATGAATGATATCTTTAACACCGGAGAGGTAGAAGTTTCACAAGAAGATATGCCTTTCTAAATTTTTCATAACTCGAAAGAGGCGGCAGAAATGTCGCCTTTTTTTACATTCTGGTTGGATTATTCCAATTAATTTCATATAATATAGAAAATAAAGAGTTATGAGTAGCATTATCAATAAATTTGTCGGAGGTAAGTATAAAAATACCCAAGCATCTAGCTTTTGGTTAAATGACGATTTTGATACAGAGTTCAAATCGGAGATGGGTATTGACTATACCAAGTTAGCAGCAACGCAACGAGCAATTGGTAACTTTGTGAATATTGTCACCGGTAAACCAATTCCAGTAGTATTCCAAAGTAGCGATAATAGTTATACTGACGGTGAGAAGGTTGTTATTGGTACTAAACTTGATGGTAAGAATTTTGACCCTGCAGTTGGATTAGCATTGCATGAAGGTTCGCATATTGCACTCACAGACTTTTCAATGTTCCGAAGAACAGATGGTGGATATGCAGCGGCATTGACTCTAACAAAGATGGCATCAATATGCCAGTTCCGTGGTATTGACCCGGACATGACAATGACCAATGAAGATTTTGGTCTCATCAAAGATCTTTTGAATTGGGTTGAAGATCGCCGCATCGACTTTCATATTTATACCACAGCTCCAGGTTACCGTATGTATTATGAAGCAATGTACGATACTTATTTTAATGATAAGATTATTGACAAAGCTCTTCGTAACGGTGAGAAGTCTCATGAGACATGGGATGATTATTTCTTCCACATCATTAATTTTACTAATCCTAATCGCAATTTGGATGTATTGACAGCATTGCGAGATATTTGGAATACGATTGACTTAAAAAATATCAGCCGTCTTAAATCTACCGAAGATGCTTTGAATGTTGCTATTGACATTTACTTAAAAGTTAAGACAGCAATCGAAAATGCACCTAATCAAACCACAACGGATGCATCAACCGATGGCGAAAGTCCACAAGGTAATGGATCTAATGGCACTGAAAGTGAAGAAGGCACTGGTAGTGAGTCAAATGAATCTGATGATGAAATGACAGACGGCGATATTGATACCAAAGGGGCGTCAACGCTATCAGAATCAGATCAAAAGAAACTTGACAAAGCCATGGATGCACAACGCAAGTTCCTTAAAGGTGATATGAAAAAAACAGGTCGTCTTACCAATGCTCAAGCTAGCATTGTAAAAGCTATTCAAGAGTCAGGCACCGAGACAGTACCTGTTGCAACAGGTGGCGGTACCGCAGATATCATTGATACAATTGTTGTCCGCAAATTAACTCCTGCGATTATTATTGCAATGCCAAATATTTTCGGGCACACTGCCGGCGAATATCTAAATAATAAGCGTGAATATGAAAAAGATGTTGCAAAAGATTCATATTATGTAAAAAGTATTGTTAGAACTCAACAAGCAACGGATCGTGGTATTGTGTTAGGCAAGCAACTTGGCAAGAAGCTTCAGCTTCGTAATGCCGATCGCAGTTTGAAAAGTACTCGTTTAGAGTCTGGTAAGATTGATCGCAGATTGATTTCTCAACTTGGATATGATAATGCAAATGTATTTCATCGCATCGTAACAGATCGTTATAAAAATTATTTTATTCACATTTCGATTGATGCATCAGGCTCAATGGATGGTCAGAAGTTTCATAATGCAATTACCTCAGCAGTAGCAGTTGCACAAGCAGCTTCAATGACGACAGGTATCCGAGTGCAGATTTCATTCCGAGGTACTGCAACGGTTAGTAACAAAGAACGTTGTGTAACTGTATATGCTTATGACTCTGCAAAGGATAAGATGAGTAAGATTCGCAACATGTTCCGTTACTTGGATACCTTTGGTTGCACTCCAGAAGGAGTAGCTTTCAAGAGTATTGAGAAGTACATCAAAGCAGACGCAAAAGGCGATGAGTGTATCTTTGTTAATTACTCAGATGGTGCACCGACTACAATGACAGGTAGTGCTTACAATTTCAATGGCGTTGAATTTACTCGTCGAATTATTAATAATTTCCGCGAATCTGGTATCAATATCATAAGTTATTTCATTACATATAATGGTGAGTATTATGGTAGCTGCCGAGATGAGTTTCAAAGAATGTACGGACCAGATTCGGAGTTTATTGATCCATCAAATATGTTGCAAGTATCTAGAACATTGAACACAAAGTTCTTGGAAATTGCTAAATGAATATTTATATTAAAATAAAGTTATAAAAAAGGATAAGTAAAGTTATGGCAAAACAAATTGAATTTAATTCAGATGCTCGTGCTAAATTGAAAGCGGGAGTAGATGCGTTAGCAGACGCAGTTAAAGTCACATTAGGACCTAAAGGTCGCAATGTAGTAATCGGCAAATCATTCGGTGTACCCCATGTAACAAAAGATGGTGTAAGTGTAGCTAAAGAAGTAACACTAAAAGATCCAATTGAAAATCTTGGTGCACAAATGGTTAAAGAAGTTGCATCTAAGACAGCAGACAATGCAGGCGATGGCACAACTACGGCAACTGTATTGGCTCAGTCACTTGTCACAGCAGGTCTTAAGAGTGTTGCAGCAGGAGCAAATCCAATTGATTTAAAACGAGGAATGGATAAAGCATCTAGTGCTGTGATTGCTAATCTCAAATCAATGTCACAAGAAGTAGGCGTTGATGTTGAGAAAGTAAAACAAGTTGCAACAATTTCTGCAAACAATGATGAATCAATTGGTTCACTTATTGCAGAGGCAATTCGAGTAGTTGGTCGAGATGGTGTTATTACCGTTGAGGAAGCTAAGGGTACAGAAACTGAAATCAAGACAGTAGAAGGTATGCAGTTTGATAGAGGTTATCTTTCTCCTTACTTTGTAACTAATCAAGAAAAGATGACGGTAGAAATGGATGATCCGTATATCTTGTTAGTTGATGGTAAAGTATCTTCAATGAAAGAGTTACTCCCTATCCTAGAACCAGTAGTTCAAACCGGAAAAGGATTATTGATTATTGCAGATGATGTTGATGGTGATGCATTAGGTACATTAGTTGTTAACCGCATCAGAGGTGCATTGAAAATTGCAGCAGTTAAAGCTCCAGGCTTTGGAGATAAACGCAAAGCAATGCTTGAAGATTTGGCTATTTTAACGGGCGGTACTGTTGTTTCAGAAGACACTGGATATAAGTTATCTGAAGTTAATACGGATGTATTAGGCACGTGCGAAAAGGTTGACATTAGCAAAGATAAGACAACTATTATCAATGGCTTCGGTGAAGCAGATGCAGTGGCAAAACGCATTGAACAAATCCGTGTTGAAATTGAAAATACAACTTCTGATTATGAAAAAGAAAAACTTCAAGAGCGTTTAGCGAAGTTGGCCGGAGGCGTTGCAGTATTATATATTGGTGCAGCAACTGAAACTGAAATGAAAGAAAAGAAAGACCGAGTTGACGATGCTCTGGCAGCAACTCGAGCTGCAGTTGAAGAAGGTATCGTTCCGGGCGGCGGCGTTGCTTTGATTCGAGCTATTGAAAAGTTAACAATTGATTCGGTAAATGAAGATGAACGTTTAGGTGTTGACATTGTTAAAAAAGCATTAGAAGCTCCATTATATCAAATTGTTAGTAATGCTGGCGGGAATGGTGATGTAGTAGTTCACTTTGTAAAAGAAGGTCAAGCAGCACATGGATATAATGCTC
>Ga0315909_10005499_pt1 | contig 14524 bp, 10 predicted proteins | sample LakEriMetagenome_11_FD_203527 | JGI IMG/M metagenome (GOLD analysis project Ga0315909, IMG submission 203527) | Freshwater fungal communities from buoy surface, Lake Erie, Ohio, United States - Buoy 2 MA125 | ecosystem: Environmental > Aquatic > Freshwater > Lake | place: USA: Lake Erie, Ohio...
TGACCAGGCCAAGCGCCTGAACGACTGGAACGCCGATGAACTGCTGGTGCTCGACATCACCAAGGAAGGTGACCACGACATCGGACGCACTGACACCGGTTGCCCGCCGTACAAGACACGGCTGGAGATGTTCCAGGCCATCGCCGCGCAGTGCCACATGCCGGTGTCGTTCGGTGGCGGAATCAGGGCCTACGAGGAAGCGGCGGAACTGATCAGGGCTGGCGCCGAGCGGGTCGTGATCCGCACGGCGCTGGACATCGTTCCGCGCATTGCGGAACACTTTGGATCCCAGGCCGTGACCGTGTGCTGCGACTACACCCAGGGCTGGCGCTCCACCGATGAGATGGCGCAGAACGCCGAACGCCTGGGGGCCGGCGAGATCATCCTGCACCACGTGCCCAGCGACGGCATGGCTACCGGCTTCGACTGCCTGCAATCGCATCTGACCAGTCTAGAGGTCAAGGTGCCGGTGGTCATGCTGGGCGGGGCCGGAAGCCCTGAACACTTCGCCGAGGCGATGACCAAGTGCCCGGTGGTAAGCGGGTATGCGGCATCCAACTACTTCCACTTCACCGAACGGTCGTACCCACGACTCAAACGATACCTCCACGAAAGGGGATTTCATGTCCGACAAGCCTAGCAAAATATACTACTCCAAGGAAAGGTTCCTTGAGGAATACGACTACATGATTAAGCAGATAAAAGAATTTGCTAGATCAAGAGGCGGAAAGTTTACAGCACACGATTTTCACGCCCATAGATTCAGGCCAGGATGCCATTGGTACAGAGACGATTCTCGTATTTTCTTGAACGCTACAGACAGGGCAGTGCATGTCGCACATGGCATGCGATACCACGGCATTCTGGATACCAGGAATGTCAACGGAATAAAAGTATGGAAACTAAAGGGACACAAATGAGACCGCCACCCATGCGATACTGCGCCAAGTGCGTCTACCCCGCATCCTCAGCCGTCCCGCTTGCCTTCGATGAGCACGGCGTGTGCTCCGGCTGCCGCACCGCATCGCAGCGACAGGACGTGGATTGGGCGAAGCGCAAGCAGATGCTCTACGATCTGATCGACGGATACCGGAAGACGAAGACCGGCCCATACGACCTGATGATCCCGGTGTCTGGCGGGAAGGACAGCTTCTTCCAGGTCCACACCATCAAAGAGATGGGATTCAACCCGCTGCTGGTCACCTACCACGGCAACAACTACACGCCGTGGGGACTCAACAACCTGCGCAGGATGCGCGACTCGTTCGACTGTGATCACATCTTCTTCACGCCGTCTGTTCGCGTGCTGAAGGTGCTCAACCGCCTTGGCATGGAAGTCATGGGTGACATGAACTGGCACGCGCATGCCGGGATATTCACCTACCCGGTGCGGGAAGCCGTGCTGCGCAAGGTCCCGCTGATGCTGTGGGGCGAACACGGGTATGCTGACCTGGGCGGCATGCACAGCTACAAGGACTTTGTCGAGTTCACCTACAAGTTCCGGCATGAGCACGGGCTGCGCGGTTACGAGTGGTACGACATGGTGCGCCATGCCAAGGATCTTGGCGAGCATCTGACGTCAGATGACATGGATCCCTGGAAGTACCCGTGCGATGACGCGATCGATGCCGTTGGAGTGCGCGGGGTCTATCTCAGCAACTACGTGCGCTGGGACGCCAATGACCACGGCCCGCTGATGGAGAAGCTGTATGGCTTCGAGTCAGCGCCGGAAGGCTACTTCGAGCGGACGTACCGCCGCATGTCCAACCTCGATGACCAGCATGAAAATGGGATCCATGACTACATGAAGTGGGTCAAGTTCGGATACGGCAGAGCGACCGACCACGTCTGCAAGGACATCCGCGCTGGGCTGTTGACACGAGAGCAAGGTATCATGGAAGTGCTGGCACGTGATCACATCAAACCGCGTGACATCCACCGCTGGCTGGCCTACGTTGGCTGGACGATGGACAAGTTCGACGAGGTCGCGGACCGGTTCAGGGACAAGCGCGTGTGGTGGAAGGACGAGTCCGGAAACTGGTGCAAGGACAACATCGCATGAAGACCAAGAAACTCACCAAGAAGTCCATTGCTCGAACGATTCGAGAGTACAGGGCGTCTGAGAATTTAGATCAGTACGTCATGGAGGCAGTTAGGAAAAAGATTGAAGCATACCGTGAGCATCAGAAAAAAGTAGCGGACTCCGCTCGTGATGAAGTAAAACCATGGTTCGATGACCCGGCAAACGCAGACATCATCAAGACGCAAGGCAAGTGGATGTTCCGGCAATTGAAAAAACCTGGGGCAAGATGGTACGATGTCCGTGATCAGGCCACGATGCGTTACCACATCAAGCAGCTCAATCGCCTGAATCCATCTCGTTGAGCAGGGCGATGATGTCCTCGTCGTCCTGCTTGCCGCGCTTGCGTGCCAGCTCCGCACTGGCGAACACCCCGATTCCCCTGCGTACCCGGACTGCCGTGTATGCAGGGGTCTCCAGGCCAAGGATCATCTGCTTGGCATAGGTTCCGTTGCCGGTAGCCGTGAAGTGCGTTTCGTCGGCGCCACTGAACAGCGTCGAGTGATCGCTGATCAGGCTTGCCGGATCGCTGAACCGGATGTGCAGACCAACGCCTTGCAGCGACGCCTTCAGACCGCGAAGGACTACCGTGTACGCCGCCATGGTCTCCACCTGGAGCGTTGTCCAGGTGATGTTCACAGGCCGGTTGATCATGGTCGTCAGCCAGCACAGCGATCCCATCACCGCGCACTGGTTGGCCATGGTAGTGACGTTTGCCGTCAATGAAGCCAGCACCGTTTGCTGCGTGGCGGTGCTGGTAACCGACGCGATGTCATTGACTGATCCACCGTCGACGTTCACGACCTCCAGGCCGCGTGCCTCGGTGAGGAAGTTCATCACGTTGGTCTGGAATGCTGCACGGGTAGCTCCGGCGCGGCCAACTACGACCAGAACCGCGCGACGCTCTTGGCCCCACGTGCGGTTGGGATAGGGCCCGTCAGGGACGCCAATCGAATCATCCAGAGGGGCCAGTGATGCAGCCACGTTCTCGACCATGGCCATGCTGGGGGTTACGGTAGACGCCATGACGTGAGACAGGCTGTCAACGCCAGCGATCGTGGCGTACTTGGCAACCGCCATGCCATCGACTTCCTGGTTGTTCGCACCCAGCACGCCAGATATGGTGATGGTCCCGATCTGCGCCGGGGTCCACGTTCCCAGGTCGAAGCTCCAGGCATTCTGTGCCGTGTTAAGCTCGGTCAGGTCGTAGAGCGATCCCTTGATGGTTCCGCCGCTGCTGAGATGCACCATCAGGGCGTACCGGTCGGCCATGTCCAGCGGCGCCTTGGTGACGCCAGCCTGCGACAAGGCGCTGGACGCGTAGTCCAGGGTGACCACTGCGCTGCCAGCTGCATTGCGGATAACGATCTGCGCCGTGCCGTTGGGCACGTAGATCATGGGGAAGCACAGGGTTGCCCAGCCAAAGTCGTTGAACGGCAGGGTGCCGACGTTGTCTATAGTGGTTTGCGACCACGTCGATGCGGCTGCTCCAGAGTAGACGTTGCGCTTGCGGTTCGGGTTGCTGCCGCTGCTGGCGTAGACGGTTGGTGTTCTGGTTGCTCCGCTGACGCTGTACGTCCAGAATTTGCCGTTGCTCTGCGAATCGGTGCCTACATCGGTTCCATGCCACTGCGTCAGCGGGCCGGCGTTATTTAGGCTGTGCAGAGGGCGAAGCGATGGACCAGTACCGTCATAGGTCTCGAACGGACCGCTGATGTCCAGGCGCAGGCCCGACACGCCAGGATACCAGATCGACCGCTGCGAGCGCATGACCGCGCCGGTCAACTCGGTATCGGTCGGCAATGCGGACTGGCGGGCAATCAGCTGGCCATTGATGTACAGCGCATTCTCGCCGCCAGCTGTCGATCGGCAGCGCATCATGCAGAAGTGGAACCACCGATTGAAGTACACGAAAGGACTGCCCTGGCCAGATCCGCTGTGCGACGAAAGGCCTTCCAGCGTACCACCGGTCAAGAACTCCTGGACGCTGAAGGACATGCCGGGATTGTGCGTCAGGTTGCGTACGTGTCCCAGGATGCGGATGATGCTGCCGCCATTCTGGCAGTTGGCGAAGAACACCTGGGTACCATCAGCCGGCAGCGCAGACCCGGTGGTGGTCAGCCGTGCCCAGAATGACGTCCAGTGGTTGGTCTCGTTGGCTCCGAACAGCTCTGTGCTGGGTCCGATTGAGAACTCAAGGTCACTACTAGCATCGGCCGGACCGCGGATGAATCCGTTGGACGTACCACCAGGCGGGATGTCGGTGCTGCCGACATGCACGCTGTTGTTGTTGGCCATGTTGCTGAACCCGGTGGTGGCGGTCGTTGCCGCTCCACTGGTCGGATAGGCTGCCCCGGTAACCCTGGTGAGAAGTGCCATCGTTCCTCAGAATGGAGATGCCGGGCCATCCGGGACCAGCCCGGTGATCCGTCCACGGTTGTCGCGCTGCGGACGCAGTCTGGTGCCATCCGGCTTGGTGACGTACTGGATGCCACCGTCCATGGCGCGCGTGACCTTGTAGTCCACGCCCTCGGTGCCGAAGGATTGGGCCAGACCATCGGGGCCGGTCTTGGCCTTGAACATGCGCTTGGCGCCAGTCTCCGTTGGCGCTGCGGCCGCCTTGACCTCAGCGCGTGCCGCCTTGCCGGCAGCCTTCATGGCGTCCAGCTTGGCCTGGATCTCCGGGTCCTTGACGCCGCCCTGGTAGAAGCTGCGGTACTGCGACACCTGCGGATTCTGCTCAAGCTCGGCGGAAATCTGCATCTGCTGCGCGCGGTTGGGGTCAACGCTGACCACGTTGGCGCCGGTGCCGACATCCAGCACCCGGGTCATCAGGTCTCGCCGGCTGTCCAGCAGCTTGTCCACGGTGCGGATCGGGCTGTCGATGGGCTGCAACAGGCCGGTGCCGGCAGCCAGGTTGTACATCCGGCCAGCCTCGCCGGCCTTGCCAATGACCGGGATCTTGTCGTAGGCCATGGTCGGCTGCTGGCTGAACGGGTCGTGGCCGCTGATCAGGCCATAGGCGGTCTTCAGCACCGGCTGCGTGCTGGCCACCACGTTGCGCTCCAGCTCGCGGCCGATCGACCGCGGCGAGCCTGACAGATTCGGGATCTGCGCCAGCGATTCCATGGGCAGACCAAGCCCCGAGATGAAGTTGTTGTCGCCCTGGTCGTTGGCGCCCAGCGGGATGTTGAGCCGGCCTTCCATCCAGGGATAGACCTGATTCTCATCGGTCACCGACGACAGGTGCGACATCCCGGACAGCGTGGCGTTGGCCAGCGGCGTTCCGGATGTCAGGAACTTTGCCGACTGCGGGATGGCCTTGAAGCTGTACTGCGCGAACGGGATGATGTCTCGGATCTTGCGGTTCATCACGCTGGAATAGGCGTAGTCGTAGAGGTTGCCGCTGGTGACCTTGGCTGCCTCAGACGGCGACATCTTCAGCTTGTTGACCGCCTCATCGAAGCGGCCCAGGCGCATGCGCTGCTCAACGCCCTTGGTGATCTCGCTCGGCCAGTCTCGCCACGTCTTCCAGTTCTTGGGGCCAGCGTTGGCGATGGCCTCGGCCATCTTCTCAGACGACACGAATCCGTTGTCGATCACGCCAAGTTCAACGGCCGCCTTCACGGTCGGATCGCTGATCGCGGACAGCATCTTCTCGCGGCTGCCCCCCGATGCGCGGATGGCATCATCGATCTGTGCCAGTCTGGCATCGTGCGGGATGGGCAGTCCCAGCTTGCGCAGTCCATCTCCGAAGCCGCCGGCCAGGATCTTGGGGGTTCTGGCAAGTGCAGAAAGACCAGCGCCTAGGCCATCGTCCATGCCGATGGAAACGGCGCCAGACAGCGCGTTACGCACGTTGAAGCCGGGCTTGGGGATTCCGGCGCCGCTGGTTGCTGCCGGTTTGAAAAGCGTATTCAGCCCGGCCATCAGCTTCCAGAAGCCTTCGCGCGGCGGTAGGCCTTGGAAGCCGACTTCCAGCGCCAGGGCGTCATCCAGCTTGCCGGCTTCGCGCAGCTTGGCGATAGCCTCCTTGACCGCGGTTCGGCTGCCCTCATCTGCCAGCGCCTTGAAGGCATCAGGAGCCAGCTTCTTGCCGATCGCCGCAGACTCGGCGGCACGGCCCATCTGCGCGCCGTAATCGCCCAGCAACTTGGGGATGTCCGTGTCCAGCTTCTCGCCAGCATTCAGGGCGTTGGCCAGATCCTCTGGAGTTCGTGTGCGGGACTTCAGCGGGTTGGCAATGCCGCCGGTCTTGGCGAACTCGCTTGCCGCAGATTCGATGTCGGTTCGGCGCGGCATGTAGTCCAGCGGGACAAGGTCCTTGGAGATGCCTTCCGGTTGATGGAAGACGGCATCGTCAACGTTCTGCTTCCACATGGTCCTGAAGTAATCAGAGCCCTTGTTGGCAGCTTCTCGCACCTGCTGCTTGGTGGCATCATCCCATGGCGCCTTGGCAAGACGCTGCTCGATGAGCGCCGCCTGCTCCTCTGCGCTTCCGAAGGCATTGGCCCCTCTGACCCCGAGCGTCTTGTGGACCCCATCAGCATCTTTGACGATGTCTTCGATAAGAAGGCGCGCCTTCTCGGAAACGTCAGGAGAGTATGCCTGGAACGCCGGCACCGCGTATCCCTGCGCTGCCTTGCCGGTAGCGCTGCCCTTTCCGGCGGCATCACGAAGCAGGGCGTCAACCTCCTCGGACTTGCGAAGGTTCCCGGTAGCTGCGCGCACTTCGTGTCCGAGCTTTCCCGCGCCCTTGACCGCCTGCGCAGTCAGCTCCGGAGCCACCTTGGTAGCGCCCTTCAGCGCCAATTCTCCAGCCGCCTTGGCGCCCTTGACCAGAGGCCCGACGCCCACGTAGGTCAGCGGGTCGGTGGCCATGCCGCCGAGGATGTCAACGGCGGTCTTGCCGAAGCCAGGCTCCATGCCACCGATGACATCGCTGAACTCGGGGTTGTCCTCCTCCCTGGTGATGTCCGGGATCCAGTCGCCAGGAAACAGCCAGTCGATGGCATCGCCCGCACCGCTCAGGGCCTGACGTGCAGCGCCCTCAACGTTGCCCTTGAGCAGGTTCAGGATCGCCTTGTTGGGGCGACCGAGGAACTTCAGCGTAGATGGGACGATGCCGTCGGACATGTCAGTACCCCATACCGCCCATCATCATGTTTCCGGGTAGTTGCGGCTGCGCGGTTGGCTCAGAGCCGCCACCGCCGAGGCCGAAGTTGCGGCGCGTGGCGTCAGTGCCGGCCGCAGGGATGGTTGGCTTACGAAGTGCCGCAGCCATCTTGGCCTTAAGGTCGCCCTCGATCAAGCTGACCGTCTTGGGCGAAGCGCCTGACGATCGCACCTTGTTCATCACCTGATCGTACAGCTGACGCAGTTCGTCCTGGTTGCCAGCGATGGACCAGTTGTTGTCAGTGATGAACTGGACAACGGCATTCATGTCTGGCTCAATGAACTTGGTGACCGTGGCGTACTCATCGCCAAGGCGCGCGTCCAGCGTAGACGGGAGCTTGACGCCACGCTGCTTAGCTAAAGCAGTGGCTCCAGCGATGTCTCCAGAGTCGATCAGCGCCTGAACCTGCTTGGATGCCAAGCCAGTCCTGGCCTCCTCCAGCTTGATCTCGCGCAGATCGCTGTCGCCGATGTCCCTGCCAAGGAACCTCGCGGCCATCTCCAGCTTGCGCACCTGATTTCGGTCCATGCCGGCGTCCTGACCACCCGCCATCTTCTGTTGCAGCATTCCGGTGGCAGCTGTGGCACGCGGGTCCAGCGGCAGGACGTCCTTGGCCGGGCCGTTCCAGTCCATCTGGCTCGTGTCCGCCTTTGGCGTTGATGCGCCAGGAGATGCTGGGGCGCTTGGCGCCTGATCGCCGAAAAGACCCTGCGAAAACTGCCGGATAAGACCGCCTTCCAAGTCGTACAGTGGTTGCTTCCTTGCCTTATCGTCATCATACTGCCTAGTGGCCAGCTGTGCGCCCATCATGCTGGGGGCCATCTGTGCCTGCATCACGCCAAGCTGATTCTTGCCTCGCACGCCTTCGAGGTTCATGGCGCCCTGGTTGCGGATGCCCTCAAGGCCAAAGTCCCTCGCCGACTTGGACCCGAAGTCACCTTCCCGTTGCAAGGCGCCAGCGTTGGCAAGCTCCTGCATCTTCAGCATAGCGGCAGCGCGGATCTGTTCCGCCATGGCCGCCTGATTGCCCTGCTGCGAGGTCAGCGCCTGCTGGCGCATGAAGCGTTCGTTGTCGTCGTCCTGCTGCGTAGGTGCGCCGTAGGACATGGCGCCTGCGATGAGTGGCATGTTATTTCCCTAGGATGGGGCCAAAGGACTGGCCGAATTGCTGAAGCGGGTTCTTCTCGACACGACGCCGCATCTCATCCAACGGTAGGATGTTTTGCATGTTGGTCGTCGCGTTCATGTACTGCGCGGTCGCTGGCTGGCCGGTCAACTGGCCGACACCATACCCCGGCTGGACCGGATCGCCATTGCCGACCTGCCATGGCGGCTCGTAGACGCCACCGATGTTGGTCGCCGGCCCGCGCGCAGCCATTGGCCCAGCTTGGCCAACGGTGCGCATGGGCTGTGGCGCCCCGGCATTGACCGGCGCCTTGATGCCGCCCGTGTTGTTGCCCTGGACCTGTGGCTGCTGCTGCTGCTGCCGTGGCTGGCTGAACTGCCCCTGGTCGTTGACGATGGTTCCGCGGCCGATCCCGTTCTGCGTAGCGCCCGGTCCACCAACCGTGCCCATGTTCACCATGCCGCCGCTGAACCCGCCCTGCTGGCCGCCCAGGTTCGGCTGTCCGCCGAAGTTGAAGGTGGATCCCAGGCGGGCAGCATTGGCGCCCATCAGCATCTGGTTGATTTGCGCGTTCTGCGAGTTGTTGACCGCGGCCAGCGAATTGGCGCCCTGCATCTGCGCTCCGAAGTTGGCCTGTCCAGCCTGCATGCCGATCTGATTCTGCGCCTGGGCGATCTGCCCACCACGCCGGCTGTGAAGCTCGCGCAGGGCAGCCATCGCGGACGGGTCGGTCATGCTCCCGCCATTGTTCGCCATCTGCTCACGAAGCGCCTGCGTCTGCGCCGCCTCCTGAGCGCCCGCCGTGTTGGCCGCGTTGGTCAGGTAGTTGGCCTGCATCTCCTGGCCAAACGGCAGGTTCTTGCCGCCGACCACGCCTTGCAGGAAGTCCAGAGCGGCACCGGCGCGGGGATCGCTGCGCAGCTCATTGGCGCGACCCTCGGTGTTGGCCAGGATCTGGTTGCGGTTGGCGTCGCGCTGGGCGGTCATGGCATCAGTCTGTGCCTGCGCCTGTGCAGCGGACTGCTGTCTAAGCAGGGCGTTCAACTGGTTTGATGTCTGCGACTGACGCTGCCAGTCACGGTACCTGGGGTCCGTGGTAGACATGGAGCCCCAATTGGTCCCGTTCAGTGGGTTGTTGGCAAGAACCTGCCTGAGTGCTGCGATCTGCTGTTCTATGGATGCTGGCATGGTCGTGTCCGATCAGGTGGAGAGGTAGAAGCCCTGGAAATTGACGAAGTTAGACGTTATCGCGGACAGGGTCGAGATATAATACCCGCGTAGATCTATGGTATCGCCTGCGGTTACTCCAAGAATCAATGATTTGCCAAGTGTCATGCGAGTTGCTAAATCACCGTCCTGGAACTGACTCGCGCCTTGAGATCCGTAGTTAGACCCATTAACAAAAAGCTCCAATGTAACGAATCTGTCAGTAGCGGCAGTAACGGTAAAAATGATGCTCGCGGTGAACGAGATCCACATTGTTCCTGTTGATGGCGCAGTAAATACGCCTGATGCTCCGTCCAGTCCTACTCCGCTGGTCGTACCGTTGTAGGTCAGTGTCGTATAAGTTGGTCCACCGCCGCCTGCGGCCATTAGATTGTCTGCTGCGCCGTAGAAGCTGGATATGGTTGATGACTGAGGAACCGCCAGATCAACCGTCCCACGGAAGCTATCCGGCGTCACCGTCACCGATCCGTCCGTAGACGTAACCAAATCCGGTGTCAGAAACTGCGTGCCGCGCTCCAGCAGATCCTGCGCCGGGAACTGCTGCGCCTGGTTCAGGTCGTTGGTCCCACCTTCCATGCGGGCGTCCAGGTCTTCCAGGTCGGCCGACAGCTGGGCCAGCGCCGATGCGATGCGCACCTGATCGCCAGCGTCGAACAGCTTCCGCCAGTTGATCCCTCGGCTCAGCAGTGCCATTAGTCCTTCTCCTGGCTCACCGACTGGCGCCGGTTGTTCGATGAGAAGTAGACATCCAACACCCTGATTTCACCAAGCGGCTTGATGCTTTCAAGCTGCGCGGACAGGGCGCGAGACCAGCGTACCGGCACCGGGATGCAGATGAATCCGTCACCGTTGCCGCCGTCCAGGTCGATGGTGGCGAAGGTGGCGCCGTCCGTCCACGTGGCGCCATCGGGCTTGGTGTCCCCGGTGTCCGTGAAGGCGGATGGCGTCGAAGCGTAGTCTGCGTAGATGCGCGCGATCACCTTGCCGCCGGAAGCGGTCGGGACGAAAGAAATGCACAGGTATGAGGGATCCTTCTTGTTGTCCAATCCTTCGCCGACCCACCACTTGGTGCGCATCTTCCAGGCGATCGATCCCAGGTAGAACTCGGTTCCGGCCGTTGGCGCACCAGACAGTGCCGGGATGGTGATCGTGCTGGCGGTGTTGCTGGTGATCACGCGCTCGGTCGTGCCCGTGCTGTCCACCAGGACCACGCCGGCCAGATCAACGCCAGTGCCGGTCGGCAGGCTCGGCGATGCAATTTGCAGGACGGTGGTCGTGCAGCCAGATGCGCACACCACGACGCCCGTGTAGTCGCTGTTCGAGTCGGTCATCGTGGTCGGGACGCCATCGAAGCGCCGCTGCGTCAGGAACCACGACTTTCCGTTCTCATCGCTGACCAGCGCGCGCACGCGGTTGGTTGAACCAGCCGCCATGGTGCTGGCCACGATAGCCTGTCGGAATCGGTCGATGCGCCACTGCTGATCGTCCACGTAATAGGTGACCGCGTTCTTGGGCTTGGTGTCACCGGTCTGAACGTAGAAGAACGTGACGGTGCGTTCCTGCGGGTTGTACACGCCGTGAAACTCGGCGAACTGCGCCGGATCCAGCGCATTGATCCCGGCGAAGTCGTTGCCGCTGTCCAGCGTTTCCTGAACCGGAAGGCTGATCATCACCGGTCCAGATCCGTCCGAGGCGAAGATGCCACTACGCCCGAATCCGTACAGCAGGCCGTCAGCTTCAACGATGCACTGCTGGTTCCACACGCCCATGTCCGTGGGGATGTGGATCATCTTGCCGGTGGCAGGGTCGTTGGTGTAGATCAGCTTCCGCTGGCTGCGCTGGCCGATCAGGTACAGCACATCGTTCTGGCTCATCATGCCGGCCGGCTGGTCGGCCTCATTCTGAAGCACGCGGCGGGCCTGCTCCAGCGGCTTCCAGGACTCAGGCCAGCCAGGACGCGACCAGTACAGGGTATCCGGCGCGTTGCTGAACACGGTGATGCTTGCGGACGCGCTGCCCGTGCCGGCGTAGGTCTCGGACAGCGTCAGCTGCGAAGACGATGCCGCCTGGATGGTGTAGATCCGCGTGTCGCCAGACCGCTGCATCTGACGGCCGGTCCACTCCGGCGAGAACCCGGTGCCGTTGACGGTGGCGCTGGTGCTGGCCACGGTCACGCTGGTCTTGGTGCGCTCGGTCGATCCCCACTGGAACAGACGCCCGCGGTGCTCGCAGACGATGGCGCCCAGCGGCGGTGGCTCATGGCCGAAGTCGCCATAGAACGCGGTCACGTTGGTCAGCTGCGTCAGGCTGGCGTCGGCCACGTTCACGGTGACAGAAGTCGTCACGCTGTTGGCAACGGTGGTCGCCAGATAGAAGTCGTCGCCGTTCACCGCCGTCATCTCGACCATCAGCTGATCAACCTTGGTGTCGGTGGATCGCGTGATCAGAGACGATGCGGTGCCGATGTCGAAGGTGTTACTGCCGTTGGACGATGACACCACCGTCAAGGTCAGCTCGCCAGATGGATTGCTGACGTAGTTGCTCTTGCTGTTGCGGTATCGGTACCGGATGCGGTGCGATCCAGTGGTGCCGTTGCCGCTGGCCGTGCTCACCGCAGACGGATGGGTGTTGACCGGGCCAGTGATGCCAGCATTGGCGCAGGCCGCGTCGCCGCGCTCAATGACCTGCATCTTGTCGAAGTCGTTGACGAAGTACGCGCGCCCCTGCGACTTGGTCATGCCGCCGACGTAGTCCGTATCCAGGCCAGACTTCACCGTCACCGCGGTCAGCGTCGCCAGATCGACCGCCACCAGAGTTCCACTGGTCGTGAAGAACAGGGCGTAGCTGCCGTTCACCGGCTGCTTGAACTCCTGCACCAGTTGGCCGGCGTTGTCCAAACGAGATCCCAGGCCAGGGCGCGTACCAAGCTCGCCCCTGGTGTTGTAGGACGTGTTCTGGCTGATCAGCAGACCCTGGTCGGATCGCTGGCTGACATCGTCACGCATGCCTTGCCAGTTCTCAGGCATTACTGCGTCACCCGGAAGTTGCCCATGGGGCTGCGTGGCACGGTGCGGCCGGTCGGAACGCGGTTGACCACCGCGCGGTTGTCATGCGCGATAGCATGGGCCAGGGCCTTCTCGAATGCCTCAGCGGTCTGCTGCGGCGTGCCGGCGACGCACGATGAGTAGTGCAGCGACACCTGATAGTCGATCGCGCGGTGCAGCAGTTCGATGTGGCCAAGCATGTAGTCGGCGGAATCTGATGCGTTCACCAGCAGCGCCGGCCTGCGGTAGTACCAGCACGGCAGCAGGTAGTTGTCGCTGGGCGCCGGGTACAGCATGATCTTGGCGGTACCGCTGGACGCATGCGTACACCAGGACGATGGGAAATGGTTGGTCTGCGCCAGCATGCCCTGCGCCTCAAGCATCTGCTCGAAGCCGATCTCGACCGCGGCTCCCCACGGATGCGACTGACCAGGGATCAGCGTGCCGAACTTCATGCAGTCATCGGGCAGCGAATACTCATCCTGGAAGTAGGTGTAGGTGGCAGTGGTGACGCTGGCTTCCTGCCATGCCTTTGCCAGCACCACGACAGCATTGGACGTGCGCGAAGCGATGCGCTGGATCTGGCCGTTGACCACGATCTTGCCGGACGCGGCGGTGCTCGGCCAGTTGGCGCCGCTCAGCGTGCAGGTCGTGCTGGCGTTGGCGATGGCCACGGTCCCGGTGGTCTGCTGCGCGTTCAGCGCCAGAGTCAGGTGGGTCTTGTAGTGGCTCCACAGATGGCGCTGGCAGATGACCAGCAGCGCATCGTTGACGCACTCCTTCAGCTCGGCATCGGCCTGGGTACCCGTGCCGTTCCTGGCCATGCGCCGGGCATAGGCCAGCAGATCGGACAGCAGCAGGCCAGACCCGCTGGTGGACAGCGACAAGGCGATGTCGGTAAGCGGGCCGGTCACCGCAGAGGCCGGCGTACCCGTGACCGTGATGGTGCCGGTGTTGCTGGTCGAGTAGCCCGACTTGAACGCGCTGATGGTGTACGTGTCGGCGTCGGTGAATTGCGCCGGACCGTACACGCCGGTGGCGCTGGTCGTGAAGCTGGTATAGGCCACGCCGGTCGATCGCTTGATCAGCACCGTTGCGCCCGACAGCGCCGATGCGCCATCGGTGATTCGTCCATCGCCGGCGGTCGCCGTGAAGCTGACAGGGCCGACCGTGCCAGCGCCTGTGCCGTCGCTGGTGACGCGGTATGTGGCGACAACTACTATCGTCGAGTCGGCGGTGAGGAAAATCTTGAGGGTATAGGTACCGGTGGCCGATGGATATCCCGTTGATCCACTGATGTCCAGGTGGTAGACGCCGGGGTCGGTAACTGAGGAAACCTCAGTCAGTGTGATGCCGGTCGTGCTCTGATTGCCGGTTCCGTTCTTGGTCAGGTCGAAGGTGAAGTCCGCCTGCACCTTGCCGGTAACTGGCGCTCCGGCCGAGTCTACGATGTAGAAGTCATCGGCGATCGAATTGCCGACCTTGAAGTATTCGTTGGCTCCGCTCACGCCGCCTCCCTCGCATAGTGCAGGACGATGTCGCACTGCTCAACCACGGCTCTTTCCATGGCCTCGGCAAGCAGTGGGCGACGGGATTGGGCCGGCATCATGTAAGCAAGGATGACCAGTTCCCGCGAACAGTAGACGTTGACGGACTTCTCCCAGCCAGACTTCATCAGGCGGTGGGCGATGCACTCCAGGCGGAACAGCAGGATGGTGCGGTGCAGCCGGTGCATCTCCGGGAACAGGCGGGACACCATGTTCGGGAAGTCACGCATTGGCGATGTCCTTCCACGCCTGCTCGTAGGTCTCCACGATGTTCGCTGACGCCTCGGCGAACCAATCGCGCACCAGGTCCTTGCGGCCGGTCTG
>Ga0315909_10005500_pt1 | contig 14523 bp, 22 predicted proteins | sample LakEriMetagenome_11_FD_203527 | JGI IMG/M metagenome (GOLD analysis project Ga0315909, IMG submission 203527) | Freshwater fungal communities from buoy surface, Lake Erie, Ohio, United States - Buoy 2 MA125 | ecosystem: Environmental > Aquatic > Freshwater > Lake | place: USA: Lake Erie, Ohio...
AGTTTCTTTCCAAATCAGGCGCCCTAGTTTCTCTAATGTTTCGGTGTTATTAGGCCAGCCAACAGATACGGCTACCGGCAACCATTCTTGGCATTTAGTCGCTGGGTCAACATAAGCCACCTTTGTGGTGGGCTGTGTCGAAGTGGTGGTACTGGTGCTGGTTGTCGTAGTTAGTTCTACGGCCCTGTCCTGTAACTGTTGGGGTGATAAATCGCCCAGGGTAATTGTTGCTGGTACTACAGCGTAGGTTTGGGGTGGCGTGTCTTTTTGGTTCACTACCGCAAAAGCGGCACACATCATGTAGGTAAATAGGGCTAGCCCTAAAAAGCGTTTCACATTCATTTTGGTTTGTCCTTCAGTCGGGGTCAGGTCGGGGTATGTCTACCGATTCGGTAGTGGTATGTCAAGCACCCATAATAGTTTTAAATGCGTGGTGAACGACATCGGGGTGGTCGGCCAGTAGTGGGGCTAATTCGACATGAACCCATTGGGCGCCTTTAGAACCAATAGTGTTTTTGTCGTACACCTTCCAGGCGTCACGGTCACAGCGGTAGCCGGCGCCCCAACCTTTAGGGTTGTTTTTGTATGTGCCTGCATAATCGTGGATTTCTTCTATACCCAAAATGTCACGGTGGGTAAATAGGAAGTCAATCATTTTGAACCGTTGTTCAGGGGTGCCTTTGAGGTCTACGGCCCGCCAGGTGGCGTGTACAGACTTTTTTGGTGGTGTTGTCCCAACCATGTTTCGGTCATTAAAAATACCTATGTTGGTAACACCGAAAAGGTAGCAACAGTAATCAACAAATACTTTGGTACCTTCCCGTTTGGCGGCGTGTACGGCGTCTTTGTTGCCTGTGTACGGTCTACTGGTCATGGTGTTGGTCCTTATCTTTGAGGCCGTTACTGGCAAGGATTCCTGATAGGGCGCCAGTGAGAAACAACATCATGGGTGCAAGTAGCGCCCAGGCTGATTCGTCATTAGGTGAGACTTCCAAAGGCTGTACTACAAACAGTAGGCCGTAAAGAAGTGAGGCCGTGCTAAGAACAAAAGTTAGCGACAGCGTGACGCCGACAACCAAAATTAGCCTGGCTTTAATTTCGCTGTTAGTTAGTTTTTTCATTATTGGCACCTAGTCGAAGATGGGTTGCTGGCACAGTTATCACGGGTTCTGTCGTTACAACTGGTAACAACAAACATTAGGGCCACAGCCAAAAGCGCAACAATGCCTAGCGTTTTCATGGTGTATCTGGGAAGTCTGCTTCGGGGCCTGCAGTCCATGTGGCTGGGAAGTCTCGCAAGGCTTGGCGGTATGTTGCCCATGCCTGCTGGTCTACTGGTGCATCAGCGACTTGTGTCCAGTCAGATTCTTTGAGCAAACGGTCACGGTGCAAACGCATACGCTCTGCCCACCATTTGACAGGTACATCTTCAAGGTCAAGTGTGGAAGTTAGGTCATAAGTCATTGTTAAGCCGCCTCATATTCAAAAGAAAACTGGATTTGATCGGAAGCAGCCCAAGTCCAAGGGTTTGTAGAAGAAACTGCGTAATTCGTTTGATTTTCAAGATACAAAGCAACTCTAGAGGTGCTGTCCATTGCTATGGAAACATGGCGTACAAGACCAGTAGAAGCATCGTAAACGTAGCCAGAACCAGCCACTACACCGGACCCTTGTGCTGTAACTGGCAAACTCACAAAATAGAAGCCTGAACCAGCATTAGCGCCCGAAGTGCCAAAGAATATGCGACAGTTGCCGAATACGGTTTTGTTAATGCGCCCATATCGACCAGTTGCAGTTGAACCAGTACCTAAAGTTGGGTTGGTTGTTGAAGCGGTCAATGCTGGCGTCCATGTCTCCCATGCGGCCCCGATGGTGTTAAGCGTCGCCGCAGTCAACACCTGCCCGCTAGTTGTCCCTGCTGTCCATTGAGTAGCCATGTTTCTCCTTTACCAACCCAAACGGCTGGTGTCCAAAATACCTAAAACTGACGAATTAAGCGTAAAAAACTGGTAGTAACTCAACGGACTAAACGATAGTTCATAACTAGTTTGTTCAGGCGTAATGTTGATAGTCCAACCTTCCAAAACAACATTGACTGTTGTATCGGAACCAGCGGCCGGTACACGGTAAGCAAGACTAAAAGCGATACCAGGGAAATTAGCAAGAAATGTGGTGTACGCCGACGAATTTTGCATACGGTCGGTAAACCCAATTTTAAAGCGTAAATCTGTGGTGTTTGAAAAGGTGTTAACAATCCAATCGCCGTTGCCTTGTGCCTGGGTTGCGTTGTAGTCGACTGTAGAAGAACTATAAAAGGCGGCACCATTAGCGGTTACTGAAGCCGTGTTAGTCCTGGTTTCACTAGACAAACCCAAAGGCGAAATGGTGGCCGTGTTAATAAAAGTAACACCGTTTTGGATTCGTTCAAAAGTGTTGTAGGCAATAACTGTTGAAGCAATATTGCGGCCGAAACTAAACGCTGTAGTTAGTCGGTTATATATTGACCCCCTACTAACGGGTTGCACGGTTTGGGCGGTCAAATCTGTAAACGCTAAACCTGTTCTTAGCAATCCCCTTTCGGTTGCCTGCAAAATGTTTAATTGGTTTAAGACTGTGCCGGTATAGGTTTGGGCTGAAGCAACCGAAGAACCAAGACCATAAAAACCGCTGTAAACATATAAAGCGTCAAAAGGTAATGTCCCGCTGTTAAATGCTTCCATTTGAAGAGTTGTTATCAGTTGGTTTAAAACTTGTGCAGTTGCCTGATATCTGCCCGTTCGACTCAACGGGTCAACACAAAAAATGGTGGCTGTGCTTAGTCCTGTGTTGCCTGGGTGGTCATTAAATGTTATTTGTTGTACAGCAAAAGTGTCTCTAAATCCTGCCGTAGTACTTGAGTTATAAACGAAAATTGGGTCATTGAAATTTAAAGTGTTAGCCAAATTTGCGTTGTTATTTATGGTTATTGACAGGGAACCGCCGCCGTAGTTGTCTAAGTACTTTTCCCTTCCTTGCGTAATAGAAGCCGAAAGAATACTGCTAGTAATGTCAGTAACGCCGTTTAAAAGAAATACCCAGGGCGTTGTAGGCATTACATTGACCTGGTGTTAATTGGTACTGGGCCTGACTGGTAAACATAGTTTTGTAGTGCTTTAACAATGGCCTGGCTTATTTCTTGTGATGTCGATATGCCGCCGTTGACATTGACAGTGATACCGCCACCCATTCCGCCCATTTTTGATAATGGGATAACGGCTTCGGGGCCTGCTTCACCAATCATTGCCAAGGTTGGGCCTGTGACTATGCCACCTTCGGCAAGCATAGGAATATCGGGTACATCAAAACCTTTGCCGCCAATGCCAGGCACCCAACTGGGGACACTAAAAGACAGTTTGCCTATCGTGTTATTCCACAGACTTGCCACAGCCCTAAACGCCGCTTTAAACGGTGCTGAAATGACATCGGCAACAAACCCCATGGTTGCTTTAATTCCGTTATAAATCAGGCTGAATACGCCCATAATGTCGTCTTTAAATTTGATTACAAAAGCGATAGCCATACCAAAAGGGCCAGTAATAATTGCTAGCAATAACGGCCAGTTGTCCTTAGCCCAGTTAAAGACATATTTGATAGCGCCCCAAACGGCGTTAAACCCAACTTTAATACCGTCAATAGCCTTACCGAAAATGTCAAATTTCACTTGTAAAGCAACTAAAGCCGCAATGATTGCAACAATCACACCGACACCAGTGGCAATCCACAGCGCATAAGTTGAAGCGGTCAGTATGTTGGTAGCGACAGTAACTATGGCCTGAATGGCGGCGTAAGCCGCCATAGCGGCGTTTACAGCCATAATGGTTGTAGCAAGCCCTGCAAATACAACACCAAACGCAACTACTAAACCTGTGTTGTTTTGAATAAAATTGGCAACAGATTTAAACGCTGGTAGCAACTTGTTAACAACCGGAAACACGGCGGCGCCCACAGATTCTTTAAATTCGCCCATTTGAATACTAAACGATTTCATTTTGCCCGAAGCCGTATTTGCTGAAGTCGAAGCGGCACCTTTAAAAGTTTGGCTTAATGCGGCGAAAACTTCGTCAGTTGTAGCGCCGTTTTCAATCAGACTTGCCAAGGCTGGGTCAAGTTTCTTTAGTGGCCCCAGTTGCCCGTTAAATGCCTTTGACAGGGCGTCAGATACAGCGCCTAAGTCTTTGCCTGTACCGGCTGAAATGTCTAGCGCCAGGTTCATTAGGTCTTGGGCTTTGGTTACATCGCCAGTACCCCTAACCAGTTTGTCAAAGGCTGGCCGTAGTTCATCGTCAGCAACGGCGGCGGCAATGCTGGTTTTTGTAATGAACTTTTCAACGCTGGCTATTTGGGCGTCAGTAGCGCCCGTAGTGTTTCTTAGGCTGGTGGCAAGTAGTTGGGCGGCCTTGTCATCTTCCATGAACGCTTTTACGGCGTCTACGGCAACAATACCTAAACCAGCGATAGCGGCGGCGGCAGGCACGGCGGCTTTCTTAATAGCAAACTGGGCTTTTTCGCCTGCTGTTTCTAACTTCTTAAATTCTCTAATGGCGCTGTCAATGCCTTTACTGTTGAAGTCTGACAGAATCGGTATTGAGATAGCCATTAGAACACCTTCAAATTCTTATTTGCTTCAGCCATAACACCATCAACTACCTTTTGTACTTCGGTTGTTAGGTTTGCTATTTTTGCCTCGAATACTGGCCAAATAACACGGCTGGCAGAACGGCCAAACTTGGCGCTAAACGCTGTCGCTAAAGGGTTGACATTGGCACGGCCTGCAATGTCAAAGATTGCGGCGGCAGGGTTTTTTTGCATAACCGAAAAGGCGGCGCCTTTTTTCTTATTGTTGACACGGACAGCAACACCACGGACAGCCTGAGAAGCAGACAACGGGAAAACTTGGCGGCCACCTGGCGACCAGTTGCGGGTAGTGCCACTAGGGAAACGGCTGTCATCGTAATTTGATTTCATGGCGTCAGTCATCGGTTTAGCGATTTCTTTCATATTTGCCACATACGCTTTTCGATAACCAGGCTCTACTTGGTTCAAATATTTAACCGCTTCTTTGACCCCATTAACTTGGATAGTCAAATCGGTTGCCATGGTTATTTTCTGCTTTCGTTAATGACCTTTATGACTGTTGCTAAATCGTTATTGTCAAAGTCTACTTGCTGTGGCCAGTACCCTGTCGCTACTAAAACTTGTGCTAAAGCGTGTCGGTAGGTACTGGCACGGTAGGGCGGTCGGGTTCATCGCTGACTACTTCAAGCAACACCAATTTTTTTATGAAGTCATCTAGGACTACCGGCACGGTGACATTGTGCTGTTGACACGCTTGGTGGGCTAGATAAGCCAAATCTTCAATGCCGATACCGCTGGCCATGTCGCTGGCTTTACGCTTAAATTTGCGTTCCCATGAAACGATTGTAAAAAGGTTGGTACTTACTTCGACTGGGCCTTCGCCCTGGTCAACTCTAAGTGTTAGTTGCATTGTCGGGCCTTTACTGTTGGGGTTGCTAAATCAGGAAACAACGGTGGTTAAAACGCCACCCTTAAAAGTAATACTGATGGTGCTTAATTCGCCCATGGTTGCGTTGATTACTGGCAAAGACTCTAGATAGCACCCGACTAATTCGAAGCGTGGTTCCGTGGCGCTGGCTGTGGTTAAGCCTGCAACGGTGTTAGAAACCTTTACGGTGGTGGTAGTGCCAACTAATGCGGCCAAGGTTGCGTAAGTTTCGGTTGCGGCGTAACTCATGTACAAGTCCAAAGTAATTTCTTGATTGTAGAGTCCAGCAACAAACACCCGTGAGGTGCCACCAAAAGCGGTTGCTTCTAGGGCTTCGGCCATGTTGGTAACGGTGGCGGCCGTGCATTGGTCGGTCAACGAAACGCTGTTGACCATTACGCCAGGATTGGAAAGGTATGTCGAAGTAGCCATGGGTTAATCCTTCTTTGTGTGTGCTTTAGTTTTAGCAGATTTTGGGGTCACTTTGTCGCTAACAATTTCGTCAGATTCAATAAACCCGTGGGCTAGTAACGCTTCAATGTTTGTACCGGCACCAGGTACAAATTCTGTACCTACTGTTCCGATTTTGTCGCTAATAATTTTGTATGTCATTTTCACCCTGCTTGTGCTTGTAGGTCTATAGATAAATCGTAGGCGGCAAAAGTCTGCCCGCCGATTGGGATATAGCCAGGGCGCCCCGATTTCACGGCGACATTCTTAGCCAATATGCCCGCAGACATACTTAAAACATTGCGTAAGCCGTCTAAATTGGCTGGCCCTAGTGTTATTACTTTTACCGAAAAATTCATGGTGACAATGTTGTAGTTGAAACAGTCAAAACTTGGGGCGTCAATAAAGACACAAGGCGGGTTGATTTTTTCGGGGTCGAATACAACCCTTAGCCCTGTGATGGTTGCCAAGGTTGTAGCCAAATCGTCTATGGCTTCATTGAACAGGTCGGTGTAGACAGTCATTAGGCAACCGCTGGCCGTGGGATACCGGCTAACTGTTTAATTAACGGACTAAGGCCCGTGCTGGCAGGTATACCCATTTCTGAAAAGCCTGAAAAATCGTTAATGGCGCCACGCTGTCTATATAAAGCGCCCGCATACATTGTGACCGCCAAGGTGACATCGGTACCAGGTGAAGTTGTCAGGCTGTCGGTGTATCCCGATTCTTGCCTACGCCTAAAAATAAAATTGGAAGCACTCGAGGCACATTGAGTTAGGAAATCGGTTTCGTCTACGCCTGCTAATGCAATACCTAGCCAAGTGGCGACAGCGGGGCCTAACACCCAAGTACAGGTTTCGGTGTAGGTCAGGGTGCCTTGTGGGATTGCGGCGCTACGGTTTAAATTGTCGCCTACATCGTAAAACAACACTTGATTTTCAATAGGGTAGTTGTAGTCGAATGTTAAATCGCCACTACTAGTTACACCTGTAAACAGGTATGGGGGCAAGGCGTAAACATTGTGTGTACCGTTCAAACTGTGGCCTAAGCCAGCCAGCGTAAACGGTAAACCCAAGTCTAAGTCGGGTTCTGTCAAAGTTTGTACCACAGCGTAATCGTCTAAACGCTGGTGAAAAATTACCTGGTATACAGCCATTGGCGGCTAACCGCCTTTCGACTAAGCCTGGGTGATTTTACGAATCATGCTTGAGTTAGCGGCGAAAGTAGCGGCGTAACCAAACATTGACATGGTACGGGAAACGGTGCTGGGGTTCTCAACCGAAAGCAAGCCACGGTCAGCACGGTAAATTTCGTAAGCGTTAGCGTTGAAAATCACCATGGTCTTAGCGGCGAAATTACGGTCAACGATAATGTTAAGACCTAGCGGGTTCATGCCGGAATAACTAACAGCACTACCAGCGCCAAGGGTGTTCTGACCGACAAGGCCAGGGGCACCAATGGCGGGGAAAATTGGGCGCTTATTGCTGTCGACTAGTTGACCAATCAAACCCCAAGTTGCTGGGTCAACAGCAATATGGGTTGGCAAGAAGTTGGTAGCGGCCGCTGAAGTTACGGCACAGTCATAAATTGACTTAATCAAATCTTCGGGGGTCAAGTCCCAAACACCATCTGAAGAAGCGGCGCTAACAAGGTTGTCACAAGCGAAATTGTCAATAGCCAAAAGGTACTGGCCAGCCAAGTCCTGCATAATCACGGCCATTGCGGCGGGGTCTGTAAAGTCAACCGTTTGGTAGGACAAAGTGGTGGCGCCAGCAAAAGTTTTCTTTGTAACCGTATTGGCGGCGATAACGCTGGTGGTTGCTGACACGGCGTCAAGTTGGGCGGCCTGTTCTGCAACGGTTGGGTGGGTTGTCCATGTTGGGCGAATAAAGGTTGAACCAGTACCGCCACCAGGCATAGCCCTAGTTCCCACGGCTGTCAAAAGCGGGGCAATGTAGTTGATATCCGCAAACACAGGCCCCAACAGCGGCAACGGAACCACACCGGCCACATTCGAAGTTACGACATCGCCAGCGGCCGCTTCAATGGGCGACTTGTGGTACTGGCGGTAATCTTCCCAAACTTTGTTGGCGTTAGCGGCTTCAATTCCACCCTTGTGGATTGCGGCCATAAATTCAAAAGCGTTTGGCAAACGGGGTTCACGCTTCGCTGTTGCAAAAATCGGCGCCGTTGGGATAGTTACTTCTTCGATAACTTCGGGGGTTTCCATTGCGATTTTCTCCGTTACTGGTTCTACGGCTTCGGGTTCTGAGGCCGCTACTTGGCTTATGGTACTACCTTTAAAAGCGGCTGTGGGGACTAGCGAAATCTCTGTCCATTCGGCGGCTTCAATAACCATATTTCCTTCTTCGTCATACGAAAATTCTGTCGGGTTTACACCTACTGAAAGTTCCATAACATTGTCGGCGGCTAACACCAGGGCTTCGTTTCCTAAACTGGTGGCGCTAATTTTCATTGCGATAAGCATTTCAGAACCTGTGTCGACCCGTTCAGTTACTAGGCCCACCGGCATAGTGCTGTCGTGGTACATGAAAACACGGGGCTGGCGCCCGTCTACTGGTAGTGAACCTGGTGCAAACGACACCGTGGTGCCATCGCTTACGGTTGCAAAAGTGTTGTATTGAACGGCTACGCCCGTGATAGTACGGCGGGGTAATCCGTCAGGGCCAGCGGCTTCGACAGCAAAAGTATTGGCGTTAAAAGTAATCATTGGGCTAGTTCTTCCTGTGTGTTTTCTTGTGGTGGTGTTTCGGGCTTTTCGGGGGTTTGCGTATATCCCATGTCTTTTTCTTCGGTCATTAAGTAATCGTCAATGTCCCAAGATACATATGTTCCACGGGGTAACTGTTGTGACAGGGCGTCAGTAATTGCCTGGGCGTACATTGACAGGCCGAATGTCCAAAGGTCAGACTTGGCGCTTTCGCTATTTGTGTAAGCGTATGAACCAGTAGAAATACCCAATAGATACGGGGGAATATTGCACAAGTTAGCGACTTGCTTACTTTGATATTCGGCGGCGTCAATTAACAGCATTTTGTCGGGTGTTGCGTTGGTTTCTGTGTAAGTCAAGTATTCGTTTAAAGCGGCTGTTTGGTTTGTTGCTCTTGCCTGGTTAAACGCTTCAGCCAATGCGGCCAGTTCTAAAGCGCTTAACGGTTCCCCACCAGTTTGTTTAAGTACGCCTGCCGGTATGGCGCTACTTGCGTTTCGATAGCGGGCATCTTCTAATTTAATTGCCGTTGCTATCGTTTGTTCACTCATAAAAATCATGCCTTGGGTTGGGCTGTAAATCTGTACTACATCTTTGGGGTCTATAGCGCCACCGTTGAAATAGATTTCTTTTGATTTACCAAACCACACAGGCCCGTTTTGGTCGGGCGTAGTAATTGACCCCTGGGGTAGACGGGTGGCGCTGGCCATGTAACCGTCTTTGGTTCTAGAAGTAATAAAAAGAAAGCACCTTCCGAAAAAGAAAAGGTCATCAAATACCCAAGGGAACAGGAAACTGTTAGGCATTTCGGGGTCAAGTTGTCGAAGCCAAGAACGGGGCGCCAATGGTACTTCTTCCATTTCGCCTTCGGTTTCGTTCCATTTTTCGGTACACATTTTTAAACGCATACTGGCCAAAGGTGAAGCCATAAGGTCACGGCTTCGACTAATGGCGGCCACCGACATGGCACGGTTTCGCAAAAGTCCCGCCTGGTATGACCACCAGTCACCAATAAGGTTTGGGCCTGCAACTTGGGAACTGTAAAAGGCACCACCTACAGCGGCGGCTTCTATTTTCGGCTGGGGACTAATAGCCGCTTTATTAACTTTGTTAGTGCTAAAAATTCCCATGGTCAGTTTTCCTATCGGGGGTGTGTCCCTGCCCTGCCCGACGCAGGACAGGGACTAGATAAAGATTAGCGTTACCTGAAGTCATGGTGTCGTAGATACAGCAAACATAGGTTTACCTACAACTTTGGGGCGTGACGATTCAGCGATAGCCCAAACCATGCACCGGCACAGTTCAATCGGGCCAGGCGATTTTTGACTAGACAGAACGACACCGCCGCCAGTTTTAGTTAACACGGCCCTGTTGGTATGTTCAGCCAAAGACAATTCGCCACGGTGCCTTACCTTGCCTTCCATAATCATTTTTTGTATTAGGCCCGAATATTTTAAAAGTTCACCGTAACCAATGACCGAAGTTCTGCGTTCCAAATTTGGCGGTAAATGTAAATGTAACGCTGGCGTGATAACCAGCCTGACCGAAGTATCAGCCATAACCCGTTCTATTTCTTGCCACATTAAATCTTCGGTGTCTACCATAAATTCGACACAAACATGGGCTTTAGATTCAAGCACGCTTGACCTGACGCCAACATATCGCCCGTCTGTTAAGTCGGTATCAACAGCAAGAACACCGCCGCCAGGCATAGCAATATCTGTTTTTTGTTTGTCCCAAACGCCAGGCTGTAACCAGGCACCACGGGCAGAAACCCACATATTTAAGTGTGCCCGTAAGAAACTGTCTTTTTTAGATACGGCTCTCAGCGCCTCGACTGTCACGGTTTGTCCCATTGCTGGGTTGGCCTGAATCCAATTTGTTTCTAGTCGGGGGTCACTACCTGGCGCCATTGAGTATTCGGCAAAATATAGGTTGCTTGTCTCGCCTTTGTCTATTTCGCTTATGGCCTGTTCCCTAAAGGCTATGAAACAGGCGCTTGACTCATCGCCTGCCGTTGACCACATAGACAACAAAGGGTTAGCCCTGGCAATTTGGCTAGGCCGTAATGCTTCATCAACTACGGCCGCCGAAATGTTCCACAATTCATCTATGACAATTAAGTCATAACTACCACCGTGCAGGTTTGGGGTGGCCGCCCTAACTTCCCAAGTAGAACCATCAGGCATTTTTACGGACTTACGCCCTAAAGCGTTAGCGGCTTTTCCCCCAAATTTGTCTACAAGTATTGGGGCAATAAACCCGAAGATTGCTTCAGCCCTGTCGAGTTTGTTAGCAACCGAAAGCACCGCCTGAGGTTTGCCTCGAATAGCCGCCATTTCAGTAAGCCACCAACCAATTAAAGCCTGAAGCGCTACAGACTTACCTTGCTGGCGTGCTGTCGAGACAACGGCTTCACGAAATTGCAAATTGCCTAAACCATCATGGGACAGTTGGCCGTTTAAACAATGCTTTTGCCAAGTCATCAGTTCAATGCCCATATGGCTAGAAGCCCACTTAGAAATCCCTTCCCCAAAACTGTGCTGGTTCAAGCCCGTTGTTTCAAGCCTGGGTAAATGCTGTTTAGTCGCCGCTAGTTCCGGCTGGTTACCGCCAGTTTCCCCCAAAATGTTTGAAAAGCATGGGGTCGGGGGCTTTAGGTTTGTGTCAAAAAAATGGTTTACGGCTTCATTACGCTTTTGTATGCGTTGGGCGTCTCGCTTGGCTTTATACAAGGCCCCAGTAGTGCTATTGCATTTACGACACGCTGGCCTTAGGTTCTCTAGTTCATTGGTGCCGCCTCTATCTACTTCGACTATGTGGTCGGCTGTGTCTGCTGGTTTGCCACATCGGTAACAGGGTGGGTTGTCTGACAGTAGGGTCAGTCTGTTACGGCGGTATGTGGGGTCATTGGTTGTGTGTTCTCTAGCCATGTCGGGATTCTCCTAAGTCAACTGAACTAACGCCTTCGCAGGCTCAGTTGTTACCTTATTCCATGACAGGGTTGGGTGGTTTGCCTTCCCCACTATTTGGGCAAGTAGCCACAGGAAGCCGTTCTAGTTTTGTTCAGGGGACAACCTACGCCATTTGTGCCGTTTGGAAACGCTGTTCCCCTACATCGGTGTATAGGGGTCTACCCAGGTTCCCCTGTTTACGGCCCGCCACCTACAACCGTGGTACACCCATGCAACTAATGAAATTGTGTTGGGACTGTATCAGGTCTGTGGGTGGTGCCTAGATTCAAGGCGTAGCCATTCGCCGTTTATTAGGACTTCGGCAAACTTAATTCTGCTGGGCGTGAAATATTGGCCGTTGATGGTGAGGTATTCGACATCATTTGAGTTTGATATAGCGATAGCAAACACAGGCGTAATAAAAGTCCATTCTTTATCGCCTGTAACAATTCGCATAGGGTTAACGGGTTGCATAAATTCAGTCATTGTCGGGTTTCCTTGTTGCTAGTCGGGTTGATATTTTTTGCATATCTTGAGGGCGCCATATGTGTACTTCCATGCCGGCGTCTTTTAATGTTTCGTGCCAGGCTTTTTGTTTTTCTGATATGCGGCCTGTTTCGCTTTTTAATTCGGCGAATATGACGCCTTTGTATTTATGGGCCAATGTTAGGTCGGGGTAGCCTGCATGGCCTTGTAATGGGGTTTTCCACACCCCTGGGCGGATTTCCACAGCCCGTGTGTGCATAACTAGCCAGCCGTGAAGTTTCGCCAGCATGATGACAGAACTTTGAAATGTTGATTCTTTCATAGTGTCCTGCCTGCAAATTGGGCGACTTCTTCTAATTGCCACATTGGGTGTAACTGTTCCCTGGTGAGGCCGTAAGCGTTTGTGTCTTTGTATATCAGTTCACCGTTGTTTCGAATCTGCCAGGCGCTAGCCCAACCAGCAATAACTACATTGGGGGCGTCAACGATACAGAAAATGTATAAGGCGTCTTTGTCATGTTCACGGACTAGCAACCGATACTTTTTGCCGTCTTGGCGTTCTGTGCTTCTTACTTCGAAGCCTGAAACATCGCTAGTGCCTATACCGTCTTTTCCTGTCCAAGGTAAATCTAGGAAGATTGAGACAGCCAGTTCACTAACAGCGCCTAGGAAATCTATTTTTTGGCGCCATTCGGGGGTCATTCGTTCACGGTTGAAAAGGGTATCTAAACCTAGTTTGGCGCCTTCGGCCATACGCTTTTCGGCTACCTGGTTAGCCAATGCCATTTGGTTGTCGGTCAGGGTGATTAGCGGCATTAACCCTGAAGCCTTTTAATTAGGGCGCTGGCGTCTTGGCGTGTTTCGGGTACTGGGCCTTCCCAATTTAAATCCCGTAAGAACTTTAGTTGGGCTTCCGATGGTGCATTAGACGAATTAGCGCCTAGCGCCTGTGTACGGGGCTTTTCAGGGGCTTTGCGGCCAGTGTGGTGCAAGTCAACTGGCTGTTTTAATAGGGTGGCTGGGGCTACGGTGTCGGGTTGGCGGTTTCGGACTTCTTCGGCGCTAGCCATCTTCGGGCCAAACGACATCATTAAACCTAAGCACCTGCCCAGGCAAGAAGTCGAAGCGTTCATCTGTTCACTATCACGGGTAAAACTGGTTTTGCCTGGGAACGGTTCAAAACAGGTTGCTTGTGCCGGTATCGGGTCATCGGGTGTACGCCAAATTTGCATAGTTACCGAAATGAAAGTCTTGTCGCCAATAGTGATTATTTCGGGGCGGTTTTCCATTACCCGTAGTTCAGGCCAGCGTTGTAAAGCCTGGCGGAATCTTTCGGGTACATCAACATAGTTTGTTAAGTCCATTAGTTGCCCCTGTTTCTGTCGTAAGCGGTTCTTTGGTCGGGTGTCATGTTTGCCCAAGCGTGTAACTCTGAACAGCGCCGTGACTCTTCAGGGGTCATATGGTGCCAGTCGCCTGCCCTGCCACAGTCAAGGCAAATACCTTGTAACAAATCCTGTAGTCGAATGTCAAAGGTATTCAATTCTTTTTTGCATAATTCACAGGTCATTTAAAGCCGCCTAATCTCATGGCCACAATGGCGTCTTGTGTTTGCTTAGTCAGATTTGATAGGTAAATACCGTTTTCTTCGGCAACATAAGCAAGTTCAAAAAGGGCTTTTCTTAGCATTGCGATATCTTCGGTTTGTTTTTCTAATTGCCAGGCGGCGGCCTTCATAGCAATTTCGGCTTTACTAATAGCCATTTCCATAATCACATTATTAAGGATTTGTTGATCCTCGTTAAATGGTTGTGTCATGTCGGGCCTTTCATGTTGTCGGGATATTTCTACGATAGCCAACTGGTGTTGCAGAGTAGCGCATTCGGCGCCTGTCGCCTTCGGTGGTGTTAGCCCAAATACCTTGTAAAGCCTTTTCGGGAAATGACACGGCATAAGCAAAACAGTTGTCGAATACGGGGCAGGCGTCACAAATTGGTTTTATGGCGGCTCTAGCGGCCGCTGATTCCATCGGGCTACTGGGGAAGAACAGGCTGGTGTCAATGCCTTTACAGTTTGCTAGTTGTTGCCAGTCGGGGCGGTCAACATTCAACATTTGTTAGCACATTCTCCACGGCTTCCAACCACAAGCGCCTGTTTCGGCGATTGTGTCGTAAAGCAGAAAACCAAATCTTAGGTTCAGGGTTGGGTCACTCATGGATTCTTCAAAAGGCATAGCGAATAATTCTTCGGCCCAGCGCCTATGAACATTATTTGCCTGAACTAAACCGTGGTCAGAACCGTTAAAACTGGGGTGTTGGTAGCCAATGTTTAAACACCTAGTTTCTTTCCAAATCAGGCGC
>Ga0315909_10005501_pt1 | contig 14523 bp, 12 predicted proteins | sample LakEriMetagenome_11_FD_203527 | JGI IMG/M metagenome (GOLD analysis project Ga0315909, IMG submission 203527) | Freshwater fungal communities from buoy surface, Lake Erie, Ohio, United States - Buoy 2 MA125 | ecosystem: Environmental > Aquatic > Freshwater > Lake | place: USA: Lake Erie, Ohio...
TAAACATAATAAGAACTATTGATTAAGGTTTCGGAGTCTTTAATTCTAAGAGTGTTATTTGAGACTTTTGAATAGGGCTAAAGTTATTATCTGATACCAACAATATACTTCTATTTCCATTTGGCAATACAGGTCCAAAGGAGATGCCCTCGATGTTATCGGTATAAATTCCCAGCTCATCTAAATTCATCAACAGGGTTTTTTTCATCGGTTGATATTGAGCTGGCGCTTTAAGAGAAGTAAAGGAAGAAACATCAGATGCCTGGTTATAGTCTGCTAAAAAAATTCTAATGGAGCATGGAATTCTTCCAGTAGAATAGGATCTTTCTAGTACTAGAAGTTGATTGTTCCCAATCCACAAAAATTCAGGAACGCTATTAATTTTATATTCATTAATAGGATTGGGGGCATATACTACTGGAGATAGTTCGTATGCATATTGGTGTGTAGATTTTTTTGTTTGCATATCAAATTGGTAAAATCGAATCATTGCACCATTCGGCTGTAAATCCGCTCTTGGACCATCTTCTTTCAAGGGTTCTTCAACATTAAACATCAAGGTTGTATAATTATCTGCATAACTCATCCCCTCTAGTACACCGTTTTGTCTAGGCCCTTTTTCCTTAAAGCCCATGTAAAGATTAGTGGGCATTGAAACGCTGTCTTTGAATTTTCCATTGGGTGTTACGAAATAAACCGATGGATTAATTAAAATACTGTCTTTTCCCCTGATAGTATTTTCTCCTTCACTACTCCAAACCAATAACTTGCTGTTGGGATTATATCTAATGCTTTCTGGGTCTGGTGTTTTATATGGATTTTCATTAGTGCTAGGATAGGTTTTACCATTTTCATCTTTTAAGTAAGAAAGCTTGGTGAATATAACCGTATCAATTTTATTTTGGCTTATAGCAATTTTTGCTTTGTAAAACCTAGCAGGATTTAATGAAGAGCGATCATCACATACCATATAATATTGATTATTTTTTTCATCATAATCAATTGCAGATAAGCCTCCAACTATGGTTTCTTTAAATGTATAATTATGGGGAATGGTATACGTGTGTAAATAATGCAGTTGCGTGTTTGTAGGAGTGTAATTAGTAGTTAATTGCTTTGTACTTGTACAAGAAACGAAAACCACGAAAAATAGCAATAAAATGCCCAAATATTTATTCATAAAAAGGTTTCAGGCGGCAAATGTAATAAAAATGGGCTACCATCGATTAACCCTTGCGTATTGCACCATCATTGCTGTGTTTTTTAAATTCAACTTTCTAAGAATATTCCTTCTGTGGGTATTGATGGTTAAAACACTTAAACTAATGGCTTCTGCAATTTCCTGGCTGGTTAAGCCTTTACTGATTAAAGAAACAATCTCTTTTTCTCTTTTGCTTAACCCACCATCCTCTTCCTTTAATTGTGCCTGCAGTTCTTCTCCCCACATAAACACCTGATTTCCTCCAAGCACTTGCTCAATGGATTCAATTAACTCATCGGATGAAAGGTTCTTTATAATATATCCTTTTACCCCCAATAGCCTGCACTGGTGCATAATATCATTATCGTTCTCCATGCTTAATATAATGATGGAAGCATTTGGAAACCTGGTTAAAATTTTCTCTGCTACTTGATAGCCATTGCCATCAGGAAAATGGTAATCTAATAAAAAAATGTCTGGGCGTCTATCCTCATATAATTGATACGCATCTTTCGCAGTAAAGGCTTCTCCAACCCAATTAATCCATTCTTGTTCTTTTAAAACCATTTGGATTCCTTCCGCAAAAATTTTATGGTCGTCGGCTATTGCTATTCTTGTTCTATTGTGCATGAAGAGGGGTTTGCGATCCGGATATTTCTATTACAATACTAGTGCCTTTTGTGTTTGAATCAATCAAAATTTTTCCACTTAAATATTCAACTCTATAGCGGATATTTTTAAGCCCTATGCCTTCGGATTGATTGGGTATAAATCCAGATCCATTGTCTTCTACCAACAAAGTGATGGTTTGATTGTTAATTTCTTCCCATAATGATATATATACTTCAGTAGCATGGGCGTGTTTTTTAACGTTATAAATTAGTTCTGATACAATTCTATACAAACCAGCTTCAACTGCTAATGGGTATCTATTATTAATTGTACAGTCTAAATGAGTGACAAATTCATTAGATAAATTCCATCTAGCAACGGTTTTCTCTAAAATAGCCACAAGTCCTTTTTCGGGTAAATTAACCGGCATTAAATCATGTGCAATATTTCTTAAATCTTCTATTGCTTCAGACAATTGGGTATCTAACCAAGTTTGGTTATTGTTGTCTTGTTTCAGCTTATTAAAAGCGCCTATTCGAATACTGCCCAACAGCCCACCTAATCCATCGTGTAGTTCTCGAGCTAATCTAGATCGCTCTTCTTCTTGTGCTTGAATTAACCTATCTGCTTGTAAGCTTTTTTCTATTGTTAACTCTTGCTGTGCTTGTTCTCTTTCTTTTTTATAATAATTATAGCGCTGTGTTAAACCAAAAGAAAGTAAGGTACTATTTGCCAATATTCCAATAGCCGACCCGTATTTATTTATAAAGAATACCCAGTTCTCTTCCACATTGTATTGAGAGAGAATAATCAAAATAATAAAGATTGCCAAAGCCATAAAAGCAGCTAGAAAAAACAAGGAGATTGCCTTTGCTTTTTTATACCCGGTGATGATGAAAAATAAAACGGTAAGGGTAGAAACCAACCATAAAATATTCGCAACAGTAAGGATTGAATATCTTAACCATTCATTAGCTAACGCTATATTGCCAACTACAAGTATTCCAAACAAGAGCAACAAAAGTATTTGTAAAATCCGCGTAAACCCATTGTACAAAGGCTTTTTTTCAATGGAAGTAAAGTACCTTCTGGATAATTCTAAAATAAAAATGAAAGAACTCGTACTAAATAATGGTCTAGATTTATTAGCCATTTCTGGATAGTTTGGCCAAAAGTATTGAAAACCCAATCCCCAGTTTGCTATAACCCAAAGCGCCGAAGAGCTTACAAAAAGAATATAAAAGAAATGGATATTATCTCTTAATGAAGCCCATAAAAAGAAATTCAGCAAAATCAGAAAAACCATCCAACCAATAAAAATACCGTATGCCATTTTTTGATCGGAGAGGTATTGGATCATTTCTTTCTCCTTCACTATACGAATGGGTATTTCTAAAGATTCTCCTTTTTTATCTACTTCAATTAATAGGTCTCTGGTTAAATTAGGTATTTGAAACCAAAAATCTGGATCATTGATTATCCGCTGGTTGAACTTAAAATAATCCCCTGATTCATACACTAAAACTGGTTGATTGGCATTTATAGCATATATCCTTATTTTATTTATGTGTGGATTAGCAACCTGTAAATAATTTCCTACTTGGTTAGAAGCTTTTACATAAATCCACCACTTATACTGAGAAAAACCGGGATTAAAAAAACCATTAACAATACTGTCTTTTTGAGCTAACAATGAATCAAGTGCATTAGCAGGTGTCATTTTTTGCTTATCAGCAAATACAAAAATGACCGGCTCGTGGTAATTATTTTTGGTTTGGGTGACGTTGAAAATTGAATATACCAAACCAGCAAATAGCAGCAAACTAACAACTATGGCAATAAGCTTATAGTTTTTTCTCATCAATGGAAATTAAAAGATGTGGGTTTAAGCATTCTTATTTTAAAAATAGGGGTGGATATATTGTTTCCCACTCAGTTACTTTTTGATAATTTTTTGCAGCCAACAATATTGCTGCTTCCTGATATAAGTTGCCTATAAAGCTAATGCTGGTAGGCAGTCCCGATCTTTTATCAAAACCCGTAGGCGTGCAAACAACTGGCTGTCCTGTTAAATTGGTTATGGCTGATTGGTTTCCACTTCCCCTGGTTGGACAAATTAGCACATCAACCGAGGTTAATGCTGCATGAACTTTTTGTTGCAGCTGATACCGCATTCGATTAGCGTTTACATATTCAACAGCTGGCACCAATCTAGATACCCTAAAACTATTGGGCCAGTCAAAAGGTCCTTGTCTGGTTAGTTCATCGTCTATATTTAATCTTGTTAATCCATCAAATGCAGCTGCTGATTCTGCACTAATAATTACATCCATAATATTGGCTTTGTAAACTGCAGTATCTGGAAATTCAATTGGAATTAACTCTACGCCCATTTTTTTAAATGATTCTAATACCTTCCACTCATTTCTTGATGTGTCTTTAATAAGGTCAAAATAGTTTTTTGCATACCCTATTCGTAATTTTTTTATGTCTCCTTCTGGTTGATAGTTAAATGGGATATTAACTGCAGACAGATCTAATCCGTCGGTCCCGTGTATATAGCTAAAAACAATTGCTGCGTCTTCTGCAGATCTGCAAATTGGACCAATCTTATCTAAACTCCAGCTTAATGCCATTGCACCCGTTCTACTAATTCTTCCAAAGGTTGGTCTTAATCCAGTTGCCCCACAAGTAGATGCTGGAGATATAATAGAACCCCAGGTTTCGGTTCCAATTGCAAATGGAACCAATCCAGCTACTGTTGCAGAAGCAGAGCCTGCAGATGATCCAGAAGAACCCGTTCTTAGATTCCATGGGTTTTTAGTTCTGCCCCCATACCAATAATCGCCCATAGCTAATGCTCCTAATGTAAATTTTGCTACCAAAACTGCACCCGCATCTTTTAATCGATTGTACACATATGCATCTTCATCAATTTGTTGGTTTTTATATGGTGCTGCTCCCCAGGTTGTTTTTGTTCCCTTTACTGAAAATAAATCCTTTAAACCATAGGGGATACCGTGCAATGGCCCACGATATTTTCCCGCAGCTATTTCATCATCGGCCGCCCTTGCTTGCTCTATGGCAATTGTTTCTGTGATAGAAATTACACATTGCAGGCTATCTGCATATTGCTTGATTCTATTAATAAAAAACTGAGTAAGTTCTACAGAACTGATTTGTTTGGTTTTAATTAAAGTAGCTAATTCTGCAACACTAAAAAAAGCGAGCTCCGACTTGTTAATTGGGCTTTTGATATTTTTATCAAACTTCCATTTAATAGCATTTTGCTTTGTTTCTATTTGCATTCCGGGCACAACAGGGCTTTGCCACAAGCTCATAGGTAGACCATTGTTTAAGCTTGTTTGGTGCATGTCTCTATACACTTTTAGGTTGTCTTTAATACCTGCATACATAGTATCAACCTCTTTATTATTGTACTGCAAGTCGAATAACTTTGCAGCTGAAATAATATCTTGTTTAGCAATAGTGTCTTGTGCGTAGGTTTGTAAACCCATTAAAAGCGCAAATAAAATGGCGTATGTTTTCATAGATAAATATTCAAATTTTATTCTTCCGATTTGGCAAACGTATTTCCTTTAAAAGGGTCTCCTGTTTCAAATCCTTTTTTAAACCAATACATTCTTTGTTTTGAAGTTCCATGAGTAAATGCGTCGGGAACAATATAACCCTGGCTCTGTTGCTGTAATCGATCATCTCCTATAGCATTGGCAGCATTTAAAGCAGCTTCCAAGTCTCCCGGCTCTAAGATTTTCTTTAATTGGTTGGCATGATGTGCCCAAACCCCAGCCAAAAAATCTGCCTGTAACTCTAGTTTAACTGAAAGTTGATTATATTCTTTTTTTGACAGCTTAGTTCTCATTTGTTGTACGGATTCTGCTGTACCATTCAATTGCTGAATATGATGGCCTACTTCATGCGCAATCACATAAGCCATTGCAAACTCACCTGGTGCATTAAAACGAGTAGAGAGTTCTTGAAAAAAAGATAAATCTATATATACTTTTTGATCGGTTGGACAATAAAACGGGCCCGATGCATCACTTGCAAAACCACATCCAGATTGAGTTTGCTGAGTAAACAATACCAGCTTGGGTGCATCATAGGATTCTCCTCTTGCTTGGTAAATGGAGTCCCAAACGTCTTCTGTGTATGCCAATACTACTTTTGTAAATGAAGCTAATTTTTCATCCGCCTCAGATTTTGGTTGGGTAGAAATAGCTGGAGCTTGTTGAATTACTTGGTTTACAACAACCGCAGGATCGCCTCCTAAAAAAATATATAATAGCCCAATGATAATGGTGCCAATACCTCCCCCTGCAATAAGACCGGTTCCGCCACCTCTTCGGTCTTCTACGTTATTGCTTTCTCTATTACCCATCCATCGCATAGCTACAAATTACCAATAAAGGATAGTTTGAACAATTATTTAACTGGGTTTTTACAAAGAACTATTGTTCTTCCAGAAAGAATAATTAACACTAATAGGATATAAGCAACATAACCAAAGAGCCAATAGAGTAAGCTTGTAATTAGAATAAGGTAAAATGGATATGCTATAAACAAACACCCAAACATAACCGAATCATAAAAAACGGTCCCTTTGGTTTTAATAAAAACTCGTTGGTGAATAAAATTAAAAAGTGGCTGATTTAATACTGTTCCAATATCAGATAATAGTATAAGTATTTTCGATTTTAAAATTTGTGCTGTTTCCGGCTCAATGATCAACTCTTCAAGCCGATGCTTTACTTCTATATTAAAATAATTCATGTTTTTTGCCCGATCATCAAAAGGCAAAAGCTGCTTTGCTAAAATAGGATTACCTACCCCTATCTGAACTGTTTTTCCCCATCCATTAAAATCATCATATGCTATACCAACGGGAAGAATGCTAAGCGGATTTTTTCCTTGATAATCTAAAGCAATTCTAGCCGCTCCTTTTTTAAACGGTTGTAATTGGTTCGTTAACAAACAAATTCCTTCAATGAAAATCAACACAATTCCTTTATTTTCAAGTATTTTTTTAGATGTTGAAAAAGCATAGTTATTCAATACTAGGTTCTCTTTTCCCTCGCTTAGTCTATAAATTGGAATCATATTTAATAGACTTAATAAAAACCGATGGTATGGTTTATTAAACGCGTCCCCTCTAGCTAAAAAATGAACAGGTTGTTTAAAAAAAGCACCAATTAGAATTGCATCAAAAAAAGAGTTGGGGTGGTTGGCTGTAAGTAATAGTGGGCCCTTCAACTTGAATGCCTCTCTATTTTGTATATATATTTTTCTACAGAAAAAAAATACAGCAACACGAATTAGCGGCTTAAGTATTGAGTAAATCAATGACTTTTATTTTATGGTAATCTTACGGTAACAAAAATGTTCGCTCCCAATCCCAAACCTGCATTTTTGCCCAATAATGTGTAATATGCTTGAATAGTAGGAGTAATCATTCGATTGAGCTTTCTACCAACACTTAAATTAAGGGTTGCTGCATTAAAATTTTTATTCAATTGCAAATTGGGATTAAATGCGGTGTTTACACTCTGAGAAACCTGATGAGACAATGAGGCAGTTACCGAAGTGTGCTTATTATACATTTTACCCAATGTAATAACAGCTCTATATTGATTGGGGCCATCTTGAGCGTCTAAAAATCTAGCGTAAATAAATTCTACTATAGCAAATCCGTTTTTATAGGGTGTAAAGGAGTAGTTGGCACCCAACATTACTGATTTAGAAGCGTATCCCAAATAGGGTGTTTGATTGTTTTGATAAGCCGGAATTCCTACACTTCCTCTTATTGTAAAATATCGCTTATAATCTATAGAAGGAAAATGAACAGATAAACCAAGGTTTACGTCGGTAACACCTGATTTTGATTCTGTGTTGTTTCCATTAACCAATGTTTGTGTAGCAAAAGGAATAGTAACAGACATGTCTACCCTTCTGCCTAATCCGTGTGAAATATTTAAACTATACGATGTGGCCTGAAAATAATCTCCTGGTGCATTGCTGATTAGTTTTCCTTGATCATTAAAATACTTAGAAGAATAAAAATAATTAAAGGTTCCTGTTATAGCTGTACGCTTTTTACCAATTGGATAATCTGCAAAAGCAAAGTTGACACTACAAATCGTGCAGGTCATCAGTAAAATAATATAGTTGTACTTCTTTTGCATCTACTTATCTTTTCTTTTTGCTTACTGATTTTTCATTAAACCAAATACCAATAAATGAATTATGATAAACGGGTATTTCGTGTCCTAAATCAGGAAAAATAAATAGTTCGCTTTTTGAAAGCGCATCAAAAGGCAATTTATTGTATGCTGCAATAGCACTTCCTGGAGCAATAAATTCATCTTGTAAACCCACCGCATACAATACCGGACATTTTACCTTTGGCATGAAGTTTTGTAAATCAAAATAATTAAAGGTTTCTAGCATTTGTTCTTCGGTAAAATCTGGATTTTCTCTTAAGTATCTAACAATAGCGTCTGAAGGAAATGCGAGTTCTCTTTTGTTTTTACCAACTGCAAAGCTGTTTTTCCAATCTGCAAAAACCGGATTACTGGCAATTACTGCATTAATTTTATCTGGCATTAAGGCAGCTGCAACTAATCCCATGGTTGCACCTTGACTACCGCCAAAAGCCAATACCCTGTTTAAGTCCATTCCCATATGACCGTGTGAATAAACAAACTCTACTGCCCTTATACAATCCAAGTATATGCCCTTGTATACATAGGCATTTTTGTCTTCGGCCTTTAGCATAATCTGCTCTATATTATCGGGATTGAATTCCTTTTCAAATTTTTTATCAATCCCTCTAACATTAACTGAGAAAGAAATAAACTCATCAAAGAGTAACGGCATTACTTCTTTCTTATATCCACCAAATCCAATAATAACAGGATATTTTCCTTTTAATTTAGGGATAGACAAGTAACCATAAAAGGGAAATTCGTCTATGCCTTTCATGTCTACTCTGTATACATCATGGTACTTGGTACTGTGCTCTTCGTCCCTAGAAATTTTATACTGAGGGTCTACTTTTGCTAATTCACTCAATCCGTTTTGCCAATATTCATCAAAATCGGGAGGTAAATAATACGGAGTTTTTATTTTACCAATATTGTATCCAAAAGCATATAGTGCTGTATCGTCATAGGTTGAAGTGTTCGTGGCTGCTCTCAAATTATATATCCCTTCTTTTTTTGGCTTAGGAATTTCAATTTGAAAACTCTTTTGTCCTTTCTTAGCAATTTTTAGTTTTACTTGAGTTGTGCTAATTACTTCGCCCATTTCGGATTCTACAATTGCTGTGAAAGTACCATCCTGCCTAACTTTATATTTATTAGCAATAGAAACAGCATATTTAATTTTTTCACCATCATAAAAAACGCCATCCTTTTTATACGGCTTTAGCTTAATAATCATTTCGCCTTCTTCCTCTTCTGAAGCGGGTTCTTGATTTTCGGGTGCGTCCTTAACTTGATCTGTGTCTAAAGATTGCCTTCCTGCTACACCAGATAAATTGTCTTTAGACCAATTGAGGGGTGGTGTATTAACAATGGGTTCTTGAGCAAGTTCTGGTTTGCGATCCTTAGATTTTCTTGGTGGACCTATATAAGCAAAGTTTCCATCGTAGCTACTGTTGTAATTAGTAAGCTCAATGGTCATTTTGATGGTATAGTTTCCCTCTTTAACTATTGGAACTTCAAAATTAGAAACAAGCGTTTTTTTGGCGTTCACTTTTACATCTAAACTATTTACCAATACCTCTTGATTGGAATTATCTAATACGGTATAAACCAAAGTACCCTCTTGTGGATCCTTTAAATTATTTACAAATTGAATTTTGTATTTAACAGGAAACTTTTTATTAAACCTTGCCTTCTTATTATAGGGTAGAATATTAACCGTCACCGGATCTTTTGTTTTCCCCTTTTGTGCCTTCCCTTCAAAGCACAATAGTATCATTCCTAGTATAATTAGAAAAGTAGATTTAAATATTGCACTATTTTTTTGATGGAAAATCATAATTATTTTTTCTTTTCTAAAAAGTTTGATTTCCGAATATATAAGTTGATAGGCTCCTCTATAAACTTATACAAAATAATTGAGATAAGGGTTAAAATGAGCAAGTGCGAAAACAATACCATCGCAGTATAATTCAAGTGTTCAGATAGCCACCAATATTCTTTTTGATCTAACCATGCATAAAAACTATCCGCTTTAGTGTGCAACCAGTCTGATGTTAATCTAGAAATAAAACCAAGATGAATCAGGTAAAGTATATATGAACTTTTTCCAACAAGCTCCCCCATTTTACTTCCTAAAATGGATTTAACAGCAGAGTTTTCTTTAATTAAACCATAAAAGAACGTAGCAATTGCAATGGGCAATAAAATATTATTGGTAAAAATACCAATTGGTTGGTATAGTGCAAATGGCACTTCTTTACTGATTGGTTGATTAATCATTATCAAGTTGGTACAAGCAATTCCAATAATTCCAAGCCAAGTGTACAAAGAAAAATTGCTAACCGAGTCGTCGGCTTTTCTTATGATCATTGCTAATACCATTCCTGCAAAAAACTCAACTGTTCTACCAAGAAAAGTAGAAATAAATAAGAATTTAAATGAATTAAAAAATCCGTAAAAATCTACATTTCTAAATATCAATACCAATAAAACACCAAAGGCGGTAATTACCAAGGGAGCAACCAAAAAGTATATTTTACTTCTTTTTATTAAAATAAAAAAAATAGGAGCAGAAAAATAAAAACACTCTTCAACTGTTAAAGACCAACCTTGTGCAATCCCGGTAAATTTCATGTCATCAAAAAATCCTCTGAGGAAAGTGATGTTCATGATGAACAATGTAAGTGGGCTATTCTTTCCGTTGTATATGCTGGTATCATTGGCTATCCAAGCAAATAAGAATACAACAATGGTTAAAATTAAATAGATGGGATAAACGCGAGCAATTCTATTTTTTAAATATTTACGCATCCATTTACTCGATAATTCTACATTATCATAATAACGCAAACAAATTAAAAATCCACTTAATACAAAGAACATAGACAAGGGAAAATGAAACTCATTCAATACCCTAAACAATAGCGGTGGAAAATCTTCTTGATTAAAGTGATGAAAAAAAATCAAAATAGATGCCAGACCTCTAACACCTGTTAACGATGGTATATATTGTTTTGCTGTCATTAAAAATGAGTTCTTTTATAGTTCACCAACCAAGGATATTGATCCGCCGCCGCCTTTACCGGTATTCCTTCCATTTACATCAGTAAAAACCGAGAGGAATATTTGATATTTCTGGCTGATTTTTCTGCCATACCCTGCTGTTAATCTAAAATAATTAAACTGTCTGTTTAAGAATAAATTGTTCGGATTAAGGACCAAGCCGGTTTGGGTACTTGTTGATTTGGTGCTGGCTAGTTGAAAAGTTAATTTATTGTCTTCGTCTAGAGGTATTCCTAATAAGGCATCACCAAAGATTTGGGTGGGGCCTTCTGGGCTAAAGTATTGACGAACGCCTAAGTTGATATCAAAATAGGTATTCGAATAACGCTCACCATTAGATCCTGAATAGGTGAATTTTACTTCTCCACCAACCTGTTGAAAACCCGTAAATGGTTGTTTGCTCGCATCATTGGTATAAAGTGGAACAATTAATGAACCGGTAACGGTCAAAAATTTAGAATAATCAAACGTGTTCAATAAATAAGAAAGGCCAAAGCTAGCATCTCCAAAACTAGAGTTAGACTGAGCTAAATTCGTCTCTAATTTTCTTTGCATAATATAAGAGATGTTTCCAACAAAATCCAACCGATCTCCAATGCCTATACCACCATAAATGCCAAAATAATGGGAAGCAAATCTGCCTCCGTTGGTGAACGGAATATACGTGCCTGCTGCATCCCAATATCCTTTAGTGGTGTATAAATTATAGGAGGGTACCAATAAATATTTACCTCTTCCAATTGGAAAGCCCGCATATGCGGTGTTTGCAACAAATGCAATAATTATAAGGCTAAATAATTTTTTCATCAATTTTTATTTACGTTGCTCAGAGTATTTTTTTCATCCAAAAACTTTCATAACTATAATACACATGATCCATTCCATTGTCATCTAAACTCATGTATATATTTCTATTATCAATTCTAATTTGATTGTATAAAGCAATTGCTGCTTGGGGCGGACAAATCGTATTTTTTTGATTGTGCCCGAACAAAACCCTGCAACGAATATTGGGTGCAAAATTTACTGGATCAAAAAAGTCCCAGTTTTTAAATAAAGCATCCTGGTTTAATCGGTTTCTTGGATTTTTTATATATGCCTGAAAATTGGCAACCGGCCATGGCATTACTTTTTGCGAACCAGCCATAAAAAACAACGTTCTCATATCGGTATATACTGGTCTTTCTATAATGCAGCCTTGTGGCCTATTATCTAAAGATGCAACTACAGAAGCCAAAACTGCACCCTGACCTTCTCCTTTTACAATGACTTTTTTTAGATCTAATTTTAAATAGTCGTGTCTATAAAGAAAATCTAATCCGCGTAGTGCATCCATATAAACAGCTCTATAGATGTATTTATTGCGGTCGTTTAAATTAATAATATTGAAAGTATTAAAGTCTGCATTGGTATTGTCTTTACTATTTCCGTGACCCCTAACATTTACCCTGAAAACCGCCATATCTGTTCTCAAAGAATCTGGGCGCATATCTTGTAAATAACCCGGTAATTCATATATCACCGCAAATTTCCCTTTCCGTTTAGGTACCGACAACCAACCTCTAATGGTTTGGTATTCCAGGGATTGAAATTCTACCAAAAACACATCTACATCTCTCGTACTTTGATCACCCCTTCTAGTTACCCTAAACTTAGGATCTATATTGACCAATTCTCTTCTGGCATCATCCCAAAACTGATCAAAATCTGCTGGTCTATTTACATTAGCGTACACTTTTTCAGGATCTACTCCGTATCCAAAATTTAGGGTATCTACATAATTATTGGCCGAAACCATTAATTGTAATTGATAGAATCCAGGTTTTGTTTTATCATTTTCAAGGTATAGGTCTTTCATATACCCTTTTTTGGCGTCCATGGTAAAACCCATTTCTTGGTTAAATACCTCTTCGCCTTTATAGTTCACCACTTTTGCTTTTATGGTGCCACGTATTTTTTCCTTTGTATTATTTCGAAAACGTAGGTTATAGCCAATTTTGTCGTCGTCCCGAAAAATGGCTTCTTTTTTGAATGGTTTTATATCAAATCCAATCCCTTTCTGTGCATGCGCAACACCGCCGAATACACAAGCCACTAAAATCAGGCATTGCAGAATACGGCCGCTCAGGATAGAAAAACTGGGTACCTTTGCGTTCATTTGCACGAATGAATTAAAAATTAGGGCATTAAAGAGCCACTAAGTGTTTGATAAACGCCCAGATAGGGGTGAATATTATCTAAACAGAGATTAATTTAATACAAAAGCCCCGGCCTTTGCAGACCAGGGCAATTTACTAACCCATCTAAAAGCGATTTATTGTTCAGTTGCTTCAGCAGGAGTTTCCGCCACTACAATTAACTTAGCCCTAATTTTTGCTTCAATTTCGTTGGATAATTCTGGATTATCGTGTAATAAGGTTTTAACCGACTCTCTTCCCTGACCCAGTTTATTGCTTTCATAGCTGAACCAAGATCCACTTTTTTGAACAATACCCATTTCCACACCCATATCAATAATTTCACCCACTTTACTAATACCCTCGCCAAAAACAAGGTCAAATTCAGCAGCACGGAATGGAGGAGCTACCTTGTTTTTCACCACTTTAACTTTCACTCTATTACCTATAGCCGTATCACCGTCTTTAATTTGGGTCATCCTTCTAATATCTAGGCGCACAGAAGCATAGAATTTTAATGCATTACCACCGGTAGTGGTTTCTGGATTTCCAAACATTACCCCAATTTTTTCACGAAGCTGGTTAATGAAAATACAGATGGTATTGGTTTTGTTAATCGTTGCTGTAAGTTTTCTTAAAGCCTGACTCATTAATCTAGCCTGCAAACCCATTTTGCTGTCACCCATTTCTCCCTCAAGTTCTCCTTTTGGAACCAATGCTGCAACAGAGTCAATCACCACTACATCTAAAGCACCCGATAAAATAAGTCTATCGGCAATTTCCAAAGCTTGCTCACCATAATCTGGTTGAGAAATCAAGAGATTGTCAACATCAACGCCTAGTTTTTGTGCATAGGCACTATCAAAAGCGTGTTCAGCATCTATAATTGCACACATTCCACCTTTTTTCTGCGCTTCCGCAATAACATGAATAGCCACTGTTGTTTTACCAGAAGACTCTGGTCCATATATTTCAACAATTCTACCTTTTGGAAGACCGCCTACACCTAATGCAGCATCTAAGCCAAGCGAACCGGTAGAAATCACTTCCATTGGAGCTGTGCTTTTTTCATTCATCATCATTACACTTCCTTTGCCAAAATCTTTGTCGATTTTATCAATGGTCAGCTTTAGCGCTTTTAATTTTTCTGCATTACTCATGTTGTACTTTTTAGATGGTCAAAATTAATGAGGTGGTAAAACTAGTGGTTTTTAATTATACACACTAATTTTTTTAGTATTTT
>Ga0315909_10005504_pt1 | contig 14516 bp, 29 predicted proteins | sample LakEriMetagenome_11_FD_203527 | JGI IMG/M metagenome (GOLD analysis project Ga0315909, IMG submission 203527) | Freshwater fungal communities from buoy surface, Lake Erie, Ohio, United States - Buoy 2 MA125 | ecosystem: Environmental > Aquatic > Freshwater > Lake | place: USA: Lake Erie, Ohio...
AGAACGGTGGGTAGAATGGTGGGAAGAACGGTGGGAAGAACGGTGGGAAGAATGGCGGGAAGAATGGCGGGAAGAATGGTGGTGCAATTGGAGTAACAGAGTTACTTGCTCCTGTTGGCAAAGATTGAACAACTGTATTATCTAAGTTAAGTCTAAAAGTATATGCTGTTCCGTTTGTTAATCCGCTAACAGTAACTGGAGATGTTGAGCCAGTACCTACAATTCCACCTAAAATATTAGTAATAGTTCCATTTGTCATTGTTGCTGTTGACTCAACAATAAGAGAGGTAGACGATGGAATAGCCTTAATTGTAACAACACCAGCGCCCAAAGATCCAGTTCCGTTTGTTGCCGAAATTACTTGATTAATAAAAAGGTTTGTAACTGCAGACATACCAGTAATATCTGCTCTCCATATAGATCCGATTTGAACATTGTTTGCAACTGTTCCAGTTGTACTTCTAACAACTACTGGCTGAGTTATTGCTCTATAAGTTGTTCCAGTTGGTTTTCCCAAATATGCTGGCGCTGTAAAAGCAACTGTTGCAGAAGCATTGCCAGCACTTGCTGTTCCTACAGTTGGTGTACCTGGCTGATGGCCACCAGATGCTGGAACTGCTGGAATAATTGGACTCATGCTACAAGGTCTCCTAGCAATACCCAAACGTCCGTTGCCCCTGTGCTTCTTTTAATTAAGGTTGCTCCAGACCATTGTGCTCTTAACTTAAGTCCAGGAGTTCCATTAATAGTTACGTTTGCTCCTGCAGCAATTGTAGTTTGTCCTGTTCCTGTTTGAACAATATTTATTTTTGCACCTGTTGGGATAGTGCTAAGATTTGGAACTGTTATTGTGTTAGCAGAAGCATTATTCATTTCAATCATTTTGCTATCGTCAGAAGCAATAACTGTATACGATGTTCCAGTTTGTGCATTTATAGAAATTCGCTCAAGCATCCTACCACTTACAGTAAGATCACCAGAAACTGAAAGAGAAGAAAGGGTGCCAACGCTGGTTAGTGAAGAAGATACTACCGTTGCTGGTAGAGTAGTTCCGCTTAAGTTAGCAGCAGGGAATGTTCCAGATGTTACTGTTCCGACGGCAGTTATAGAAGTTAAGTTTCCAGTAGTAATAACTGTTCCATCAACATCTGGTAAATTAATTGTTCTATCTGCTGTTGGATTTACTACTCCTAAAGTTGTTTCATTTGCATCAGCACTAGATCCTTCAAAAATAACAACTGAGTCAGACAAATAAAGTTGAGTTACGGTAGGAGATGAAATTGTAGGAGTATTGATAGTAGGAGACGTTAATGTTTTGTTTGTTAAAGTTGCGGTACCAGAAATTGTATCAATATCAACACCGTTAGCCTGGACTGTGCCTGTTCCTTTTGAAACAAGGTTTAAAGTAATGTTTGTATCTCCACCTGTAGCAGAAATAGTAGGCTTTCCAGTAGCAATAGCATTTGCAATAGTAATTTCATTTACAGCAGAAGCAACAGCAGTTGGGAAAATAATTAATTCATTACCATTAGAGTCTGCAATATGAGATGCAGATGTAATTCTAGGAGCAGTTAAAGTTTTGTTTGTAAGTGTAACAGTATTAGTAAGAGTAACTGGAGGAGATGCCCAAGCCAAACCAGTTGATGAACCAGAGTAGTTAATAGTTAAAACAAATCCATCATTAGCAGTTGATTGAGAAGGTAGGACTAATGCAGAAACTGCTCCAGCAGCAGTAGCAGAAACCAAAGCACCCTTAGATGTCCATGTTGCTGCTTGTACACCAAGTGATCCAGAAATGCTGCTTATCTGAGTTTGTAAATTATATAGGCTATGTGCTATTGATGGATTAACAAGGTTTACTGGATCAGTATTTGTAGGATCATATTGACCTACTCCAGTACCTGAAGGTGCACCATAGTGATATAAACGCAATGCTTCTTGAATATTTGCATTGTCTGTTAGTGCAGGCATCTGAGTATTAACATTGAACTGTGTTAACCCAGTTAATGCACTACCAATTTGTGGCATATCCTACACCCCCTTACTTATAAGTGACATACAGATGCACATTTTGGCTACCAGTCAAATTTGACCAGGTACCTCCAGAATATGAAACTGCATTAATCACTATTGCTATATTTTGATTAGGATAAGATCCAGTTAAAGAATACGTAAATCCAGATGCTACTGGATTAGAATTCACTATGCTGTATCTTACAATAAACCTTGAAATGCTTGGAGAACTGTTTGTAGTCAAACTGCTAACAGGAACATTTATAGTTGTTGATCCTGCAGTAAATGTTGTTGTTGCTATAGTTGAAAAGTCTGGCTTAATAGGATTTAGAATTCTTTGCCAAACAGGATTAACTCCGTCTAAAACATATTGGTATGTCCAACCATAATAAGTATCGGATGGATTTGTATTAAGATAAATATCATTTAACTCTAATTCTTGACCAACTAGTTGAGTTTCTGGGCTTCCATTACCAGACCAAATTTTACTTCCACGCTTTCCTTGCTCTCCAAAATCAAGAGAAAGGTCTACAACATCTGGTCCTCCAAAAACTGTTAACTCTACGTCACTTATAAGCGTTGTCATTAAACCGCTCCAGTCACATCGTCAGTAGAAGCAATATTTCCTGTTAGCAATGTGTAAATAAGAGTACCGTTTGTTATTTGAACGTCATAAACATATGTTGAGCCACCAACTAAGTTTCTTCCAGTTCCTGCTGGTAGCGTACATGTTATAGTATTAGTTGTTGTGTTAATAGATGTAGTGCCAGTATATTGAGTTGCTCCAGTTCCTCTTTGATTAGCAACTGTAAATGCTGCAGTATATCCAGTTAATGAAAATGCGCCACCATTAGTATCTTTAGGTGTTATTGTAAATTGTAAAGTATCACCACGATAATAGTTAAAATTATATGTACCTGGAAATGCCATTATGACCACACTCCCCAAGGAATTCTTTTCCAAGTATTTGTTGCTGTACAAACATATAAGTATGTTGCATCTCTAGCAACTTGTCCAACCGATCCTGTAGATGTTGGAGTTGCTGGAACAGATACAAAAGATATAACAGAGGTTCCGTTAGGACCTGGCATAGGAATAACTTTTACTGTTGGCATTATAAACTTCCTCCCGTTATATCACTCAATACACATATTGTACCAATTATTGGAGTCCATGTTGTTAAATCTGCCTTTGTTACCTGCAGGTCAAAGGACAGTTCAGCAACGATTGGAGCGCTACCTACACCCCAGTCATCTGTCATAGTAGATTGAGCAATAATATCAACATATCCAGTACCAGGAGTTGTTGTCAGGGTATAAGAAATATCATTTACTGGATTATAGGCGGTAGCAATATAAGACCAGCCAGTGGTACTATAATATGTTACTTCATCATTTTCTAAAAATTCAACACGGATACTAGAATAGTCTCCTCTTACCACAGACCATTGTATATTTAATGGATCGGCACCATATTTTTCAATTGTTTGGCAGGAAGAGCAAGACATAATAAATGATTATACCATAAAATAAACTATTTCCCCAAGAAGCAAGGGGTAGTATTTCTCAGGGAAATAGCAAGTTTATTATAACATTATATATTTCCAAAAGTTACTAAAAAGTTATTTAACCAACAGCACTAAAACTTGACAAACTATAAAACCATGTGTATAATTTAAATATATAAAGAAAAAGAAATATATTATATATATTAATATATAGTATATATTATATATAGTATATAGTCAAAAAATTATTTATTAGTATTTGCAATATGAGTCAATAAAATTTCGTAAATCTTGTCAATCTTTTTGTTTGTCTCACGACGCATATAATCTGCTTCGTTCATTCTTTCTTCAAGGCGTGTAACTTGGTCTTTTATACTAGATCCAGAGTTTGGCTTTAGTTCGGCCATAATTTGTTCAACATATTTTTTCACAATCCATCGCACTCCAATTCCGACAATGCCGAGAATGGATAAGCAAGTTAAAATTAATCCAGCCCAGTCCTGTACGCTCATAAGAAAAATTATATCATCATTTGAGACAAAAATTTTAAAGTTCGGGCTTTTCCGCTCCGCCGAAATAGAGATACTAAACACCCTAACACCAATATTTGAATGCAAGCATTCTATTTGGTGAGAACTTGTAATGTAAACTCCTATAGGCTATACTTGGTATGTGCTCTATCTAAATATATTAAGAATTATTCTAGAAGAAATGTTGCCTAGCAAATTAAGAACTCATCATAGTGTTTATAGTCTACCGTGTACGAGTGAATATTTGGAAGAACTGGTAGCAGATTGTTTGACCAAAGCAGGGTATACAAATGACTGGAAACCAAACAGGTCTCACTCAGTATCGGTAGATATAACATTAGATGAAGGTCCAACGATATCTGTCAAATCAGGAATATATGATCCAAAGAAGAAAACATTAACATTTTCTGGTTCTCGCTTAGGTAAACACGAAACATTAGATAAAATGATAGATCATGTTATATCTACCAAGGCTGATTATTATGTATGTGTTGCTAAAGCAGACCAAGATTGGTCTTCTATCCCCGCCAAAAATGAGAACAAGAGATATTATTTATTTGTTTTCAAATCCGAAAATCTACCATATGATGTAGATACTTGGATAGAAAAAGATAATGGAACATATAGTTTAGAAACTATAGGAATGAATGCTTCTATACGTCCTAGTATGTCTTATCAATTATGGACAACAGTTGATGAGGTTCTTTGTGGATACCCCGCCAAACTTGATATAATGGGTATATGAGCGACGAAGTTAAACCATGGGACCTTCTTAACCCTAAACAACCTAGAAGTAGCGCAGAAGTCCAAGATGAGCGTTTGAGCATATGTCAATCCTGCGAATGGTTTCGTAAATCGTCGCAAACATGCCGTAAGTGTGGATGTTTTATGAAATTAAAGACATTGCTAGATAATGCGAGTTGTCCAATTGGTAAATGGTAATTATTTTTTGTGATCAGATTCTGTTTGACATAAACATGATTCGCAGCATATCTCAGTAAAAATCTTTACTGCAAGATTTTCTGATTCCCTGCTTATATTATTCTCCACAGTTGCATAGGCAAGAGTGGGTCTCTTCTATTTCTTCACATGCTCCGCAATGTGTTGGTGCTGTTGCCATGACACCAGTATATCATATTTATGGTATACTAATAAAACTATGGATACACGATTTTCTGTATATACCCCGCTTCCACAGTTAGTAAACGAAGATCTTTTTGCTAATGCTGAAAAAATAGAAGATAACATTTGGGTTATCCATGATTTTCTACCACAAGAGATATTGAAAAAATATCAAGACTACATTAAGTCTATTCCAGAAGAAGAATGGTGGAAGAGTAACAAGAATTGGTGGATTGGCAAATACTATGTTGTAGAAGATTTAGAGATGCAAGCAGTTGAAGAAGATGTTAGAAACATGCTAAGGCCATACCTAAAAGACGATTTAATTCTTGGTGCCCTTGGCTCTATCCATAGACTTAAAGTCGGAGATGGAATGTTTGTCCATACCGATAATCCTGCAAATAAAAGAGATATTCTTGACGAAGAAGGAAATAAGATTGCTACAACAAATGGACACAACAACTACTGCGTTCTTGCAATGATTATTTATTTAACTGATTTTAATGGTGGACAACTATTCTTCCCAGAATTAGGAGTTGAATGGCAACCAAAAGCAAACGATATTGTCTTCTTCCCTGGAGTTGACGAAAGATACGATCATGGCGTCCGTAGAGTTCTTGAAGGAGAACATCGCTATGTTGTTACTGGTTTTGGATATGACATTAGAGGCGCTGAACTAAAGAGCAGCAACTATGTATTTGAAGGCGAAGATGGCTACAATACTCTAGAGCCAAAATATGTTCAGAATGATCCACAAGTTGAAATGGAAAAAGCAAAACAACCTAGATGTGCTTTCTGTGGATCTGGAGATAGAGCACGTAAACCAAATAGCGAATCTCGTAGCCCAAGAGAGTGGATGAACTTTGTTTGTAAGAGATGTGAAATACAGATGAAAGGCAATATATGAACGATACATCTATAATTTTTGCACACCCTGGCTTTGTTGAGTTGGCTCCAAAGATATGGGTTATTAAAAACTTTTTAACTGAAGAAGAATGTGCTCCTTTCGTAGAGGCTGGTGATAATGCTACTGAAGAAGAATGGAATCTTGAACCAAATAGAAACGCATGGTTTGTAGGTAAGGTTTTGAATGTTTCTGAAAAAGTTTCTGCAGAAGCAATCTCAACTGCAAATCAAAAATTTAGAAATCTATTTACAAAAAAAGATGAATATACATATGGATCAGGTGTTGAGTTTATGAGAAGGCTAAGACCTGACCAAGAAATGTACTTTCATTCTGACTTCCCCGAAATTGATAAACTAGATCCAAACGATCCAGCATTAAAATCTCCAGATGATTTTGTTCTTTTTAACTCTACAGTTAACTTCAATGACTTTGAAGGTGGAGAACTTGATTTCCCAGAATTTGATTTAATATATAAACCAGAACGTGGAGATCTTGTTATGCTTCCTGGAACTAGACGTTATAAGCATAGAGTTCTTCCAGTTACTGGAACTGTTACTCGCTATACCGCCACATTTTGGACTGCAGACAGTTTTGGTATGGAACTTAAAGTTTCTGGATCTTCTCTCAACCTTGGTCTATCAGACAGATACCAGTAAATCCATTTTACACAAAATCTGAATTTTTTTCTAACGTGTATGATGCATGATTTGAAAAATAAATAACAAAAAAAATAGTGAGCACACAAGGGGGAAGCCTCATGTGCTCATCTACTTATCTTAGTGGGGCTGTTCCTTGTAGATAGCCGTCAATAGATAGCAAGTCACAAGTAACTTTGACTCTTTGATTTTTCTTTAGTGTTTTTTTATACATGTCAATAAAATAATAAACACTTTCTTTGTCTGGTAACTCCATGCTTGATGTGTTACCTGCCATGCTAGTTATTGTTAGTTTCATTTAGTAATTCCTCTTTCTCTTGTTGTGTTGCTTTGTGATACCCTGCTGGGCTGCCGTGCTTTGTAATCCATGCCTTGCGTAACTGTTGTTCATGTGTGTAGGTCATGCTACACACTCACAAGGTTCAATGCTGTAATCGTAGCGGTCACCATAATAGATGTAACCCTTGCCGTAGCATGATGAGCAATCTACTGTAATTGTTTTGTATAGTTTCATTTTTACTTCCTTACTCCTCTAAGTGTATAGGTTGCTTTGCTATCTACTTTGTGTAATTCTTTCATAAAGTCTTCTAATTCTTTTACTGAATTGAATTCTAATACTGCTAGACATCTGTCATGCTTGCCGTTCCAAATTGCTACTTCTAATTTCATTTTCTTTCTTCTTTCTGTTAGTTTCTTTTTCTTATTGGTAATCTTATCAGAGGGGACTGACAGGGACTAGCCCTGCCAATGTTGAGAGTCATCACCCTCACCCACTAGCGTGGTGAGTATGGTGTAACCATTTGCTACTAGGCTATCTAGTAGGTCATTTATTTGATACTCACTAACCATGAGTCTATTTGATACTGAGACAATGCTATTGTCTTTTTCTGCTGTGTAAGTAAGTGTTTTCATTTACTTATCCTTTCTGTTTAATCTTTATACTGCGTATTCTACACTAGGGGGCTGACAATTTCAAGGCGACACGCCGTGGGCTAGTTGTGAGCCTTGTCACAATCGTGCTTGTAATAGACTTGGTAGCCCCATACTGGGCAGGTCTTGTATTCGCTAGGGTCTACAATCATGTAGTCGTTTCTTGATTCGTAAATTGTGTTCATTTACTTGTCCTTTCTTAACTTTCTAATACTGGTATTCTAGCAGGGGGGACTGACATTTTGACCCCTTTTTTGGGCGTGTCGCACAACGATTTTTGTGGCGTTGGTCACACCCTGATCTTCGTTATCCACAGAGTTATCCACAGGTCTCGGGGCATGTGGTGTAGGTCACATGTTATCTACGTCACAATGTCCGTTTTGCCCACATTTTTGATTTGATTTTGTCAGACCCCTATGTTAGACTAACGATAGTTAGACAGAAAGGAAATAACATGACTAACACAGTAATAAACGCAGTAGATTTTCTACTAGAAAATAACATAGCAATTCAAGATAACATTTGCGTATTTTGTTCAAACAGATTTGATAGATGGGATAGTATTTGCCGTAAGTGTAAAGACTATAAAGGTGTAATGAACGTAGTTGATGCTGTGGAATACTATGGCACAGAAATTATTGGATACTAAGAAAGGTTAATAAATAAATGAATACTTATAACAGAATACTAAAAGAGCAAGAAGAAAAAAGAATTGCTCAAAGAGAAAAAGATAAAAAAGTTATTGAGGCTATGTTTGCTAATAGCAATCGTAACTTAAATAATAATTATTTGTTAAATAAATTTGATAAATAAAAAAAGTTTTTGCGTGTTGATCTTGACAATACCGCAAAAATTTTCCCGAGGGTTTTCCACAGGCTGTGGATAACTTACGTACGATGTGAGTTTTATCACAAAAATATTTTTGAAAATGTCCGTTTTATCCGCATTTTGGATTTGATTTTGTCAGCCAAAAATGTTACACTTACAGAGTAATAAAATGAAAGAAGGTAAATAAATATGGCTACAAAATCATACTCTATCGTAGACCTGCTAGAAGGTCACTACTATCGCTCACTAGGTCGCTCAATTGACGGACTAATCACATGGGCAGAACCACGCCCTGAAGTGTGGTATGGCTCAGACTTTGAGGCTTACACTATCAAGGTGCGCCCTCAATATGACATGAATAACCCAAAGACATGGGGAAAAGATTTCTACGCAACAGTAGCCGTAAAAGTAAAGGATAACTAAAAATGAAACTTCATGAATTTCAAGAACTAATCAAGGCGCAACGCCAAGCGCAACAATTGACAAACTTAGAGAAAATCGCTACAATTATCAAAACAACAGAAAAGGAAAATAACTAATGACATACACAGACTACCCATTCACCGCTAACGGCGTAAATTTTATTTCACGCATTGGTGACCATTCTCCATTTGTAAGCATGCTAAAAAATGTGCCTGCTCCAGTATTTACTCAGATGAATATTGAGGCAGTTAGAGATTTAATTGGCGACGCTTCACTCCTTACCCTTGCTGAAATTCAAGATGAATTAGACAGAGTAAATGAAGGCGCAACTCACTCATGGATTTTGTTAGGAGAAAACGCATAATGTCACTAACAAAAACACATTTCAAAACTATCGCTTCAATTCTCTATGATGTAAAGGATGAAATTCATCCCCAAGTCTATGAGGATTTAGTAGAAGGATTTTCTAGTTACTTTGGAACTAAAAACGAAAACTTTGATAAAGCACGATTTGAAAAAGCGTGTGGCGTTGATGAGATTGGATTGATACCCGTATGATAGTTTTACAAACAATTGGATTGCTAACTATGTGCGTTGGCTTAGGATTTTCTTTAGCATTTCTTATTGCTAATTGATCCAAAAGAATTGGTTGAAACTTTTACTAAATAGGTTGAAGTTTCAACTAAATTCCCGAGGACTTTTCCACAGGTTATCCACAGGCTTTACGGGCGATGTGATTTTTCTCACAGAAATTTGAGGCAGTCTAATTAGATTTTGTCAGTCTTTTCTGATAGGATTTCAGTATTGAAAGAAAGGAAATAAAAATGGATAAATTGGAATACGCACTACGACAGATTGCTAATTGTAATCTATGCGAAGGCAAGGGTGTCTTTTACTTTAGTAGTGGAGACTACTATGATTTTGAGGACTGTGAGTGTAATACTTATGGAATTATCTTTGACCATGACGGAGAGGTAATTTGGGATAATGGCTTACTAAGTGAGCCTGAACTATTTTTGACACAGGAGGCTTACTAAAATGGGAAGCAATTTTGCTAATGACTTATCTGTAATGGATAATCTTGACATTGAAACACAGATAGGGATACACTTATCCTCTAATCACTACCCGCCCGTTCCTAAGTCTATGGTTCAGCCTTGTATTGAGGCTATTGATGCCGTTAATGACTTAGGGCTATGGGATTTGGAAATTGATTTACCTGAAGGCGTGTTGTGGAGAGATTTGCCTCATGCCCCTGCTTCTGCTATTATTGAAGCACACCACTTAGATGCTTGGCTTATTGAAAGGGAGTTAGACTAATGCAATACGACTATGTAATTACTACTTACTATGACGGAGAACTAAAGAACACGCATAGAATAAATGATTTATTTGATGCCGTTGAGGTTTGGCAGATGTGTAAAGACTTTGGCGATGCTAAAGACTACGCAACTTATAACTTCATGGACTTAACAGGTAAAATGTATACAAAAACTTTTTATCGTAATGGTGATGTATCAATTAAATGAGTGATACAATAATTCTCATGGACTATGCTCACGTAGATAATCTTTCAGCAGACCAACTGCTGGAAGGTGATCTAATTGAAATTGATGATGAAGTTGTTCAGATACTTGAATTAAACTCAACCAAAGATGGAATCGTTATTTCATATGAAAACGAGTTTGGTGAAAGAGAAATTCAAGAATTTTCTGATGAAGTAATCTTTAAACTTTTCGTACTGCAATAAAATTCCCGAGGCGATTTGTCCGTTTTGCGAATTATGTACGATTTGATTTTTTTCGCCAAAAATGCTATTATTAAACTATGTTAAGAAATAAGAAGAGCAAAGAGGATCTACGCCGCCTAATGGAATTAAGGCGATCTAATGCTGCTTCCCCAAAACCTAGCAAAAAAAAATATAAGAGAAGTAGACAAATTACAAGAAAAATGTTAGAATTGTATTAACAACAGGAAGGCGACGATGAAACTAAAACGTAGTAATGATAGGAAAGTGACCAATGCCGTATCACCAAATGGAAAAACACCAACAATTGCCAACACTTTTGGATTACCTAGTGGCAAGGCTTACTCATGCCCTGGTGAAACCTCTGTATGCGCTAAGGTATGCTACGCAGGAAAACTTGAGAGAGTATACAAAGGTGTAAGGGAAACACTATTACACAATTGGAATTTACTTAAAGACGCAGACCATGACACAATGGAAAATCTGCTGCAGGATATGATTAACGATTTCAAGGCTGACTGTGATAAGCGCAATGCGCCTAAACTATTTCGTATCCACTGGGATGGTGATTTCTTTAGCAAGGAATACGCATTCGCCTGGAAACACGTTATCTTAAATAATCCTGACGTACAATTTTGGGTATATACAAGAGTGGCTATCGCTGCAGAAATGCTTAAGAATATGGATAACTTATCTTTATATTATTCTACTGATAATGAGAATAAAGAAACCGCCATTAAACTTAACAAAGAGCATGGAATTAAATTAGCATATCTTGCTGATACCTTCGCAATTGGGCAGGCAGACATGAAAGAGATGATTGGCAAGGTAGGGGCAAAGTGTCCTGAGAATAAAAAGGCCATTCCTCTAATTGACAAAGAGGGGTCTGCTTGTGTAAAATGTTCTCTCTGTGTCTACAACAAGGCAGACATAGTGTTCTCTGTAAAGAAAAGGTAGCGTATGGAGTGGATAGCAATAATACTATTTCTTCTTATCCTGCTATTCGCAGGGTTAGGGGACTAGATCTCACATAGTGAGATTTTTAGATTTTGGACTTGACAAACCCAAAAATAAATGAAATAATAAATACATCAACCAACAAGAAAGGAAAGAAACAAATGGCAGTAAATAACGCACTATACAAGGTGGGAGATACCTACACCTCACAAAAGACAAAGGTGACAGGTGTTATCAAGGAAATCAACCCACAGGGTAATGGAAATGTTCGTGTGAAACTTGACGTAGAAGGTCAGACACGCTGGACAACTTGGACACCTAAACAGGGCTAATCCAACCTCTCCTGAGCATGAGAAGGCTAAACTGCTCAATTTGATTTTCTATCTTAGAAATGCTACGATAGATACCCCTACTAACAGAAAGGCAAGACCAAATGGCACGACAGAAAGCAATTAGCGTGAAAATCGCTACGACTAAAGTTATCAAGGCTTTAGAAACTAAATTAGCAGAAATCCAAAAGAACAAGGCTAATCAGAAAGTCAATGAGGAAAAATACTCAAAGGCTATGGAAAAGTATAACAAGGAAGTTGCGAAACTTGCTCTAAATGCTATCAACAAGGCAGATGACTTATCTGCTCATACTCGCTACAATGGCGAAATCGCTGTATCTTTCAATTTGCCAAAGGGTAGTATTGAATTACCTGATGAGCCACAGAAAGACTTTGACACTTATCATGAGTGGCAATACAAGGAAATGATAGAGGAAATTGAGAACGCAATTCGTATTCTCAAGATGACAGATGAGGAAACAGTTTCCACATCTACTTACAACGCTATCGCAAGATACCTATAATTGAGTAGGGGGAGGGTATTTGACTCCCCCACTTAAAAATGCTATACTAAATAAAAGACCAAAACAGAAAGGTAAAACAAAATGACACTAGGCGGATACACCTATCAGGTAGGCGACCTATTTACAACAAGCAAGACGGGCGTTACAGGACGAATTGAAAAGTTTGTTCCACAGACCAAAAACGTAACCAAAGTTATGCTTCGTTTGGCAAATAACCAAACTCGCTTTGCTATGGTAAAAACAATCTAGTTTCTCTCTTGATAAGCACTACTAAACAATGAAGTGAACCTCTCAGTTCCTTGTAGTTATTCCTAGAGAGATTGTCCTGAGCATGACATAAAACTGCTCCACCTCAAAAAATGCGCCCGAGACTTGTGATCCATTTCACACCCTTTACGTCTCACTATTTAAGATGGCGATTTGATTTTGTCAGATATAAATGTTATGCTTATATTACTACAACAGAAAGGAAAGCCCCATGATAGCAACCGCTATTAGACTACAAGAAATAACAAAGGAAGCAGTCCATGATGATATGACTATGGAAATGGCTTCTCACTTATTCCAGTCACGAAATATAATTAGTGATGAGGAATTTGCTAAGGCATTGTATCAATACTCTGCTTTGCTTGCTTCACTTACAACTACCCTAGCAACTTCAGTTCTTTTGACAGAGGAACAACTGGATGCTATGGTTGATGAAATTAAAGAGTTTGACGAACTAGGAAAGGAAATAACAGATGGAAACTAATGTACTACAAGCGACGGAAGAATATCTCCGTAATCGCATTACAGAACTAGAGGAGCGAGTAAAGACTGTAGAGGAATCTCATGCACGTGTTGTGCAAAGAGATTTTAGCACTGCTGCTGCACTAAATGCAATGTCTAGTTCTCTACAAGAATGGACCATGGAGAATCTAGAGAATGGCAACATCACAGAAGAGCAGGCCACTGAACTATCTGAGATTGGTTCTTTTGAATTAACCAAAGAAGTTGAGGCAGAAGTTAATGTAACTTACTACATCACTCTTCAAGTTCCTGCAGGTGAAGATGCAGAATCAATTATTAATGATATTGATTTTGAATCAGTCAGTTACAATTCAGATGCAATAACACATATCTCTGCAAGTATTGACAACATAGATTTGTGATAGGGGGCTATCCAAAGGGACCTGAGCACGTCCTAAAACTGCTCCACAAAATTCTCGGGGGGCGTGATTTAGATCACATTTAAGAGGCACGATTTGCTTTCCCACATTTTTTATGCTAAGATAGTTATAACTACAGAAAGGAAATAAAAATGGCTCATGAGTTAGAAACTCAAAACGGTGTTGCATCTTTTGCATCATTCCGTGAACCTGCGTGGCATGGTCTTGGGACTGTGTTCACAGAAGAAAAAAATACAGCAGAAATGCTTGCTGCTGCTAATCTAAATAATTGGAATGTTAGATTAGTTGATGTTGAAATTCCATCTACACTTACATCAGATAAATCTTATCAATATGTTGTAAGAACAAATCCTACTAATAATTCTCAGACAGATGTTTTGGGTGTTGTTGGACAGCGTTATCATGTTCTCCAAAATGAAGAATTGTTTTCTTTTGGTGACAATATTCTTGACGGTGGCGGTCGTTGGGAAACTGCTGGCTCTATTCGTGGCGGTCGTGTAGTATTTGGCTCTCTTGCTCTTGAGCGTGAGACAATTCTTGACCCTAATGGTGTTGCAGATAAGGTAAAAACTTATTTGCTTATCAATACATCACATGATGGCTCTATTGCTATTCAAGCAAGCATAACACCTGTTCGTGTTGTGTGCGCTAACACTCTTAACCTTGCGTTAGGTGCTAAGCGTGGTAAGAATGCTATCAAGCAATCTTTCAAAATCCGTCACACTCAGACTGCTGAGGGTAAAATTCAAGTTGCTCGTGAGACTCTTGGTCTTGCGAATAAATACATGGACTCTTTTGACCTCATGGCTAAGGCTATGATTGAGAAAGAAATCACAGCGCAACAGTTCAATGATATTGTTCTTGCTGCGTATCC
>Ga0315909_10005506_pt1 | contig 14515 bp, 17 predicted proteins | sample LakEriMetagenome_11_FD_203527 | JGI IMG/M metagenome (GOLD analysis project Ga0315909, IMG submission 203527) | Freshwater fungal communities from buoy surface, Lake Erie, Ohio, United States - Buoy 2 MA125 | ecosystem: Environmental > Aquatic > Freshwater > Lake | place: USA: Lake Erie, Ohio...
GTTGTTCTTAAGGACAATAAGATCATCAAACTGATGATGCCAAATAGGATAAAAAACAGTAGCACTTGCATTACGAATACCTCCTTGACTGCAACTACGAAGGTCACCAAACCATTTTTTCAGGAATGGAATCATACCTGTGTGCATTATCTCGCCACCACGAATGGGCGAGCCTAGTGGACGTAGTCGTCCAATCTCTAAACCAATGCCAGCACGTTTGCTAGCATACTTGGCCATCATTTCGCCACTAGCAAAAATACTATCGAGATCATCGTCACTGCGGATAAGAACGCAAGAGCTAAACTGCTTAGTAGGAGTGCCCAGTCCAGCAAGGACAGGCGTTGCAAGAGTAAAGAGACCGTCTGATGCCGCATTGTAGTATTCTTTGATATAGCGCATACGAGCTGAGTTCGGTTCTTCTTTATGAAATACAGTAGCGGCCGCCACCATGTAACGAACTTGAGGAGTTTCATAAATTTCCTTTGTTGAACGATTCTTGACCAGATACTTTTCAATCAGTTGTTCAATGGCCGCATAGCTGTACTGTTCGTCTTTGACATGATCAATCATGTCATTCATACGGCTCCAATCGGCCTCATCGTACCATTCTAGGAGCTCGGGAGTGTACAGGCCTGTGGCCACATTACGCTTCACAATCTCATACAAGTGGGGAGGCTCGTAGCTGCCGTAAACGTCTTTGCGCAACATACTGAGACGTTGTTTCCCTGCTACATATTGGTAATTGGTGTGCCCTACATCTGGATTGGATTCTACGTCAATGAGATCCACAATAGCACGTAAGGTAATCTCGTCAATTTCTTTGGTGGTAATACCATCATAAAAATGCAACTGAGCTTTAATCTCTACCATGCTTTGACTTACGTCAGCAATGCCCGAGCATATTTTAGCAATCTGCGTTTGCCACTTTTCCAAGGCCAAGGGCTCACGCTGGCCACTACGTTTAACGACGGTAATGTTTTTCATTATATGTTACTTTATTTCTATTTTTATTTGTTGCTGACTGATGCAGTGTTGAGTTTTTTTGGAACTCAGGTTGATATTTACGATTTGATCTCGATCCCAATTCAATATATATTTTCCTTGGTCAAATAGGACTAAATTGTCACTACCCATTTCGATCATTTCAGCGTCTTGCATGTCTGCGCGATCTAACAGAACTATAGTATACATGATTCCTAGCCCGCGAGCAAGTCCACAGTAAATGTTGTCATCCAATAACTGCCATGGGTCAGGCCAACTATTTCGTTCATCCCAGTGTAAATGATAAGGAGTCCAAGGTGTGTCAAACCACCATGCATTGATGGTCTGCAGAGCCAATTCAGGCTCTAATACCAAACACTGTCGGCGAAGATTGGACCAACTTTCAAGTCGGTCCGCAAAGGTGCGTGGCCACATTAGGCTAAATGAGTGATACTGTAGTCTATAGTACCGGCAGAACCGGTGGAAGATGAGCTATACGCCACTGTGATATCTCCGCCTGGAGCAGCTTCAGTGGCGGTTAATGTAACACCAGTAGATGCGTTTTCTGTATAGCTGTCGGTGTAAGAGAATGACCCAGTGGCCGCGCTGACTGCGGTCAGCGTTCCGGTGCGTACTGTGGTTCCACGAATGATAGTATAATCCATCTTGAATGCCTTAAACACCGCGGTGTCTATCAAAAACAACGGACCTGAATTGTTGTCGCTGATGATAGAGTGTACACCTGTGGTGCGGGTGTACTTACCTAGCTGCATCTCAGTGGCTATAGTATCGTCACTGACTCCACTTACTGTAAAAGAAACCCCACGTATGTTCATGCCCAACGCAATGCTGGTTGAATCGTTTAATGCAATACGTGGATATGTAGCACTTTCTGACGTGGTGCGCTCGAACATGTCACCGACGCTGATATTGTTGTTGGCATCAATGTCTATTACAGGAGTTTGTGCAACTGTGTTGATGTGATTACCAACGTTTAAAAATGTGTTGTAACCAGTGGCATTGAGTTTGACTCCTTGAATCACAATGCCTTCAGCATAGACATTGTCAAATATGTTATTCAGAATTCTAAATCCAATAGGACCGCCGTCTACTGGAGTCAAGCTACCTAGAACAATGCCCTGAGTAAGTGAATCAAAATAGCTGTTGCTCACTGTCACTGCCTGTACCTGTTGGTCTGTGTTGAAACCATAGGTACAGCCTGAAAACTTGCAGTCATCAAAAATCACCTGACGAGTTATCAACGCCGAGGTGCTGGCAAATTTCACTGCCGACAAGTCATCAAAGGTGGTGTTGCCATCGTTGGTGGTAAACGGTCCATCAAACGTACACTCTTTGAAACTGATTTGTTCAGCTCTTTCTACCAACAAAATGTTATGACTGCGAGCAGAGTCATTGCCAAAGTTGACTGTTTTCCAGGCCATACTTTGTACTTCTACATTTTCAGGACGTGTGGCGCTGTTGCTGAGAATATTGCTGCCAGTCTGTTGCAAACTGTCAGCGGTACGTACCACATACTCGGGCAAATCTTCTTCTACCCAGTAAGTGGTATTTGTTGGCAGAATAGCAGCACCAATGCTGTCCTCAACAGGTACAGCACTCAGCGAGCGATAGTAACGATCGTTGGTGGCATAATAGACCAGTACTCCTTGGGCATAAGGGGTGAAAGAAACCCAAGGATTAGACTGAAACAAAATAATACTAGAGTCTGATCCTTCGCCATATAGTCTGGCATGCGGGGGTATTAAAATTGTGTCAGTGATCAAATAAGTGCCAGCTGGGAAAAACAAACTGCGACGAATTTGAGGGTTGTTTTGTCGGCAATACAACTGAAACAGTGCACGATTGATTGCCGCTGTGTCATCAGTTACACCATCGCCTGTGGCACCAAAATCTTTGACACTGGCAAACTGATCCAACCAATTCTGTAGACTCTGAGTTACAGGACTACCTGAAGTAGCACCTGTTTGTACTGCATAACCTGTGGCTTCTAGACCACTGTAGGTGTAAGCACCGCTCAACGCTAATACGTCTGAAAATTCTGTGAGGATTTCAGTGTTGCCTACTACTGGAGCACCTTCGGCTAATTCTCCGTTGCCGATGAAAAGTCTGCGCTGATCTACTGCCCAGCCAAATTCAGCGCCGGCTAGCGGCTGGGGAAGGTCATCTAATATGCCCTTGCGTTGGGTAATGCGTGAAATCTGTAAAATAGCCACAGTGATAATCCTTGATCTATCACATATTTAGCAAATAGTACTGTTCAACTCTGCGCCACCATTCTGAACGATATTTTTCAAATTCTGCGCCTTCTAACACAAACTCTTGATACTGCGGTTTTCCCACAATGTTGTGGTCCTTGTCAAGATCTGGTTTGACGCACATTAAAACTACGCCTTTTTTGATACGTGTACCATGTAGTTCGTTGTGCGCTTCTGCATAGGCTGCCAACTGCATGAAATAATCTTCAATCCATTCTCGCCGTTTGGGCTTGTTGGTCTGTTTGTAGTCTAAAATACTTTCGTCATTTAGATGTATACCTGCACCGTCTGTGGTACCTGCGTAAATTCCCGGGAAATACAACGGAACTTCAATGCCCCAAAATTCATTAACATTTATCAATCCTTTGTTGACAACTTCTTCGGCCATGACATGACTGGGCCAACTAAAGGGATTTGATCCACGCGGAGGCATGGCACCGTCTTTGATGTACTTTTCTAGATAGGTGTGCATGCGTGTGCCACGGTTGGCAGCTTCGGTGGTAATTTGCTGTGCCTTTTCGTAGCCTACACTTTTACGCCAACGCTCTAGAATTTGTTTCTTTTCTTCAGACTTGGTTTTGTCTAGTATGGTGGTCACTGAGGGCAGATTTTTGCCATCTGGTGTGGCATAAAAACGTTTGCCTTCAACAACGACTCGTGGAATGGGTTTGTAGTCAAATTTAGGATTGTACATTGGGAACAAAAATCATGGATTGGTGTAAACTAACGCCTGTGTCAATTTTATTGCAAATTGTTGCAAACTGTTCTTGATCAGATTCATTTAGTACATTATACAATCTTTGATTGTACTTTGTAAAGTCCATTTTTGTTTTTTGATCAAAATATGCGGTATGATTAAGATATTTTTTCCAGAGTTGATCATTGTCAGGTGCTGTATCTAGTTCGCCAATGGTAGTCACAATAAAATTATAAATGCCGCGCATTTGATCTGGCCATTGTTTGAAAATTCTATGATCTAAACACTGTTGTAGCTTTTTGGCCAATTCAGGTCTATACCGTTGTGGCAGGGCCTGTACATCAAGATGTTCAGTCTGATCTACTAAATTGGCAGCATAATTATGAAATACAAAACCACGCTGTTCGTACCAGTTGCACCAGTAATTCAACCAGTCATCAATGTAGAATATGTTGTTGAGACTAAACACAGGACTCACTGCACATTTCCAAATGGGACGCATTACCTTGCGACCCTTTACAATGGTCATTTGATTTTTGTAACTGATCAAGGTATCTAGATTTCGTTCAATTTTTTCAAATCGTGCAGGCCAACGAATGTAGCTGTAGTTTTCTCCCACCGAGTCTATGCTGAGCAGAATATCCACACTTTTGAAACGGCTTAACAATTCCATTAGTTCATCTCTGGGGTTCACTGTCATGGCAGTAGTCAGTCTGAGATTGATTTTTTCAGCGATGCCTTGCTCGCACATCCAACTCAATAACTTGGTCATGCCCGGCTGAATCAGTGTTTCGCCACCAATGAAATGCACAAAAAAATGTTGATACCTGTTGTGTTTTTGCATGATAGCATTGGTTATAAAATCCCAATGCTGCTCGCTGTCGCTGATGTCAGTTTCAAAAAATTCATTGACTACGTTGTTGGTAATTCTAGCAAAGGTACTGCTTTCAAAAGGACTACAACTACGACAACTGAGATTACACAAATTACTGAATTTGATTCTAACTTCGAACTCTGCTACCTGTTTGCTCTTGATAAAATGTCCCAGCCGATCCTGCGGCATTTCAACAAAGCTGCGCAGTCGTTCACTTTGTCCACCATTGGTTTCTTCTTTAAGACAGTGCCTGCAAGCATCGGGCCATTGACCCTGTGCTTGTTGTTGCTTAATTTCAACAAAAGGATCTGAACCTTTGCTGGGCACAAACAATGCCGCATCTAGATTGCAACAGCAGGTCTGAAATATTTGATTTTTTGAAAACTCGCTGTGACGAATGTCAAGTGTGACATAGGGTGCTGGGCACAGTGCAGGATGTTCTTGCGCCCAGGCCATGCGTTTGTGCAAGGCCTGTTGAATGATATCACTCATACCCTAAAACTTTCCCCACAACCGCAGCGGTCACGCTCATTGGGATTTCGAAATTCAAATCCTTCGTTCAGTCCGTTGCGCACAAAATCAATTTCTGTGCCTTGTACATAAGCACAACTTTTTGGATCTATAAAAACTTTGCAGTCAAGACATTCAACACACTGATCTTCAGGCGCTGGAGAATCCACATACTCTAGCACATAGGCCAGTCCTGAGCACCCAGTGGTTTTTACACCAATCCGAACACCAACTCCGTGTCCTCTTCGGTTCAATGTTTGTTGTATCTTACGAGCAGCTAAGGGAGTTATTGTTATCATCTTTTGTACACCATCTTTTGCACACTGTCGGTTGCTTGTCAGTATTCCAAGATTCAACCAAGCGGTCAAACCAGGCAATAGCCGACTCTACCCCCACTGTAGGGCCATGGTTGCCATGTACATACTCACGTAATTCTGTGTTCCAGACCTGTAGAGCATTATGGTTGTGATACTGTTGAGGGTTGTGCCCTGTCCAACAACAGGGATACACATATCCATCAGATGCCACATAAACACTGCGTTCACGCACAGCCCAACAGTCAATGTTCACTTTTTTGCTGTCTGTGTATTTTGGCATTTCAGTAACCACTTTGACAATTTGATCTTGTATAAATTGATCGTTGACTTGGTCAGGATATTGCCAGTCAGTTCGTATTGAAAAAATTTTGTTTCCTTTGCGATCGTAACTGGGACCGTTGTTTCGATCTGTTTCGCGTTCTTCTAGCCACATAAATCCTAGGTCCTTGGCCATTTGATACATTTCAGGTAATTGTGGTCGATTGTGATCAAACACATTGGCCATCCATATTGCCTGACCGCCTGCATCAATAAAAGTTTTAGCATTGCGTATCACGTTTTCAAACACAGTGTCTTGACGATATAAACTGTGAGTGTCTGACAGACCATCAATGCCAAATATACCAAATACTCTGAGCTTGGCCAATCCTCTCCAGAATTCTTTGTCTCGGGCGCCACCGTTGGTGTGCACTCTTATGCTCATGTCCGGGTTGGCCTGTCTCATGTAGGCAATGATATCCAGGGTTTCTGGATTCATTATTGCGTCGCCAAAGTTACCATTGATGATAGCAATGTGAACCCTACTGAGTCGGGTCAGCGAAAATATTTTTTTAAAATCTTCAAGGCTGAGATTGGTCTCAGTGTATCCCATGTTATAAGGATATCCTAAAAAATTTCTAGGACAGAAAGAGCATCTAGCGTTACAAAGTGAGCTTAACTCTAGATGCAAATGATTGATTTCATATTGCATCCCATACTTATCAAGCCAGTTTGGCCTGTGCTCGTTGTTTGTAGTTTTCTACTGCCGCTTTGATGGCATCTTCTGCAAGTATTGAACAGTGAATTTTAACAGGGGGGAGGGCAAGCTCATCAGCAATCTCGCTATTTTTAATCGCTGCCGCTTCGTCAAGTGTGCGTCCTTTGACCCATTCAGTAACCAGCGAACTCGACGCAATCGCTGAGCCACAACCATACGTTTTAAATCTTGCATCTGTGATTACTCCGTCTTTTACTTTTATTTGTAACTTCATCACATCACCGCAGGCAGGTGCTCCTACCATGCCAGTACCTACGTCTTCGTCGCTCTTGTCAAACGATCCCACATTGCGTGGATTTTCGTAATGGTCTACAACTTGATTGGAATATGCCATATAGAATTCTGATCAATCAAAAGTTTGGCTAAACAATCTACCACGATATCTAAAAGTCACTGTTTCGCCTCGTTGTGTCACAACAGGTACAGACTCACACACAGTTCGGTGACTGATTCCGCCAGGATGAGAGTCTCCACGACCGGCTTGATACCCTACTACCCCGCCTACCACAGTGGCTATATCGCGTCCAGAGCCGCCGCCAATCTGGTTGCCAATTGCGGCACCAGCAATGGCTCCCAACACACCACCTGCGGCATTGCCCGATGAGTATGGAGTTTGCACAGCAATCTCGCGGCATTGTTGTTGATATGTAGTGATCATGCGTGGTTCAACACGCACAATTTCTGCGGTACCATAACTGTTGTATTGGGCCATGGCCAATGGGGCAGCGGCTGCAAATAGAGTAAACAAAATTGCCAAACGGGTCATACAGTTCTCCAGAAGTTAGTGTACATACTATACACTATTTAACATTTTGTGTCAACGTTAGTTGACCAATTTGATTAGACGCTGCGGTCTCGATTCATTGCCGATTTGGCCGCACTGGCCACAATGTCCTGTGCCTTGTTTACAGGCATTGTAACAGGTTCAGGTTGTCCAGCGCCTTTGAATATAATTTCATCAGAATTGGGCTGCATTGGTTCTAGTACTGAACTCAATGGAGGCTGTCCAACAATTTCTTCTATGTTATAAGGAGTTATGTTAATGTCTAAACTTTGTGCCAAGCTAATAAAAGCGTCTTTGCTGATTTGTCCACGAGAGTTGGTGTCCCTGGCACGACCGGCCAGGAACTGTACCAGACCCAATAATTCATCTGGTCGCGGTGTGCTGGCCTCAGCACCGGCAAACTCTCTAAGTCGCATTATCGTTTGGCTCGGCCCAGCGCAGCTGGTGCAGGTTCCATACCTGGTTCAGCCATGGCAGGATCTACAGGCATTTCGGCGCCCATGTCAGCACCAGCAGCGGCAGCCATGTCTCCTGCGGCAGCGCCCATGTCAGCACCAGCAGCGGCCATATCAGCACCGGCTGGTGGCATAGCAGCAGGTTGGCCAGTTACAACACCAAGGGCAGAATCAAGCTGTTGCTTGGCACCTTGGATGTTCTGCAACAGACCTGTGAGAGCGGCTGTGGCATCTTGATTAAACTGTGTGGCTTGGTCTATGCCAACTTGATTCTTGATCGAGTCAACCAGAGCTGGTAGTTCTTTGAACTGTAGTTCGCTTACATCTTCGACCATGCTTTGCATCTTGTCGACCATGTCTTGAGCAGCCAACACAACTTGAGCCTGTTGAATTTCGCTTTCGTTCAAACGGCGTGCCATTTTGCGGAAACGGCTTTCGGCCTGCATCATTGCAGCACCGGCCACTAACTTTTGTTCTTCAGGATTCAATGTTTGGCCAGCTTGACTCTTCTTAAGAGCTGCTGCCAACTTAGGATCTTTAGCAATAGCACCTTGCACCGCAGGTTTTTGTGCGGCTCCTGGCGTTGTTCCTGTTGCCGGCGCTGGAGTTGTTTGTGTTTGTTGCTGTGCTACCAAAGCCTGCTCAAGCATGACCAGCTTGAGATATCCAGGATTTTTCTCACTGTGATGACGAGCGGTGCCCGAACGATGTTCAGCTAGCAGCCCACGAACACGAGTCAGTAGATGCTGTGTTTGACGACGGTTTAGGTTGTCAAACTGAATGGTAGAGCCAAAATAACTTTCGAATACTTTAGCAATTTGTTTTGTTGGCTGTGGTGCGGCCAGTTCGTGCAGTTTCATTTGCAAATCCTTTTAGTTGCCAATATTTAGCCGAATTTAAACATTTTTCTAATTCAGAATCTAGCATATTGAAGTAATCAATTTTGCGTTGAATCTTGGTGTTTACAGACTCTGCAAAGTCTGCGTTTCGGCTATGATTAGCTAGTTGTTGTCGGCAGTGAATATCCGCTGCCAAACTCTGACGTTTGTTGTCCAATATTTGTATGTTACGGGCTAGTGCATATCTTTGTAGTCGATCCGCTACGCACCAACTCATAGCCACACGTTTGCTGCCAAAAACTACAGTTTCGTTGTTTTTGACTTGAACAACAACATGTTCTTTTTTAGGTATGATTCTGTATTTGCCAAAAGCTGTGTAGCCGCCTGAACCGTCAGGTACAATCAGTTTGTCTTGCAACTGTTTGATTTCACGATCAGCAAACTTTTCTAGCTTTTGTGTACGATTCATACTATTACATAAGTTGTGATTAACCAGGCCACAGTAGCAGTCAATGCACCGATGATACCTATGCCCCAACCAATGAGCTGATTGTTTCTTTTTTCTGACATCTCATGTATGGCATTTTTGATAGCCTCAACAGACTGAGATAAATTCTCAATCTTTTCGTCTAGAGTTTCCAGTTTGGTTTCTAGCAAACGGTAACGTTCAGCGCACAGTTCAACGTGCGCTTCTAGACTTTTCTTTTCAATGTCAGTGGTATCAGGCATATGGTCCGTCCAATGCTTTATTTATGGGCTCAAACCAAATGTTTGTATCAGGTCCTGAAGTTATCAACACTGTGTTAGACGTCTTGGTTTCTTTGAGTCCTGTGATCATTGGCACATTGTCACACTCATTGATCAACGAATCAAAATCGTTTTCCTGTCCACTTAAACTATAGACCAAGGGCTGATCAACTTCAAACTCAAAATGCCAAACACCATTGTTGCACTGTGCTGGTGCAATGTCAACTGGCTGTGTTCGCAAACTTATCAATTGATTGATAGTTTCCCAGTTACGTTGTTGATTACGGCTGAAATTCCAAGACGCTTGATCAGTCACTGGTTGACCCGCCTTGTCTTTAAACGGCATGCTAGAAGTTCTATAATGACCAGTGACACCTGTTGGACTGCAATCAAACAAGGTCTTACATAATATTTTCATTCTACAGGTATTTAACGGCCAACAAAAAACCCAGGATATTTCTAACCTGGGTTTTGTTGTTAATCAGTGATTGATTAGGTCGATAGCTTGAAGCCAACGCTTGTGCAGCTATCTAACTGATAACCTGTGTAGGTAATGTTAGCAGCAGCCAAGAACACAGCGGCGCTGGTGTTAGTTGTAGCATTAGCAAAAGCGCCGGTTGGGTATGTAGCGAAGCTCAATACTGTACCGTCAACTTGATACATAGCGATTGTAGCAGTTTGTTGGATAGCGTTGATAACGTTAGCAACATACTCTTGCACGCCTTGTTGTGACACAACAGTAGTGTTAGCAACAGCGCGGAAGAAGTCCAGTTTAGGACCAGCAGGTTGAACTGGAGTAGCAGCGGTAGATGCAGAAGCAGCTACAGGACCGTTTTGTACGTCAAGTGCAAATACTGGTTGTACGTCACCATTTACAGGGGTAATATAAGCCATTTTAATTTTCCTTTAAGTTTGTGGTCTCGGTGGACCTGCTTTTATTTAGCCTTTTGGCAAAAATCAAGCACCTTGAGGGTTATTTCTCTGTCGATTTTGAGCAGCAAAAGCATTGGGATCAAAGCGATTTACTGCCTTAGCATAGCCTGCAGGAGTGGCCATTACCCAGCCTTCTTGCCCGGGATGCTCTAGATCTGCTTGACGCAAGATGTCCATCTTTAAATCGTGCAACAATAAGAATGCAGTAAATGCCGCTGCCAATGCAGGTGTATTTGAGCTAGGACTTTCTAAGTATTCTACAATGTTGCGGAACTTACTGGGTGTTACTTTGCGTTGCAACCATTCGCCGAACTCGGGCAATAGTGTATTAGGATTCAATGGAGTACCAACCTTGGTGTTGATATAGTCCACACATAACTTGGCAAGGTCAGTGATCCGGTGTGCTCGTAGTTCTGTAGGATTAAACAGAGTAGAGATGGCAGCACCATCTGTGCGAATCAACTGTTTGAGTTGTTTTACTTTGGCAGGTTCCGCAGACAGTGCCGAGGGCGTCGCAGGACGCTCTAACATCAAGCCCGGAACTTCGTTAAATGCTACACCTTTGAGAGGCTGACGTGCATCTCCTGCATCCGAGTACATGCTATGTACAGCGATACCAATATCACTGTTTCCAATGCGTTGCCCTAAGTTACTTCGAGCTGGAATTTTATACTCAATAGTGTTAGGTTGAAACACATAATTGCCTGCGATTTCTGGGGGTGTGTTTGCGTACAGCAAATCACCTTTGACATAGCCACGGAAGTTGGGAGGTAAACTAGCTTCTAGTACAGGGAACAACTTTGTGTACAAGTTAATAATGCCAGTGCGATCGCCTTTTCTGGTGTTTTGAATCTGTGCCATCATTTGAGGACTAGTAGCAAGGCCATCGTAGCCCTTGGCTTCAAATCCTGATCCGTCAGTTAACACAAACTCGCCTGTGGAGGGTTTACGACCCCAGATTATAGCAGGCATACCGTCCCATTTGGCAGTGGTGGTTTTTGCAGGTGATTCAGTGGCATGCTTGACAATTTCTAGTGCTCGCTGAATGCCAGCTGTGCCTTCTCGAAATACCCAGTCTTCAAGATGTTCAATGCCCTTGGCACGGCCACCTACACTGGCCTGTTCAGCTTCCAGTATGGGTTGCATGCCTTGATTTACAATACGATCCCGCAGGCGTCCCAGGAATCCAGCATCGCTTTCCCGCACAGATGTTTGAGGTTCTTTGAGACCTTGTTTGGCCAAATAGTCGCGGAAATCTCGAAGCATAGCATCACTGTCGGGGTTGTTGGCCAAGGCAGCGTAAATGCTTTCCACACTCTTGAGATTGTTTCTGTTGTAACCTCGCCCTAGAACCCATTGAGCAAATTGATCAGGATTTGTGCTGATCACTTCATTGGTTGTTCGATTGAGTACGCCGTTACTGCCTACTTTGAGTCCATGATGTTTGGCCATGCTGGACCATAGCACAGCACGGTTCATGCCTTTGTATTCGGTATTGTCTGCGCCACCGTAGTAGAACTGTCCCCAATCCAAGTCGGGGAAGAACATAAAATCTGTTTGAACAAAACCACGATCTGGATCACCAGCAATGGGAGTTCGAAAATGCACTTCTCCTGCCTTGCGAACATATTCGCGAGGATCTTGTCCTTGACTTTGCACAAACTGTGTGAGCGTGGCAGCAAGTTGATCCTTGGTAATTTTGTTGGCATCCACACCAAGGTCGAGATCGCCCGAAGTAGGCTTGCGCCCGGTTGATCCTAGTTGACGTTCTTCAGGAAACTTTAAACCTGTGACTTGTTCAACCCAGGCAATGGTTGCAGGTACGTCAGCTTGGTTGATGCGTTGTGTCAGCGGCTCACCGTCTTTGCTCTTGAATACGTTACCACCTTCCAACAAAGTTTTCAATAACTTCATGGCTTGCCACCTGCCTGCTGTTGTAAACTCTGCATGGCTTGAGCATGCACAGGATCTTTGGCATTAAAGGGTTGTCCATTTACCAGCCAATTTCCACGTGTGTCTTGCGTGAGTTTTATCTGCCCTTTTTGTTGTGTTTGGCCGCCACTGCTACGGGGATCAAACTGTGAAATCTGTTTAGCAGGAGCAATGCCATCTCGAACAATGTCAGTCCAGGCAGCAGCCAGTTGTGGGGTGTTGTTGCCAGGCTTGACTGTGGCGTTCATTACAGCGTCAATGCCTTTGTCAATGGCTTCTTTTGCTGCATCGGCAGCCCCTTTAACTGTGGGGTCATCGCCTACTGAATTAGGCAAGCCAGCATAATCTGCGTTGGGCCCAATGGAATTGTTGACCAAAGTCACCAGCTGCGGTTTGATTGCGTTAAAGCTGGCTGGGCTCATTGCACTGAGATTGGTAGTTGGATTACCAGCTGCATCCTTGGTCCTGCTCATGAACTCTTGCACAGCTTGAGCCCAAGCAGCTTGTAGTTGTGTGGCCAGTGGCCCTACCAGTGCTTGATTGGCCTTGAAGGCTGCCATCCTAGAATTGGCGCCAGAGCCAGCTGGATCAAAAGCAGGGCTACCGGTTTGGCTCTGTACAAACTTGTTGAATCCAGCCTTGGCAATGCCACTGGCTAGTGCACCAACAATTTCGTTAACTCTTTTTGGCTGAGTTATTTCAAAGATTTGCATCTGTTTTCCTTACGCTGCGATTGAATTTGCCAGCATCTTTTGTTCTTATTGCATTTAACAATTTTCTTGTGAGATTTTCTGCTTGGTCAGCAGGAAACTCAGCTTCTATTTGTTCTACTAAGCGAATAGCAGAAGCGATCACGTTGCTGGCACGATTTTCAATGATCAAGCGACGATCGCGCTGAGCATATTTTTTGTCGTACAAGCCATCTAATTCTTCTAAGATGCTGCGAGTTTTTTTCTGCATTGTTTAGGACCTTTGGATTATTTAGCGGGTTTCCAGTTCTAATAAATATCTAAATGCGTATCGCAAAGGAAAACTTATGACCAGTCAGATCAACCCAACAGCAATCAATGATCAATATCCTGTGGCTGCCCAGCCCAACAATACCCAAGGATTCAGAGATAATTTCGCCGGCACTAAAACTAATTTTGAATATGCCGCAGAAGAAATCACAGAGCTTCAAACCAAATCAATTTTAAACGCTGCCTTGGACAATGGATCTTCTCTGAGTACACAAAACAACATGTTGGGTGCGCCTTTGATTGGCGCTAAGATACGTAATTTTAGTGCTGATTCAGTGAACATTGCAACCACTTCGGGCCCAATTATATTAGATTATAGTCAAGGACATTATCAGCGTATTGCAACCACAGGCAACATTAACTTAGGCTTTAGTAACTTTGCGCCTTCAGGTAGTTTTAGCAGCATACGAGTACAGGTCATTGTTGATGCTGTTGGCCGTACCATGGCTCTTAGCCCTTACGTAACGCTAGGCACAGACGGCATTCAGGGCTATGCCAGTGGTACTATTACTTTTGCCGAAGCAGGCACTTATCAATTTGGGTTTACAACATCTGACTCAGGCGCCACTATCACAATTCAGGATTTAAATCGCCCATTGAGTGATTACACCAATCCTGTGACAATTGCCAGCACCGAGCCTAGTATCAGCATTACCTCAGGTGCGCTGGTAGTTGCTGGCGGTGTTGGCGTTGCTGGTAATCTTTATGTGGACGGCAACATTGTTGGAAACTTTGTAGCCACCACTCAAACATTTGCCGGTAACTTAACTGGTGGAAATCTATTGACCAGTGGCATAATGAGTGCCACAGGCAATGTCTCTGGCGGTAACATTAGAACCACAGGGCAAGTTTCAGCCACAGGCAACGTTACTGGAGCTTATATCATCGGTGATGGTAGTCAATTGACCAATATCACTGTGTCCGGTGGATCAGCCATTGTCAACGGAACCAGTAATGTAAGAGCAATTGCCAACAGTAATATTACTATCGGAATTGGCGGATCAAACGTTGCTGTATGGGCCAACACAGGTGGTTTTGTAACTGGTTTAATCAGCGCCACAGGTAACATCACTGGCGGCAACCTTAGGACTGCTGGACAAGTTTCAGCCACAGGC
>Ga0315909_10005515_pt1 | contig 14502 bp, 29 predicted proteins | sample LakEriMetagenome_11_FD_203527 | JGI IMG/M metagenome (GOLD analysis project Ga0315909, IMG submission 203527) | Freshwater fungal communities from buoy surface, Lake Erie, Ohio, United States - Buoy 2 MA125 | ecosystem: Environmental > Aquatic > Freshwater > Lake | place: USA: Lake Erie, Ohio...
AGCCACGTTTTATAGTCTTTACCCTCATTAGATTGTAATCTAGCACCTAATTTAAGTGCTTCAATTATTTTTAATTGGTATTTAGTTACTTCTTTCATTGTTCTCGTTTTTTAAATGTTGTTTTTTTTGTAGCCCAATAAATTATTCCAAGTACATAAATTTCTACCAATACAAAAATAGTTGTGCCAATTATTTCTACTGCTGTTTTCATTCTTCACGTCTATTAATTTACCATCCCATACCTCGCCATTGAGATACCAATCCCATTTGTGTTGCGTTATGCGTACACCTTTGAGCCCGTTCAGTCGCTCTTTAGTCGTCTTTGTGAACCAACCCGCACTTGTGATTGCGAGCGTGCGCTCAGGGTCATTGTATAGGTACGCAATTGCATTGCCATACAACTTCATCACAGTCACGTTCGGTAATACCTCAACGCTCATGTTGCCTTTCTTAAACCTGCGTGCATTCTCAAATGCGTACACAGCTTCCATTGTAATTTGTCTCATGTTGTTTTGTTTTTAAAGGTTCTATAAATTTCTTCTACGTTATATTCATTTATCTCATTGAATATTCTTTTTGTTTCCTGTTCTGAAAGTATTTTCATTACTGAATGTTGACTTCCATTAAATTCATCAGAGTATCTGCTTATGGATAAATTATATGTGTCAGTCCAATCACCAGTTAGAATATATTTTATATTATATTTTACTTCGTAATCATTATTTAGAATTATTTGTTTCATGGTAGATTTATTTATTTGTCTCATGTTGTTTTGTTTTTAAATGTAACCCTCGTCAGCCATACTCGTGTGGCTCTTGTCTGTTAGTATAATGTGGTCAAGCACTCTCATTCCAAGTAGCTTTGCACCCTTGACTAAATCTCTTGTCACCTCTATGTCATTGTCACTTGGCTTAAGTGCACCACTCGGGTGATTGTGCGCTAAGATGATTGAGTCTGCACAAGCGTTCAAAGCTTCAATGAATATAACTCTTGCGTCCATTATTGTTGATGCCGTGCCACCACTGCTCACTTTGAAATAGCCGATGACCTCATTGGCTCGGTTCAAACAGATCATTGCACTCTCCTCAGTCCACAAGATTGTATCTTGATTGAAAATTGTACGAAAGAATGTCGCAGCATCATTGCTTGACTTTACTTTGTGCACTTGGCCGTCGCCATCTTTGCGCTCCACCTTGATTCTTAATTCAGGTAACTGCATTGCTTGATATTTAGAAGTTGGAAAATAAAGTTCGGGTCTAGCCCATAGTCAAGTAGCACGTCATCGGGCCACTCGCATAAGATGACCACTCGGTCTCTCATGTCGTCAATAATTTGATGCACATAGTTTGGGTCATAGCCCTGATGCACCAATGCTTCAGATAAACTCATAGTAATACTCTTTAATAAAGTAAATAAATAACTCACGTTTGCTCTCAATCTTATTGCACCACATTTCTTCTTGCGTAGACCAATAGCCGTCTGATTCCACGACATTCCCGTCAATTATCCAATTTTCGAATGCCTCGTGCACTTCACTAATTGTAAGCATCGCAAAGGTTATGATGGTGGTGCTTGTGCTTCTCAGCTTTCAATGGTTTGTGGTGCGTTTTGTACGCATCACAATCTATATACTTTGTACTCTTGCATGATGCCATCGCCAACAATAGCGTGATAATAATCATAGTGTATAGGTAAAACATACCTACGCTTGCACTTCTATTCAGTTCGTTCTTTTTCATTTGTTTTATTTAGATTTTTCGTACTCCATTTGTCCTCTAATTGCTATGAGTTTTAACTTCATTGCATCGATTTTATCCATTGTTCTTTCGCTGTCGAAAGCACCTACAACGTAAACATTATCTAACAACCATTGAAGGTATTCAATGTCTTGGTATTCTAGTATTTTCTTTTTCATTTGTTCTCATCTAATTGTTTTGCGCTCATAATTGTGCCCAATAAAGACACGAACGTAAGGTAAACACTAGGTATAAATAAGTCAACACGTGCCTGAATAATACCACTGCACATGATGACAATTGACGCCAACATTGTTGACGCCATTACGAAGAAAGTTAACTTTGTCATTGCACGTTTATTAAGTAGTGAATAGTATAGTCGATCGAGTCAGAATAGATGACCTCTCGCAAGTTCGCTTCTTTGCGTATCAACTTTGCCAATTTGATATAGTTTGGATATTCCACCCACTTACCGTATATTTGTCCACTCTCGCAAACAAATACAGTTGTCTTTACACTGCGCTTCTTGTCAGTGCGTTCCCAATTCTTTTTAATTAAAACTTTGCTCATTTGTTTTGTTTTTTGGTAAATAAAAAAGGGCGCACCAATTAAGATACGCCCACTACTTTAAAGGGTTTGACATTACTTTGCTACGGCTACTTTTTTAGTTGCTACTTTCTTTGCCGTTGGCGCTTTCTTAATTGCATCGACCACAGTTGCAGCCGTCACAATTTGTGCGTTCTTTTGTTTGTAGAATTTACGTATCAAATTGTAAATTTCAAATACACTAAAGGAAGTTGAGTCTTTGCGCTTCTCATTACGCAAAGGAATTAATGTTTTTGGCGTTAATTCACTTGCATCAAAGCCCTTAATTAATTTGAGCGCCCCACCTTCGAATTCAAGCGCCCTGCGAAGGCAATAACTAAAGGTCGTTGCATCTACTTTGTGGCTTTTGTTAGCATCTAACATAGCACGTTGGAATTGCTTTCCCGTTACACCTACATTTAGGTAAATTGTTTTTTGATTTTTCATAATAAATTGGCTACTTTGTTACGGCTTTGCCTTTCCGCTTTTGGTTAAAAAAATAAAGTTAGCGCCCCGCTCGGTAATGAACCGAATAAACACTAATGTTTGCGGGGCAAATGGGGAAACGTCCGCTTACCTTATTTTTTCAGTAAGTAGCCCATTGTTTTTTTGCTTTTCGAAGTCGGTAGTTTTGTAGTGAAATTGCACGTGCTATTGTGCAACCCCGTGCGCTATTCACGGGTGCGTTGGCGCTCATAGTGGTATACTTTTTTTGCGCAAAGTGGTTTCAACTTTTCGGGGCTTTTATTTACTATTTACCCTATCTTTACAACTTACTACCTTGAATTGATACCTTAAGCTAACAAAACAATAAAAAACCTACGGCCTACTGAATGGAAAGTTACTGCAACCCTTTGCCCGTACATTTGTACATAGGGAATAACTTTACGCTTTCGGCGTTCGTCTGTAATTTATTCAAGTTAATGAATAAGATACCAATATGTCCACTACCTTTCGATAGCTTACAACCCAAAGGGTTGCCTACTACGGCTTTCGCTTTCTCGTTTAATACGTTACTTTCATCGGGTTGCCCACTACTATTCACGTACGTACTTAAGTACATTAAGGTCTACTCAATTTCAACCCCTACAACTTTGTTACTTGCCTTTCGGTTCAATCAACTGATGCAACCCGTTGGTGCTTTTATCGTTGTTTGATGGTGCTAAATTAGTTCATTATTTTTTACCTGCAAGTAAAAAAGTAAAAAACTTTCATATTATTTATTTATAGCCCCCATAGATTTTCTCTATACCTCAGTGTTTACAAGGGATGTAGAGCGAAAAAAAATTTTGTAAGGGGGTGCAATTTTTTTGATATTGGGGAAAGTTTGGGGGGCTAAACCCAAGAAAGGGCACTTATTGTACTTTGTACCATAACTCGTTTTTATGGGTCTATTTGCCCTACTTATTGTACTTTATACCATAACTAATTGAGCTCACTTATTGTACTTTTTACCATAAGTAAAGAAGGGACTTATTGTACTTTTTACAATAACTAAATGATGAGATGACTTATTGTACTTTATACAATAACTAATTCAATCTTGTGTGTGTGCGTGTGCGTGTGCGTGTGCGTATGCGTGTGCGCGTGTGCGTATGCGTGTGCGCGTGTGTGCGTGTGCGCGTAGGGGTGCAGGACTTATTGTACTTTGTACCATAAGTACTTATTGTACTTTGTACAAAAAGCCAAAAAAATCGGGCAAAGGTAGTCGAAATGCACCCCCCACCCCCAAAAAAAAGACCGTTTCCGCGCAGGGGGGCGACAGCGTCAGACCTATATATAACCCTCAGCCTCCATATATCTGAAATGCTTATCTTTGTAAAAACGATAATTATGAAAAAGTACACTGACATGTCCGGGTTGACTATGAAGAACGGGCGATTGATTAACGACAGACCGTGTGGAGTTACGGGTATTCAGCAGGCTTTAGACCTCAGGAAGATGATGAAGCGTGAGCAGAAGATTGAGATGATGGTTGAGGCTGATATGCGTGCATCTATGCGTGAGAAGATGATGGGATACGAATAATAGACCACAAAAAACACGTTATGGGGGAGTGATCCCCCTTCTTTTTGCCCTAAAAATGAATGCACGAGTAATGCACTTTGAATAAATTTCTTACTTTGCTCTCTAAAAATTGGTCTTTTTTTCTTTTCTAAAAAGTATGGTTTTTACTCTTACTACTACTATTATGATAGATTATTGACATTAAAATGTCATTAGAATGTTATATAACTTATTGATTATTAATATATTGTCGATAATGTCGATTTTAAATCTAAAATAGAATTAAAAAAAATAATAAAAGGAGGTAATAAAATATATATATATATAGGGAACCTTAATTCTGACATGCTACCAAAAGGTACTTTTGAGTTTGGTCTAATGAAAAATAGTTTGTAGATTTGAATTCTACTTTAGTCGTTTCAAAAACGAAGTAATTGGGGTATCAGTTGAAAGCGGTACCCCATTATTTTTTTTGTTGGTGTCACAATTATTGTTTAAATTTGTGACACTTAAATTAAATTGTATATGACTGAGAACTTAGGTTACTCTCCGAAGGATATCCGTTTCGGGGATGATGGGCGAGCGAGGCTCATTAGTGGAATCACAAAAATCGCAGGTGCTGTCAAGAGCACTTTAGGCCCGAGGGGCAACACTGTGCTGATCGAGTCAGCTAATCATACGAGTGGTATTACTGTAACGAAGGATGGTGTAACTGTCGCGAAGGCTGTTGACTTGATTGACCCGGTCGAGAACTTAGCTGTAAGGATGATGAAGGAGGCTGCCGACAAGACTGCTACGAATGCGGGTGACGGTACGACTACTGCCATTGTGTTGACTGAGGCTTTGGTCAAGGCGGGTGATGAGCTCATCACTGAGGACTTAAACCGCATTCAGGTGCTACGCCACATGGTGGAGATATCTGATGAGGTCGTGGAGAGTTTAAAGAAGAAGAAGAAGAAGGTCAATAAGAAGATGCTCAATGACGTGGCGACAATCTCGGCGAACAATGACAAGCACATTGGTGGGATCATCTCACGGGTGTACAATGCGATTGGCACCAATGGGATCGTGACGGTTGAGAAGTCTCACACGAACGACACATATGCTGAGAGCACTCATGGCTTCAAGGTACAGCGTGGGTATTACTCACCGTACTTCATCAATGACCACAAGCGTGACGAGTGTGTGTTCGAGGACGTGATGGTCTTGGTGTGTGATGCTGAGATACATAATATTTTGCAGTTGGAGAATGTGCTCAAGCCAATCATTCAGGAGGGCAAGCGCCTATTAATTATTGCGCCGTGTGCTGCACCTGTCATCAATACACTAGCCGCTAACGTGGCAAAGGGTAACTTGAAGGTATGTGCTATTGAGCCGCCTAGCTTTGGGTACAAGAAGCACGAGCTGATGGGTGATATTGCCTTGGCGGTGGGTGCGAAGTATTTCAGTGAGAAGACCGGTGATGATTTGAGTCTGATGACATACGCTGACTTGGGTCATGCGGCCAAAATTATTGTGGACTCGCAGAACACTGTGATCATTAACTCACCTACTAAGACTGACGAGGATGAGGTGGCCAATCGTGTGGAGCAGCTATGGGCTGCGCATGCTGAGGCGACCAAGAAGCACGACAAGGACTTTATTCTGTCGCGCATTGCATCGCTCACAGGTGGCGTTGGTGTTATCTTTGTGGGTGGTACGACTGACATTGAGCAGAAGGAGCTATACGACAGGGTGGATGATGCTGTGTCGGCTGTTCGCTCTGCCTTGGAGGAGGGTGTGCTACCGGGTGGTGGCAAGGCCTTGCTTGAGTCTGCCCTTTCAATGGAGAATTCTCTTTCTGATACTGCTGAGCTACACGTGGCCTTTGAGATTATGTGCAGGGCTTTAAAGACACCTGTCAAGCAAATATTGGCAAATGCGGGTCTAAAGTTTGAGGATATCTATAAGTTTGGTGATGGCCATGTCGTGGAGGGCTATGGGTACAACGTGAAGACGGGTGAGTACGGTGACCTTGTGCAGATGGGTGTCATTGACCCGTTCAAGGTGACTCGCTCAGCACTACAGAACGCTGTGAGTGTGGCTACAACAATTTTATCAACTGACGCCATTATCACAATGGCGCGAACATATGACGCGAGATGATTGCAATAGGGAAGAATATTATCATTGAGACAGTAGAGAAGGAGGTCAAGACTGAGTCGGGCCTCCTCTTAAGTGCGCATGACGCGAATGACTTCAGATATAAGATCGGCAAGGTTGTAGTGGCGGGCACTGATGTGTCTGCCATAAAGTCGGGTGATGAGATTTACTACGACAAAAATAACTCATATACCATGGTCATCAACGACCGACCGTACACCATCATTCAGGAGCGTGACGTTGTTGTTGTCGTATAGAGTCGTTTAGCTTTAGAATAGCGCCTTTCATCACAGCATCGCGGTATCGCTTGTTATTTTTGATCATGAGCGGGTTGTTGACGTAAGACTCAGCGATGAGTTGTTCACCATTTAGATATTTATAGATTAGCGTCACAAGATGCTTAGCTTTGAAGGAGAGTTTGTATAAGGCTCTCCTTTTTGTATGTGGGTCAGTCTTACGGAATGACTCAAGCCATCCCTCTTTGAGCATTCGCTTGAAGCGCTTCGAGTCCCATCCAACTAGGCGGGTGAAGTCATCAAACTTATCTTTATTGAAGTACGCCTCTGAGTATAGAAACAATATCATATCAAGATCAGCTTGGTTTAGGCCATACTTTATCTTGACATATTGGCGTATGACCTTCCAATACTTTAGGTAGTCATCCATGTTATTAAATTTTATTAAATTTGTCTCAAAGTTAACTAATTAAAAAAGATATCATGGATTATAATAGCAGCTCTTTTCGCAACGGAGCAATTGACAGATTAAAAGGTAAGTTCGGAAAAGGACAAACAGAGAAACCTGTGACTGTTCGCCCATCAGCTGAGCAAGTAGCTCGCGTAAAAGGACGCATGGAGTCTGACATCAACAAGATGGACGCTGAAATTAAGGGTTATGAATACACAACTCCTAAGTCGAAAACAGGTTTAGCTTGTTCACTGAGAAATGAAGGTTTATGCAAAGATAGTAAAGAGGCATATAGGGAGGTTGTTACTGAAGATGCGATGAAGGGTAATAAAGATAAATTTGTTGGAAAGAACATCCAATCAACTAGGTCTGCCTATCAAGGAGCAAAGAAAGCTCATTCGTATGCTAAATCTCAATATGAAAAGTATCTATAATGGCTGAAAAACCTACTTCACCATTGTATTCAGAGAAGACCGCGGCTTTAAATAACACGCTCTCTGCGCTTAATATCAAGAACGCGCAGGCAATGAAGCTTTTGGATGAGAAATACGCTGTTAAAAACGATGTTGGACGCAAAAAGCGCAATATTGCAGCGGCTTACGCGGAGCGCGGCCTCGCACAGCTCGGCAGTTCCGTCGGCATGAAGATGCCTCAAGGGTACCAACGACCAAGAAAATAAGACATGGCTGATAAGAGCAAAATGAAGTGCAACTCCCCACGTCCTTCTGACCGCGCAGGTAAGAAGATGATGGTTAAGGCATGCTCAGGAGGCACTGAGAAGCTACTGCATTTTGGGGCGAAGGGCTATGGCCACAACTATAGCGCTGCTGCACGTAAGAGCTTTAAAGCACGCCATAGTTGTGACACTGCCAATGACAAATTAACACCAAGATATTGGGCTTGTAAGAAGCTTTGGGCAGGTAAGGGAGGAAGCACTCAATCATCACCATCAACACGTAGAGGAAAGTACTAATGGCAACAGATTACAATAGCATTAATTTCAGAAACTCATCTATTGATAAGATGAGTACTAAATTTAGTAATGGTGACCCTGTAAATAAAGGAAGAGAAGCTATTTCTAAAGCTCCTTCAGACAAGAAAGAGTTGATTACAAAGAATAGAGCTAATGCTGCAAGAGATATGCGCAAAGATGTCACCCCTTTAAAAAATGAGGACGGTTCTACGTCTACTCACGTAATGGCAAGCGGTGAAGGAGGCTCAGGAAAATATAAGTACACTGTTAATCCAACTGTTTTCCCTAATGAAGGTGGTAAAACATGGACTGATTTGAGAAATGATCCACGAGGCGCATACGATGAAGCATCTAAACGTGGTGAAGTTATTGGATTTAAGTCTGAGAAACGTGCTGAAAAATTTGGTATGGGATCTTGGAAAAAAGGACAGGCAGGTCGTGAAGCAAATCAGATGTATCGTGATGCAAAGAAAAACAATGAATTGTATACTCAATCTGTCGGCGCTCAAAAAAGAGGTAAGGACGAAAAGATAAAAAAAGTTTTATCAAATAAAAAATGAAAGACGCTTGCTATAAGAAAGTAAAGGCATCTTATGATGTGTTCCCCTCAGCTCGAGCTTCGCAGGCTATTGCTAAGTGCCGTAAGGCATCAGGAAACGTAAAGAAGACTGAGAAGGGAGCTAGTCTTAAGAGATGGGAGAAGGAGAAGTGGACTGATACGCGCACGGGTAAGGCCTGTGGTGCGGGTGGTAAGAACGAGTACTGTCGACCATCAAAAAGAGTGTCTTCAAAGACACCTATAACAAAGAGTGAAATGAGTCCATCCAAGCTTGCGGCCAAGAAGGCTGAGAAGTCAAGGGTTGGTATGGGCAGTAGAGTAAGTAACGTCAAAAAGAGATGAAGCTAACAAGTAGAAGTCGCGGACTAGGCGACACAGTTGAGAAGATTACAACAGCAACAGGCATCAAGAAGGTAGCTGATACAATCGCGCAAGTAAAGAAAGGAACAGGTGAATGTACACCATGTCAGAAGAGACGTGATGCTCTAAACCGCCTCTTCCCATACCAAAAATAACCCTTATATTTGTAAAAAAAAAGACATGGCACAAATCCCATTAGGCACGCAATTTATCGCAGGTGCCCCAAACTATCCAACAACTGAGCGCCGCTCAGCAATTATTAACGCTGAGAGTCAGGCGTATACAATGCAGGATATTGTAGACACAGTAAGCGCAGAGATTCCTGCATATAAAGTTTATACTGCTTTACTTATTCAGTCAGGTACTAATAATCCTACTACAATTGTATTAGAAAACACATTTGGAATTTCATTTAATTGGACTAGAGTAGCTGATGGAAACTATCAAATACAAGATTTTTCAAATAATCCATTTACAAATAATAAAACATTTGGACTTTGTACAATTTCAGGAGGAATCAATAATAAAATTTTAAATTTTAGTCAAGCCTTTAGTTCAGTAGTAGCACTTAGTGTATTAAATCCATCAACAGGAGCTAACATTGATTTAAATGGAACTGTTCAAATTGAAATTAGAGTATACCCATAAGTAAACTATTACTAAAACGAAGCCACCCTAACCGGTGGCTTTTTCGTTTTAAAATATTGCCTATCTTTGTGTTATTAATTTATAAGAGATGGCAAACTACCAAAAATTACAGACCGCAACAGCACTTGCTGTTACAAAGTCTGACAATGCTAACATACCATTCCCTGCTATTGTAGCTCAAGGTGTAAATAACAATGTTCTTACTAATGAGCTTGAGGATACTGACGTTAACTTCGTAGCTTTAAATGTTCAGGTTGGTGATGTTGTTTACAACACTACTGACGGAACGGCTGCTACTGTAACTCAGGTCATTGATAATACTCGATTACTTTTGAATGCTGACATCTTCACAGCTACTGCAAAAAGCTATATTGTCTATGCTAACAACAACAAAGAAGGTTGTGTGCTTTACATTGGAACAGGTGGAAACCTACGTGTAGTGACAGCAGGTGGTCAGGATGTAACATTTGCAAGTGTTCTTGGAGGTACATTCTTCCCTGTACAGGTTCTTAAGGTGTTCTCTACAGGAACAAGTGCAGCTAACATTGTAGCCCTTTGGTAAGATGTTGAACGGAATTATTATAGGGATTTTAATTGGAGCTCAGGGTGACAACCCTATATCTCCTATATATCCTAATGAGAGAGTAACTGATATTGAAGAAAATAGACTCACCGATGATGGTGATGAACGTATAACTGATTAATTATGGCAGGAAAGAAAATAATTCAGCTACCTTCTTTAGGAAGGGCTTTGCAATCTACAGACATTTTTGAAGTGTCTGATAATGGAAATGGTAGTTATAAAGTGGCGGCAACAGAAATAGGTCCTGCACCATCTCAATATGAAATTCCTGATATCACACACGATGGAAATCAGGATACAGGAATTCCTGCTCCTTACTTTGGCGTATTTATACAACCTGAATTCTATACTTTTGTTAGTTATCCATCTTTGAATATTTCGGAATTGTATAGCTACAAATTATCAAATTATACAGCGTTCAGTTTTTTGTATGATACCTATTCTTATAGTTATCCAAGCAATATAACTGTAAATAATGAAGCAGTTTTATTTACTTCAATTCAGATGTGGGGGCAACAAATTAATTATAGTCTTCCTAATTGTGAGTTTTTTGGAGGTGCTTATTTAAACGGAGTAGGGCAAATAGATTTGCCTAATTGTGTAGCAGCAAAAGAGATTCAAGTAAATGGTAATCCTGTTATTTCAATTGATGCTCCCGAATTAATTTGGGTAAGAGACATCCTTTCGTTTTCAGAAAATATAGATACAATTAATTTTCCAAAACTTGAATTAGTAGGTTCACTTCAAGGATTTAATATAAATTGGATAGGTATGAATCCTGTACTATCTCTACCTGCTTTAAAATATATTACAGGCTCTGTTTATTTATCCGGACTTCAAAATGTACATACAATTGATATGTCAAACGTTAAAGTGATTAATTCAGAGGTGTACATAGACAATGCATATTCTTTAACTTCTTTGCAAATGCCAAACTTAAGATTTTTAGGAGCAGATTATACTCAAAGAAGATTTATTGTATACAATGCACCTTTGAATCAATCAAGCGTAGATAGTATATTGACGAGCTTGGATGCTTCAAATCAGTATAATGGTGAAGTAAATTTAGCAGGTCTATGTCAAACTCCAAGTGCAACAGGTCAAGCAGCAGCAACTAATTTAATGAACAAAGGATGGTCAGTATCCACAAACTAATTTAAAATGGAAATAGTAATTACATCAGATAAATATATCGTATCAAAAAACGAAGATGATTCAATCATTCACTTATCTTTTATTAACGAAAATGCTACGTTTAGAACGGGTCAGCCATTAGTGGAGCAATTTGATACTCTTGAAGAAGCAATTGCTTACATTGATGGAATAAAAGGAGAAGGATTTACTAAAGAAAATTTTGAATTTTATTTTAAAACTCCTGAAGATATAAATAATCAATAAGAAATGGCAAAGGTTCAGTCATCAACATCATTCGTAGCTAAGCCTAAGAGCAAGCGCCCGGGTGTTCAGGCAAAGAGCAAGATAAGTAAATTAAAGTCATCTAAGCTTTACAAGAAGAAATATAGAGGACAAGGAAAATGAAAGCAAAGTTGATAACATTTTTGATAGCGCTCACTGCAATGTGGGCACCGGTAGAGCTCTCTGCCATATGTCTATTCCTAACGATTGGAGTGGACACCATAGTAAAGCTCATCTCGCTTTGGTATATCTCAAAGAGAGAAAAGAGGTTGTACAAAGATGTGTTCAAATCAAAGATGTTACGTAGAGGTTATATGTTTAAATTGGCAGGATATGCATTTGTAGCCATTCCTCTTTTACCACTTGACTTTTATTTGCTTACCCCATTCGTTAGCAGTGTATTAAAAAGCACAGGCTATGAAATCATTTTAAACAAGGCTGTATTTACCAACGGCATACTAATTATCTTCTCTCTTATTGAGATATCATCAATCAATGAGAATTGGTTTGACATCACAGGAAACAATATGCTAAAGGCTGTATTTAATATTGTTAAGAAGACCCGTAGTATTGTAGAGAAAGCTGCAAGTACATATAGAAATATAAAGCCATGAATATAAAGCAGGTACCATTCGCTCCCTCAAACTACTTAAAAGAGGAGACCAAGAAGAAACAGATATACCTTCATCATACTGCAGGTAATGGTAATGCTGAGGCTGTATTTAAGTATTGGGCGTCCACAAAAGACCGTGTAGCAACCTGCGTTGCGATAGGTGAGAATGGATTGATTGCTCAGGGTTTCAGCTCAAAGTATTGGGGCTACCACCTAGGTCTAAAACAGGGTGTATTTAACGCTAACGGCGTTCCTTACCAAAGCCTAGATAAACTATCAATCGGTGTAGAGATATGCAATTGGGGCTTCTTAAAAGAAGTCAATGGAAAGTATCTGAACTACGTTGGGCGTGAAGTGCCTAAGAAAGATGTGATAAAGCTTGATACTCCTTTCAAAGGATTTCAGTTTTGGCACTCATATACCAAAGAACAAATTGAATCAACAAAAGAATTGTTACTATATTGGAATGATATCTATGGAATACCATTGGACTATAATGAAGACATTTGGGCAGTTTCAAAGCGAGCTTTGGCCGCAGAGCCCGGAGTGTTCACACACAATTCAGTCAGAAAAGATAAGACTGACGTATACCCTCATCCCGAGCTAATCGAAATGCTTAAGTCATGCGAAACAAGATAGCAGGAACAAAGACAGGCGCATCTCGGAGTGCTAAGTACTACCAAGAGAATCCTGAGGCTCGTGCTAAGAAGGAGTCGTATGACAGAGAGTATCACTCTACTGAGGAGCGAAAGAAGTATCGTGCGAATCTAAATAAAAAGAATCGCGAGAAGGGAACCTATGGCAATGGAGATAAGAAAGACGTTGCTCACAAGTCCAAGACAAAGACCCGCATGCAATCTCAGTCATCAAACAGGGCTGACAAGAAAAATAATTTTTTTAAGTAATGAAGAGATTTGCTCTTATTTTGTCGCTTATTTTGACAGGATGTTCTGTCAACTACCACCTAAGCAAGGCGATAAAGAAAGGATATCGCGTGGTGGATTCTGCGGATACAATACGTATTACATCTATTGACTCATTTCCTATCATTGTACACGACTCAATTGTTTGGGAGAAGGTAATTACTCAGAAAGACACAATCATTCGTTACAGCGCACCTCAGGTGCCTAAAACGCGATTTCAGATACGTTTCGATAAGAAGAGATTTAGTGATAGCTTAAATACTATCAGAAAGATGTACTCAGACAGCCTAGATGCAGCTGTAAAAATACACAAGCAAAATGTAAAGCAAAATGTCAAGTTTATTAAGCAAAAAACTAGACAGGTTAAGCACGAAAACAAGAAGGGAGCTAACCTATTCCTTCTTGGTTTAGCAACAGGAATAATATTAACTTTAATCGTAAGGTATGCAATTAATCAAGCACTCAAAAAATTTGCATGAAATAATCGTCCCCACGGATGATTTTCAGATAGCAATGTTATCAGACATCCATTGGGACAATCCAAAGTGCGATTGGGATGTCTTGAAAAGCCACCTAGACTACTTTAAGAAGAATAACATACCCGTCATGGTAAATGGGGACTTCTTCTGTCTGATGCAAGGTCGCGGCGATAATCGTAGAAACAAGTCTGACATTAGACCTGAGCACAATAACTTTAGATACCTCGACTCAATTGTTGAGACCGCTGTAGAGTGGTGGACGCCATATGCTGACATATTAACAGTAATTGGTTACGGAAACCATGAGACGGGTGTTATTAAGTGGCAGGAGACTGACATTCTTCAGCGATTTGTTGATCTGCTCAATCTTAAGTGCGGTACAAACGTACAGGTTGGTGGCTATGGCGGGTGGTTGGTCTTTAAGATTGGCACTAGGAATGTATTGCCATACAAGGTGAAATATTTTCATGGATCAGGAGGTGGTGGAATTGTTACAAAGGGCGCCATCAACCTTACTAGAGCGCTAGAGCTTTATGAGGACTTTGACGTATTCACAATGGGCCACATACATGAGAATGCCTCACGTAATGACGTCAGAGATATGATTCAGCACAACCCAACACTAGGATATCAAGTAAAACAGCGTCAGATTCACTTGATGCTCACAGGTACCTATAAGGAGGAGTATGAGGACGGGCACCATGGGTGGCACGTAGAGAGAGGTGCGCCACCAAAACCAATAGGTGGACGTATACTTCGTTTTAAAAATATACGTGTAATGAAGAATGGGA
>Ga0315909_10005518_pt1 | contig 14498 bp, 23 predicted proteins | sample LakEriMetagenome_11_FD_203527 | JGI IMG/M metagenome (GOLD analysis project Ga0315909, IMG submission 203527) | Freshwater fungal communities from buoy surface, Lake Erie, Ohio, United States - Buoy 2 MA125 | ecosystem: Environmental > Aquatic > Freshwater > Lake | place: USA: Lake Erie, Ohio...
CAGCGGCAGCCGTGGCAGATGACCGCAGCGGAGCGTCGGGCCCACGTTGAGCGCATTGCCCAGACCGTTGCCAGGTTGCGTGCGCAGGTGATCGACGATTGCGTCTGGACCCCGGCGCAACTCAAGGCCGGCCGATGGTGGTTTGAAAAGGCCCTTCAGGGTTTCTGGACCATGGAGATTGATGGTGCGACCATTGCCGTTGCCTGGGCTGTCCGCAACCCCGCATGGGCAGATGAGTTGATCGCCCTTGCCCGTGGCGGTGAACTCAAGCCGGCGGCGCCTGATCGGGTGGTGGCTGAGTTTGCTGGGGGCTGACGTTGCGCATCTGTAACACCGCTTTCCAAAAGCCGCCATCATGGCTTACGATCAAGGGACGGCAGCAGCCGACCACCACCGCACCGAAACACGATGGCAGCAACCATTGAAGACCGCATCGCGCAGCTTGAGCGGGGGCTTTCAGAGCGGCCCATCACCTACGCGGTACAAGACAGCATCCTGAACCGCTTAGCAGCCCTGGAGGACCGCCTGCTGGCCCCTGACGACCAGCCCACCGCTGATCAGCTCAGCACCGTCGTCCTTCAGGCCGAATATGACGCCTGGCAGCGGGTCAACCCCGGCGCTGGTGTCGTTGACTGGACGATCCATTTCGCCCGTACACGGGGCCTGGGGGTGGCGGCATGAGCGGCCCCGTCTTCCCCGGCCCCCGTCGCTGGCGTGGCCCCGACTACCGCATCAGGATCACGCCAGGCAACCCCAAGCCGGTGGCTCGCGTGGCTGGCTCCCGCTACCGCCCATTGATTCGATTTGGGCTAGTGGCCAGCGTTCTTGTGGTGTTGGCTGCCACAGCAAGCAGCCCACCTGGTCTGGCCCTGATTCTCTCGATGGTCCTCTTTGGTGCCTGCGCCGTGTTGGCGTTGATTGATGAGGTGCGGCAGCCATGAGCACTCCCACAAAAGAGCGGCCAATCCTGTTTACGGGCGCCATGGTCCGCGCAATTTTGGCTGGCAGCAAAACGCAGACGCGACGCATCCTTAAATTGCCCCCTATGCAACCCTGGCAACACCGCAGCAAGGGTTGGTACTTTTTACCTGAATGCAATCATTCTTCAGAAAACCCCAATAATTTTGTAGCAGGATTTTCCGATGGTACAGGCACCATAATCAATATCAAGTGCCCATACGGCAAACCTGCTTTTGTTCCGTTTAACAGGCCTGCAGATAGGTTATGGGTTCGGGAGACGTGGAGTGTTAGCAGCGCACACGATAGCTTGTCCCCAAAAGATATTCCAAGCAGCGCTAAGGTTGAATACGCCGCAGACGGATCATCCGGCTACATTTTTGGCAAAGGGCGCCCCTCAATCTTTATGCCCCGCTGGGCAAGCCGCATCGCGCTAGAGATCATCGCCATCAAGGTGGAGCGGTTGCAGGACATAAGCGAAGCGGATGCACGGGCGGAGGGAGTGACCCCAACCGCGTTTGAGAGGCTAAACGACAACTGGGGCGGCGTTCTTTACCGCAAGCTATGGGAGTCCATCCACGGCCCTGGATCATGGGATGCCAACCCATGGCTGTGGGTAATTCAATTCCAAAGGATTCAACAACCATGACCACCCCTACCATCCGCGCCGCCCTGGATGAGTTCCAGCAGGCAGCGAATCGCGGCACCGCCGTGTACCTGTCGTTGGAGTTGGTTCAGGAGCTGCGTGATGCCTTGGAGGTTGAGCCGGATGCCGACGGCGTTCCCCTGGGCCCCTTCTCGGAGGATGACCTCCGGCAGCAATGGAACGCCCGAGCCGACGAGTTCAACCAGTGGGATTCACTGGACACATCCGAACAACTGGCATGGGCGCAGGCCCGCGCTATTGGCGCTGACCGATGCGCCCGAACCGCCCTGAAAGCTGAGCCGGAGCCGGACGACGGCGATGATGCCATTGATCGCTGGATCAAAAGCCGCCCCGGTTGGCCCGACGATTGGCCGGCTGTGACCCACAGCCAGCTAACAGCACTGATCGGCGAGGCGCTGGAGCACTGGGGGCGCCCCGCCACCCCGCCAGCGCCGGAGCCGGGGGAGGTTGGGCAGTTGGTGGCGTGGCTGAAGGAGGAAGCCGAGGCATACCTCAATACATGCGGAACCAATCTGGCATCACAAAACCTAGACAACGCCGCCACCCTGATCCAGCAGCAGGATGCCGAGCTGGCCGCCCTGCGGGGGGTGCCGGTGTCACCGGCCTTGATCGTCCGCTTTGAGTTTGAGGTGCTTGACGAGCACGATCAGACCGTAGCCAGCGGCGACGCCTCAACACTGGAAGAAGCCGCCCGCGAAGGGAGGCACTACCTGAGCGAGTACCAACAGGACGAACCCTGCAAGTTGGAATTGCGGCGGGTTGAAGTGTTCAACTCTGACGCCATTCCACTGCCAGCGCCCCAAGCTGGGGAAGTCCAGCCACCCCACCCCACATTCCTGGACGCCATCCGCCTGGCCCAGGGCTGCCACGATTACTCAGGCGGCCATAGCGGCCCCCTTGGGGAAGCGTTTCAGGACGGCGTCGGCACGGTTGTGGCTGTGCTCAAAAAGGCAGCGCTTGGGCCGTGGGATTCTCAGACCATGGCGGTGTTTGGTGTCGGGTCAGCGTCCCAGGCTGGGGAGGGGGAGGCGTGAGCACCAGAGAACAAAAACTCAGGGCCGCAATGAAAGCGGCCAGAGAGTTTATGGACCGCAGCGAATTGCTGCTTGCGTACTGGGAAGCAGGCGGTTGTGACATGACAGGTAGCGCCCCATCCGGTGCGGTACGCCGCGCATCCATGGAACTGACTAGATCACTTTCTGAATACAGGAAACCATGACCCCGGCCCTCTGCTTCCAGGCCCGCCCCCGGGATGGGGAAGATTACGTCGGCTACGTGTTCGCCCTGACCAGAGGCAAGGCACGGGCCCTGGCGGGGCAGACCGACCCTGGCAGCATTGGCCCTGAATTCACCGCCTGGGCCCTGCGCCGCCGTCCCACCATGGATGGACGGGCCCCGGTTGGCGCCGCCTGGTGGTCGCCGGAGGACGTGCCGCAGGATGCCGGGATTGTGCTGGCTGATCTGTGGACCGATGAATAACCCAACACCCAACACCATGACCCCAACCCTTCACACCCTCGCCAACCTGTTCAACCCCTGGCGGACGATCCGCCGGCTTGAGGTGGAGAATCAACGCTTGAAAGAACAAGCCGTTCTCGGGGCGCAGATCAACCTGGAGACGCGCAGGCTCATCGTCCTGCAATCCGAGCAACTGACAAAACTGGCAACAGCCAGGGAAGCGCTGCAAAGGGTGGAACGCTGGGGCGCTTTTCGTGGTGTCCTGCCTGACGTGAATGCGTGGACTCAATCCGGCATGACCGGCCCGCTGCCGCCGCTGCCGGAGTACTTGGCGAAGTGGGAGCAAGCCGACGCGGAGGAGGCGCCATGACCAAAGGCGTTTTCATTGTTTTGGAGGGCATCGACGGCTGCGGCAAAACCACCCAGCTTCAGGCCCTGCGCGAATGGCTGCCCCACAGCGGCCTAATGCCCCCAGGCGCTCAATTGGTGGCGACCCGTGAACCTGGCGGCACGGCCCTGGGCCAGGCATTGCGAGAGCTGCTGCTGCACCCTCCCGATGCCGTGCAACCTGAGCCCATAACCGAGCTGCTTCTCTACGCAGCCGACCGCGCCCAGCACGTTGCCGAGGTGATCCGCCCGGCGCTTGATGCCGGCCACTGGGTTCTGTGCGACCGCTTCACCGGGTCCAGTGCCGCCTATCAGGGGTATGGCAGGGGGCTGGACCTCGAGGCGATCTACGCCCTGGAGTCCATCGCAACCGGCGATCTGAAGCCTGGCCTGACCCTCTGGCTTGATGTGCCCCTCGCCGAGTCCCGCCGCCGGCGTGGCAACCGACTGGCCGACCGCATCGAGGGGGAGGGGGCAGAGTTTCTGGCCCGCGTGGAAGATGGGTTCCTGGAGCTGGCCATGCAACGGGATTGGGTCCGCGTCAATGCAGAACGGCCCGTGGCCGACGTGACAACGGCCTGCCGCAACATTATCCGCACCGCACTGGAAACCTGCAGAACACAGCAGCAGGCCGGTGCTATCACCCGTTGTCCCAGTTCAGGAAGTAGTACCGGGCCCTGACGGTTCACCGATTTACCGCATCTGGGCCGGTCCTCATTGCGTCGAGGCCCCGTCTGGTGCAGCTGCCTGGCAGAAGCTGCGGGCCCTATGCAGGGAGATCGGCATCACCCTGGCGGCTACGGGCGTTGCGGAGCCCACCGCAGGGCCCTCGCCGGTGCCAGACCCAGGGGTCTAACTGAACGCTTCTTTTAGGGCGGGATCCGCCCTGAACAGCTCCGCAAACTCCGCCACCTCAGGCCCTGTCAGTTGCTCCTGCAGCCAGTTCCAGGCCGCTTGCTGATGGGGAAGGATGGGGTTGGTGGTGGCCAGCGCCGCCGCGTCCAGCCTGATTGTTGGGGTTGGGGCCATCTTGGTTTACCTGCTGTCCTAGGTTTCCCGGCAAACTCAAGCAACGCCAGAGACACCGTGCCGACCGCCGCTTTCTCCTGGAGCATTCAGCGGGTATTTGCTGTGCCAGGCAAGCGTGGTCTTGGCATTATGGGCAGGGCCTTTGATCTCCTACCCGGCGGCACGATGCTCAACGCCTCCTGTATTCAGCGAGGGGTTGTTGGGGTGACGGTCAGGATAATCAGCACCACCAGGGCCGAGATCGTCAACTCTGAGCCGGTGATTATGGCCAGAGGTGACACGCTGCCAGATGACCTAGTGCCGTGGCAGGAAGAGCTGCTGGAGGCTTTTCAGGCGCAGCCTGCCTAGGGTCGTCACGGATTGTGAGTGCGGTTTGGCACTGCAATGCCTAGAGCTGTTGTTGCCGCGCCGGTAAGGGCAACGATTGCAACGGTTCGACTTTCGGCGCAGGCCCTGCCGCCAGCATGTTTCGTGCAATTCCACCAATCAAGAACGCCAACTCCTGCGGCGGCCAGTAGGCAAAAACCGGCAAACCCAAGACACCAGCTTACGTAGCGGGTCATCCATTGACCCCCCTCAGCGCTGGGGGCACAAAAGATCCCACCTTGCCTGAGCCATGGGGCAGCTTGTCATACACCGCGATGCCCTGCGATACCAGCCAGATCACCACGCTTACACCGCCTGCAAATAAGGCAATTTTGACAACGATGCCGTTCATGTCGTTTTGCAATTTTTCAACAGATTTCTCTAATTGCCCTGCATCTTTAATTAATGTGTCGACAGCGCCTGAGAGTTTTATGATGTCTCTATCATGCGCGTTCATGTCTTTAACTGCTGCTTTGTGGTCTTTTTGAATATCTGATATTGCTGTCTCCATCCGGTTTAATCCTGAGCACAAGAGTTTTAGGTCTCCTTGTATGGAGGTAACTTCTTTGAGTTCATCTTTAACGCCGGACAATTCGCCACATGCCCTATTGAGCATGTCGAACAAGCCTCTCAGGTCACTAAGCGGAACTTGTGGAACTTGATTGAAATCCTCACTCACGATTCAGCCTCCCCCGCATCCAGCGCCGCACGGCTGGCGCCAGTGTCAGCACCCACCAGGCAGGCAGAAATAACGCCAGGTGCCACAGCGTCATCGAAAGAAGATCGTCAGGTATTAGTGCCATCCGTCGATGATCCCAGCCATGCGTTACAAGGGTTTACGCTCTGGCTCAGCTTTCCAGTCGTCAAAGCGTTGCCATTAGGGGCTAACTGGCTGGCGGGACATCCTCTGAAACCTTGACCGAGATGAACTCATCATTCGGGAACGTCTCAACCCTGCTATTGCCATAGGTCACTCGGAACTCAGCTTCAAAAGTGCCGGCATTGGCGGTTTCGTCTGTCTGCCACTGATATTCCACCGTTGGCGTGCCCGTTGCAGTCACCACCACCGCCGCAGCATCAATCACGGTAGCCCCGCCACGTGATCGCCGCGCCCGCATCTGAAACCGCACGGTTGCCCCGGTCAGATCCACTGTCGTCGGGCTCAATGCGTAGCGTATCGCTGGCGACGTATCACCACGCTTGATGTAAAACGTTTCCATTAAAACCTCATCTTACGAGCCGCCCGCCACGGCGTGATACGGCTAGTTTTCCGCCATTTGCTGGATCGCCAGGGAATGCATAGCGGGCGGCAAATTGAATCGGCCCGATTGCCGTTGCCGTGCCGGTGACCACAAAGACGCCGGCCGCCAAGCCGATAACGCGGACTGCGCCTGTTGCTGACCCGCCAAGAGGCAGGTCTCCCGTTGCCGCGCCGGATATAACTGTCGTACCTACCGTGCCGGTTCCTATCCCTGAGAGGGGCAGGGTGCCACTGGCGAACGCAATGATCTGGGCTGCTGCCGTTGCCGCGCCGACTAGCGGTAAGGTGCCAGCCGCAACACCCGACACGCGGGTGAAAGCGGTCGCTTCACCAGTGAGCGGCAAAGTGCCGTTGGCCGCGCCATTGATGTTGACCTCGCCCGTAGCCGTCCCGCCCAGGTCCAGCGTCCCAGAAGCCGTGCCGGTAATCGGCACGTTGCCGATGACGCCAGTAGCGGCGCCGGATAGCGGCAGCGTGCCACTGCTCACGGCAGATACAGTGACGACTCCAGTGACGCTTCCTTCAAGGGGTAGCGTGCCGGTGGCAGAGCCGGATACAGCTACCTGACCAGTTGCCGACCCACCAAGTGGCAGCGTGCCGGAGGCGGTAGCAGTGGTAGGGGCGTTGCCAATGACGCCAGATGCGTTACCCGTTAGCTGCAGCGTGCCATTGGCAATCCCGCTGATCGGGGCGGCTGCCGTAGCAAATCCCGTGAGTGGCAGCGTGCCGCTGGCTGCGCCGGAGGTCGTGACGGTGCCGGCTGCGGATCCCGTCAGGTCCAGGACGCCGCTGGCGAGCCCAGAAATCGCGACAGCGCCGGTTGCGGCCCCCGCAAAACTGATCGTGCCGCTTGCCGCGCCGGTGACCCCACCACCAGTTGGCGCGGGAATTAGCTCATCGGCAAACCAGCCCTCCGGCAGCGCCTTGCTGTCGAACCATGCCCTCGGTTCAAGGGTTGCAGCAAATGCGCCTATCCGGGCCATGAATTACCCCTCTACTGGCGGATCAGGCAAAGGTTCTTGCTCGGGCGGGACCGGCGGCAGCCACTCATCTTCGATATGCAACCATCCCGGCCCAACACGATCGGGGCACTCGATTGCAACGATGCCGTCCGGTAGGTGGTTCCACGGCGTTTCGCCATCCCATCGGCAGACATTCCAGACCCAACCGTCGGAGGCACGCACCAACGCAAATTTGTTCGTGTTCGTGTTCGTGTTCATGTTCATGTTTGTGTTCATGTTTGTGTTCACCATGTTGCAATCCATCCAAACCCGTTGCCACCGTTGCCGCCATTACCACCGACGCCGGGGTTCATTCCGACGCCACCACCCCCACCACCACCCCCACCCTTGCCGCCCCTGCCGCCATTACCGCCCGCCGTGGATGCAGTTACAGTTGTGCCCCCCCCGCCGCCGCCCGCGCCACCTGCGAAGCCGTCAGTGTCAGCACCGTCTACACCTGCCGTGGGTGACGGGCCGCTTGTGCCAGCAGCACCGCCAAGACCAGTAGCGGTAGCGCCAACACTGTTACCAGTGCCGCCGCCCGCTGTTGCGTCCACCGTCGCAGGGACGTTGCTGTGACAGCCACCTGACCCGCCGCCCGCGCCACCAAACCGCGAATTTCCGCCTGCATTGATTACGGGCACGGTTGATGAGTTACTTGACCCTCCACCACCACAGCCGGCCTCCCATGCTGGCCCAAACGCCGCGTTAGCGCTTCCGCTCACTGGCTGCACTGATGCTGCTGCGGAGCTTTGCGCTCCGACGGTGCCGTGGATACCAGCACCGCTACCACCTTGGGTAACGTTGCCACCAGCGTTCTGCCCAGCTTGGCCGGCCGCACCTCCAGGCGCGGTCATGTAAACCATTGTGGGCGACCGTACAAACGATGAACCACCGCCGGTTGGCGACCCACCCGCCGCACCTGCGGTCCCACCTGCGCCGCCAATCCCGCCCAAGCCAATTACTACACGCAAAGTGTCTGGTAGCTCGTCTGTCTGAAAGATTTGGCTGATGCAACCACCGCCACCACCGCCCGAGCCACCCTTTGCGACAACGGCCGTGGCAAGCGACGCGCCACCACCACCACCACCACCTGCACCCCATAACCGGATCAGGGTCAGGCCAGTGCGCCGACTAGTGGGCTTGGCCCACACTCCGCCTGGCTCCTCAAAAGTCTGAATGTTGGCTGACGGGAACGGATCTGATACTTTCCATCCGCACTTTTCGTTAAACATCACGCTGGTCTGCGCAGCTACAGAACCAGCCCACAGATCACTTTCGGTCGTGCCATCGGTGTGGCGAATAGTGATGTCCTGCGTCTCCGTCGCGTGATCGTTGAACACAGTTAAAAACTTGACCTTGCGAGTGGTTGATGCACTCGGTTGACCAACAACATCCGTCACGGTCGCCGCCGCAATGTTCGCATCTGTCCGCCCCGGCGTGACAGCCGATCCAGACATGTCTACAAAAGTTGCGTGAACATGCACCGCGTTTGCGCTAGACGTGACGACCTGCAATTTATCGGAGGTGGATGATAGGCAGATCATGTCTTCACCACGAGATCACAACGCAGTAGCCGTCGCCACCGACACCACCCGCACCACCCAGACCTGGATTGCTGCCACGACCACCGCCACCACCGCCACCACCACCAAGGCCTCCCGCGCCCCCCGCCGCCCCGTTTGTGGACGCCTGCACGGTAGAACCGCCCCCGCCGCCGCCCGCGCCACCGACAATCCCGTTGCCTGGCGATCCCGCTTCCCCCGCTGTAGGCGCCGAGCCTGATGTGCCAGCCGCGCCGCCGCCACCAACAACCGAACCAGGCCCACCGCCAGTCGTTGCAAGGGTTACGGCAGGGACGCTACTGGTGGAACCACCAGAACCACCGCCACCACCGCCATATAGCGACCCACCACCAGAATTTGCGCTAGGGGTAGCGGCATTGGTGGACCCGCCACCTGCGCCACCACCGAAATGCCCGTAGTAGTTGGCCCCCGTGCCAGCAACACCGTTGATGCCCTGAATATCAAACCCTGGACCGGCGGTCGATGGCTGCCCTCCTGTTCCCGGATTGGTGCCGCTCGCCGATGTTCCCGCAGAATGACCACCCCCCCCGCCGCCGCCGCCTGTTGCAAGCGCCGAGTTTTGCCCGCCTCTGCCACCGCCGCCGCCGTACCCGGTCAGCAATGCGCCGAACGTTGTGTTACCACCCGCGCCACCATCACCTCCCGAACCGCCCGCCGCTGCGCCCGCTCCGGACGCGCCGCCCGCCCCGATCGTGACGCTCACACTGCTAGCAAGGTCACTTGCTCGAAAAATCCGTTCAACAAAACAGCCACCTCCGCCACCTCCGCCACCTTTGGTCGTTGTCGCCGTGGCAAGCGACGACCCTCCGCCGCCACCACCACCTGCACCCCAGACGCGAGCTATGGCGACTGCAGGGTTGAAGCTGGTCGGTTTATTCCACGTCCCGTTGGCTGAAAATACCTGGATATTTGTTGGCCGCGAGTTGCCGGTTACAGTCCAGCCTTCATCCTCGACATAGACGATTCCAGACTTTGCAGGTAGCGAGATCGAATACAGGTCCGATGTGGTTGTTCCATCGGTGTGTTGAATGGTGATGTTATTTGCATCCGTAGCGCTATTGTTCCAGATGCTTACAAACTGCACGGCGCGAGAAGTCGAAGCGCCGGGGCTTGCCACAACGTCAGTCGTCGTCGCGGTAGAAATAGCGGTATTCAGCCGCCCCACCGTCACCGCCCCGCTTGCCAGATCAGCAAAAGCCGCATGGACGCGAACATTGCCCGCCTGCCCGGTGACCAGTCGGAGCTTGTCGGATGTGGAATTAAGCAGGATCATAAATATGTGCCCTCAATGCGAGGTCTATCGCCATCAAGCGCCACCAGCGGTCAGGGTAAACGCCGTTACGTTCACCTGCTGGCCCGTCGCAATCGACACGTTATCGAGGGTCATGTCACCGCCGCCGCCCGTGGCCGTCACCGTGCCTTGCATGTGACAGGTTGCGCCTTGGTCGATACTGAAGTGAGCAGCCGTGCCCGTGGCATCAGCCGTCAGGTCTTGCCATGTGCCTGCGATGGTCTTGGTGCCGCCAGACGCATCCGCCATCCAGTTGGACGGCAGTACCAGCGTCGCCAGCACGGTGCCAGTCCGAGCCGCTGCGCAGTTGGCGGGGACGGATCCTGTGCGAATTGTCAGCGTCGGCGCCGTCCCTGCTGTTGCTTCGATGGCGTCTAGCGCCGCGTTGCGGGCTAGTGTAGAAAACTGAAAAGCCATGCAAGATTCCTGGGTGTAGCGGTAGGCCGCAGGTCCTGCTCTAGCTTTCCGCCCACGCCTCGTCTACTGGCGTCGCCGGGTCATCCGCCGCAAACCTGCCGCCCGTCACCCGCGCCCGTTTCCGGTCATGGGCGGTCTGGGTGGGCTTTGCAGGGGGATCCGCGGCAGGTCCCTGGCTCTCAGGTTCAACCGCTGCTTGTTGTGGCCTGACTTCGTGGCCGTAGCCGATCGGGAAATTCATGGGGCTCCTAGTAGAAAGGGCCCCGAAGGGCCCTGGGTGATCGTCAATCGCCTAGCAGGTCAGTCGCTAGGAACCAGTGCCACCGTGTTGGTACCCACCGGTACGGCGGCGCCATTGGTCACGGTGCCAGTCGCCGAGGCGCTGGTGATGTTGCTCTGAACGCTGGGGTATTTGAAGGTGTTCGAGGTCACTTCCGTGATTGCAAAGGTGCCATTCACCAGCGGGTTGGAGCAACCCACCGTCACAACCTCACCCACCAGCATGGTGTGAGCAGCCGACAACGTGATGGTGACCACGTTGGAAGTAAGCGCCACGTTACTGATGGCCAGGTTGCCGGTGCCAGGTCGCACCCGGACCGCAGCCACCCGCACGTCACCCGACACCGATCCAGCGGCCCGGACGGCATCGCGGATCTGTTTGCCGCCAACAACCACCTCGTTGGGGTTGGATTGCCCAGTTCCAATCGCAATCACGCCGATGTTGGCGTAGGCGGAAGCGGAGCCAAGGGCAGCACCCTCAGCAACGTGGGCCGCCTGCAGGATGTAGCCGCCAGCGGAGTTACTGGACTGGCCATAGGCCACCAGCTTCCAGTCGTTCTGAGCTGCGAGGTTGGTAGTGAGCAACCGAGCGGCCCCGGTGCGAGTTTCAGGAGGACGGCCACGGGCGCCGGCTTTGACCTCGCCGACCATGACGGTCATTGCGTCCAGTTGATAGCCCCTTCGGGGGGCCAGTCCAGTTGCGCGTGCCATGAATCAGTACCTCAAGAAATCAGAGAATGGATAAAAAGGTGATGATCAGGCTGTCACCGGTGCATTGGTGATCCCGTAGGCGCGAGCAGCACTGCGCCCGTTCATGATCGCCAGGCCGATTGACCAGTCGATTCGCGTGCGATCAACAGGAGCATCGGAGACTTCCCCGAACTCCTTGACGTCAATCCCGTAGCCACCAGCGGAATCAGGGCCTTGGATGCCGGTAACTTCCATGTCGCCATAGGACACGCAGTAGATACTGGTGCTGCTGGAAGCTTCGGTGAAGCCTTGGATCTGTACGTTCTGGGCGTTGGTGTCGGTCACCACAATGCGAGCATCGTTGTAGTAGGTGACCCGACGGCCAAAGGCATCCTGCTCATAGGTCATGAATCCGCCGATGGCGGAATTACGACTGGCAGCAGTAAGGCGCCGCCGCATCGTTTTGTTCATGTGCAGGACCTTGTTGTCCCCATCAACCGCGTCAATCAGCTCGTCAAGACCAGTGAGCGGAAGGGCGCCGTTGATATTGATGGCCTGAGAGCAGTCGGTCGGGAGCCGCTTTCTAAGGCCGTCAAACGAGCGAGGGTCAACCGCAACATCGCCGTTGATCATGTAATCTTCAAACGTAAGGCGCATTGAGCGCACTTTCATCGTGATCTGATCAGCCCTGGCCTGTCGGCCCTTGTTTTTGATAATTTGAATATCCACGTCGATGTCTCCACCGAAGTAGGACAGTCGCTCGTACTGAGGATTGATGACACCATAACTGGGGTCATAGGTTTCGTTTAGGGCACGAAAACCGACGCCAGGCAGTTCGTCTTCGGTGCCGTAGTCCAGGCCGCCCATCACATTGGTAAAGGGCACCAGACTGATCATCTCGCTTTCAGCAAGACCGCGAATAACGGCCACCCGCTTCTGATTTTCATCAGTTTTGGCGGCCTCCAGAATAGTGAGTCCCATCGGGAAAATTCAGGTGAAGGTCAGGAGGGGGGGTGGCATCACGCCGAAAGGTTCACCGCAAGGCATCACGCCGAGCTGCTTGATTTGGGATCGGCTTAGGCATCACGCCATCAGCAGATCCCTGTTGCCGGATGTTTCCCGACCGCCTAAGCCGCTTAGTTGAACGCTGTGGAAATTGCCTGACCAGCAGGCACCGTGAGCAGATCTACTCCGCTGCTGCTCATGTGGCCATCACGTCCGGAGCGTGCCCCGCCTCCGCTACCCATGGCGGGCTCAAAGTGAAGGCCCCAGTACGGATCCGTCTGCAGCCGCTTTAGCCATTTGGTCGGTTCGTACCGCAGGCCGGTTACGGAGTCGATTTCAGGATTGCCCTTGGCGTCAACGACCACCAGGGCGCCGTCTTCGATGCGGAAGTTAGTGCCGAACCGACCCCAGACACTATCAAAAGGTGTGGATCCATCGAGGGGGCTGATCTCCACCCGTCCCTTGGCATTGAGGAAAGCCTTCTCGGCTTGCTGCTTCACAAGCTGCCGCTCGCGTGCCTCACGTTCGGCGATGAGCTCTTTGTTTGACTGCTGAAGCTGGGCGCTGTACTTAGCCTCCATCTGCTCTTGTGCGATCCTGGCCTGCTGCTCGATCAACTCCCGCCGCGCCTGCTCCTCCAGTGCCTTGGCCTCGGCCGCCCGTACTGCCTCAGGGTTGGTGTTGGACAGCTCCCGTAGCTGGGCCTCTAGGGCGGCCATGCGGCGCTTGTTTTCACGGTTGATTTCTCGTTCACGATCAAGGGTGTGCCTGACGCGGGACAAATCGTCACCATCGCCTTCGCCCTCGCCACCGCCAGTCGCGGGATCAGTGCTTCCTGCGGCATTACCCCCACCGCCAGCGCCACCTGCTCCGCCGACTCCACCACCACCCTCGCTGCCAGGCTCAGGGCTCTGCAGCAGATCAAACCAACGTGTCTTCATTTGGTCGGGGCATCACGCCCGCGAGCAACTACGTCTGAGCTTTCCGGCTTAGCGATTGCCCTGTGGCTTAGGTCGCTGGCGGCGCTCCTGCTCCCGTTCGGCGGCGGCCATGCGGTTGGCAAGCTGCCGGGTTTGGACGGTTTCGACCAGGGTTTCGAGGGAGTCGGGTAGGGGTGGGTTAGCCATCGGGGAACATAAAGCTCCAGGTTTCCGTGTCTCCAATTCCATAAATGCCAATACCTACCCACCAAAAATTGTAATCGTAGTATAGATTTGGGCTAACTCTTTCAAAATTGCCAATTGCAAAACTATCGCTTGTCGGCGGAATGCTTGGCTGAAATGGCAAAGCTGATTCCCTAACAAAACCACCCCGAATTGATAGGTTATTTGGGGCGATGGACTCGATAGCACCCTGTAAGTCTAACGCCCAAGTTGTGTAAGTTACTTCTGTTTTAAGTTTAATCAAACTATTATATGTTGGTGCGTTTTGACTTAGGATAATAATTACATAAACCCTGTCCACTGTAACCAATACTTGATTGTTTGTAAAAGGAAAATAGATCCAGCCTGCAGTGTCGCCATGTATAGACTTTACTACGGCGACAACATCGTCATCTTGTGCCCATAATATTATATAGCTTTTTGAAATATTTGTTTCGGTAAAATCAATTTCAGCAACAAAAACGTCGTCTATAAATAAATTAAAAGCAAAGTTTTGCGGGAGAAATTGCTTGGTTATCAATATAAACGGAGTATCGTCTCCCCCACCAATAAAGCTCGGCTCCTCCCACCGCTGCTTTGCCAGTATCCCATTATCCACCTGCATCACCCGCCGCAGATCCTTACCCTTCTCGGGCTGTTGTTTCTGTTTCTTCGCCCGGTTCCTCAGAAGCCGCGCCTTCACCTGCTCCAGGATCTCCCACGGCACCGAATTGATGTCAACAATCAGACTCATCCCAGCGCTGCCAGTATCTGGAAAGTTTTTGGTTGCCCGGCTTGCAGTGTTTCTGGCGTCGGCAGCAAAACTACCCGGTCGGGGTAGGTGCGGTTGTCAACCTGCAACACGATGGCGTCGTAGGTAATCCCGCTGCCGGTCGGGGTTAGCGGCATGGTGGCGAATGCCGGCAGCTCGTACCTGGCGTTACCGCTATTGAAGCTGCCGG
>Ga0315909_10005519_pt1 | contig 14497 bp, 18 predicted proteins | sample LakEriMetagenome_11_FD_203527 | JGI IMG/M metagenome (GOLD analysis project Ga0315909, IMG submission 203527) | Freshwater fungal communities from buoy surface, Lake Erie, Ohio, United States - Buoy 2 MA125 | ecosystem: Environmental > Aquatic > Freshwater > Lake | place: USA: Lake Erie, Ohio...
TAAGGCCATGTCAACGTTAGCTCGTTTAAACGGCGACAAGGTTTTAATCCGCGGCAACCACGACATCTTCCGTGACGACGAGTACAGACAGTACTTTAGAGAATTACGTGCATACCATGTTATGAACGGAATGATCTTAAGTCACATTCCTGTACATAGTGATAGCTTAGGACGTTTTGGAGTTAACATTCACGGACACTTACACGCAAACCGCGTTAAGAAGGCCCGTGGTGTTGATGCCCGCACAGGAGAGATCTTGTACAGTGACGAGAACGATGTTCGTTACCATTGTGTCTGCGTAGAGCAAACACCTGACTTTGCTCCTATATTGTTTGAAGACGTGATCAAGCGTATAGAAGCAGAAGGCGGGTCAGTTGGCTTTAAGAACGGCAACGGCCCAACAATGTAACATAGGGGAGTTGGTATGAAGATTGAAATGTATTTTAAAAATTTACTAATTAGTTTATTTGCCGTTGTATTGTTGACTCCTATGTTTACGCATAGTAGTCAACTTTACGATCATTCGATTAATGATACAGTTTTTGAAAGAAGCAATTTTTATTATAAAAATCGAGCAGGTGATTATAATTTCTTCTTAGAAGAGGTACCAACCGACCGTAAAATATTTGTACATCTTCACGGGTGTGGGGGAATTTATTTTGGGGATTATGTCGTACAGGAAGAATATCTTAAAATTGACGGTGCTGTTATTTTTATAAATTTTTTAAAGAGGCCGGGGGTTGATGTTAGTTGTCCAGGATTTTCAGCATACAGTAATACTTCTGAAGTAAGCAACTCTCGTAGAATAGATATTCGAAGAAAAGAAGCCGAAGTTTTAGTAAAAAATCTACAATCTAAAGGATATTCTAACATTTATATTTCCGGGCACTCAGAAGGCGGTAGAGTTGCATCCACATGGACTCTACCAGTTAGCGGAGTTATTATTCACGGAATGGATTGTAAACTCGGTTTTTGGAATATCCAAAGAAATCAAAAAACCTTAGTTATGTTCAATTGGAATGATAGATGGCTTGTAGCTCAGAGAGGCGTAGCTGGCTGTCGAAATTTCTTTAATAAAGACTGGGTTACAGAATCAACAACTAACGACGATACCTCTCATATTCCTTTTCAAAACACAATCCATATAAAAGCGTTTAAAGAGTGGGTTTTAAATTAAATAGGAAAATATAATGCCAAAATGTTATCAGTTAATCGGAGTCCCAGCAAGCGGTAAATCTACCTGGGTCGCTAATCAAGATTGGACTATACCCTGTGCTGTAGTAAGTACAGACAAGTGGGTTGAAATTTATGCTAAGGAAGTAGGTAAGACCTATTCAGAAGTGTTTGCAGATTTTATGCCTACTGCTGTAGAACTTATGGCCAAAGAAGTTGTTGCGGCACGTGAAATGAATCGAGATATTATTTGGGATCAGACGAGCACAACTGTTAAAAGTCGTACTCGTAAGTTTAAGATGTTGCCGGACTATGAGCATATTGCTGTAGTGTTTAAGACACCTGAGCATAAAGAACTCATGCGTCGATTGATGAGCCGTCCGGGTAAAGAGATTCCAGATCATGTTATTGCCAGCATGATTGCCAGTTGGGAAGATCCTACAGAAGAAGAAGGCTTCAAGGAAATTTGGTATGCTAGCTAACATAACAAAAAAAGGCGGTAAAGTTTTAGATTGGTTTTCAGCTGATGACGAACAAACTTATAACAAAATCTTACCTTCGATGCCCGATGATTGGAGATATAGAAACGAATCAGTTAGTTACAAATTAAATTCACAAGGGTATCGAACTAAAGAGTGGCACGAAATTGACTGGCCTTCATCTACGATTGTTATCGGTTGTAGTTATGTTTTTGGGCTAGGTATAAATGAACATGAAACTCTATGTTCTTTGTTAGGAGATAGTTTTGTAAATTTAGGAGTTTCAGGATCTAGTAATCACTTGATGTTTTATAATTCTATGCGTCTTATTGAGCAAGGAATAAAACCAAAATCAGTAATATTGATGTTTTCTGATCCGTCTAGATATACGCACTTTAACATAAAAAATAATTATGTTGTACCTCTTGGACACTGGTCTATTAAAGAAAAAGAGCACACAGCATATTACAGATATTATTCCGAGAATATGAACTGTAATGTTCATGGTACTATGATGGCTGTGGCCACTGAGGCTATTTGGAAAAATTACAAGGTACCGACTTTAGCTTATTCGGCTTATTCTAGCGCATTAAAAGATAAATTTAAATTGCTACCTGATCAAATCGATTTTTCTAGAGAGTTAAATCATCCAGGAACTTTAACGAATAAAATTTGGGCTGAATTTATAGGAAGAGATTTATCCTCGATAAACCCAACCGTTGACAATTCCTAATTCTTTTTGGAGCCAATCTTCAAACGTGCCATCAACTCTTAAGGTGTACTTATAACCTGGCTCAGGATCAACTCCGTGATAATCTCTGTTATTAAAGCAATATGCCGTGGCCCCTTTTTCTAGATAAACTTTTTTATTTTGTATATCATCCCATACAAAACTTGGACGCCAACCTTGACCTAAATATAAGTTTATCATATGATCCTTATGGGGAGTAATATGATAATCTCTATGAGCAGTTATTCCGGTGTTAGGAAATGTACTGAATATTAATACTCTACCTATTTCTTTAAAAGGTAAAGATTCAATATACTCTATAATTTTTGGAAAGTGCTGTACAGCTTCGTCAGTCCAATATGCTCCCTTTGCATTTGTTTTTTGTCCAAAACCTTGCCTTCTAAGATAATAGGTATGATACCATGCAATATCTGCACCCATTGCATAATACATGTACCTATAAATTGCAGGATGATCGACATAGTAGGGTTTTGCTTCATGGTCGCTAGCTAACTGTTCTATCATCTTTCGATGAACTCCAGTGGGATCATTTTTATCTAATTCCCAAAGAATTTCTGTAAAACTACGCTTACCTTTTTCTCGTTCGCTTATGTGAACTGAACCGGGATAGGTAGCTACTTTTTGCTCTTTTGCAAGCGCCATTCCTCTACAAATTTCTAAGTGCAATTCCTCATTTCTAGAAGTGTCAATATAAGGATCCATATTAACAATAGGAGCGTGTTCCTTGCCAACTCCGCATAACGGACTAGGTTCATATTTAAAATGTGGAAAATTTATTTTTCCAGCCTTGGCCATTAACGGTATTTTAGACATTACAGTTCCATTAACTTTTTAAAATATTCTTCTTTCTTTAAGATACTTCGATGGTCAAGGTCTAAAGTTAACTGTTTACGACTTAAGGTATCGTCCTTTATAGCGTTAAACACATCTTCAATAGTGTAACCTATATTAATTATTCGGCCCATCCAAGTAGCTGCTGAAAATTTAACTTTTTTCTGTAAACGTGGATCTCTGTATAATTCAGCAACAAGGGCACAAGCCTCTGTAAAATTCATTTGCTGTCCCTGCCATGGTTCATTTTTTATCAAAGTGTACCCATACTTTTTTGGATCCTTGTCAATTAGACTAGTTGATCGACCATCTTCAGAACCACGGATAAACAGCGGAAGAAATCCAAACATGTCTAACGTACATTCATCGCTAACAAGATAATCTAATGTATTCAAAACACTATTTCTATCTTCTCCTGGTAGTCCTACAATAAATTGACTACTAGTCACTACTTTTCCTTGCCATGTTTCAGCACAGTGAGCTAGAGCTTCTTTAACCCTAGTGCCGCCTAGACCCTTGCCAATTTTTTTACCAGCAGATTCATTCATAGTTTCAATACCAAATGCAATACTGACTGCACCGCTTTCTAAAAGCATGTCCCTCATCTCAGGGAATCGCCATATTAAATCCAGTCTTGCATAACTAGTGTAAGTTATTTTAAACGGCAATGACATTATTACGTCATATATCATTTGCATTTTAGGCATGCTTTCATTAACCAGTTCGTCGCTGAACATATAGTGCGTTGTACCGTATAGCTCATAGTTACGAATCATTTCGTTACGCAGTACTTCAGCATCTTTTTGCCAGTCTCCAATTTTCTTACCTATTAAGTCAAAATGACAATAGGCACATTTAAACACACAGCCTCTGGCTATTTCAATTGGTATGCACTCGCCTGGTATAATTACATCCTGCGGTTGATATACAATAGAGCTCTTTGCAAATTGATCTTGGCTATAAAAATATTCTTCGCTGCTTCCATCTATAACAATACAAGGAGATGTTTTTACTGCGGGTAAATTTGTTCCGTAAAGCAAATGTTCCAGTAATTTTATGATAGCAATGTCACCTTTGTTAACTACTACATATTCAATGTCAGGCCAGTAAGCATTTAAGTTGATACGAGCACCACCGACCACTGCTTTAATTTTTGGATTTTTTCTTTTTGCATATTGTAAAATGCTAGCTACTTCTTCATCGGGTCTACCAAAGTTATAAACTTTCGACATCGGATTGCCGTAGGCTCCGACACGTTTTTCCATCAGTGTGCAACTAAACCCAATTAGTACCGTTTCACTTGTTACAAATTTGTCTATAATTTTTTCTAATTGATTATAGGTATAGTAGCTAAACAAGTCAACTACTTGACAGGTATATCCTGCAGCTCTAACCTCTGTTGCAATTTTATAGGTGCCCGCATACTTTCCGTACCCTACTGTATCAGCAACATCTGTAAATAAAATCACTTGCATTTTATAGAATCCCAATCAAAATTAAAAGTGGAATCTAATGTTTCATAGATAACCCATTGTTTAGTATACTGTATTATTACAGGAAACTCAACCTCATTAAAATTATCATAAAATAAATGATAAGGTTGTCTAGGCAATCTCTCTTCCCCTAGTCTTGTTCGTTTCCATGTACTAATTAAATTTTTATTATAGTCATTAAATGTTATTCCAACGGCTCTAGCATTGCGGTCCTTTGCCCATTGTTTGTGGGCAGGTAATAATATCTCTCTCGGTAATGATCTATTTCTATGATCTCTGTGCATCCATGTTCGACAACCAGCTAATGCAAAAGTAGGATCAAACCCGCTAAGATAAATTCCGCCACATCCTATTATTTCTGAAAAATGCATGAGTATAAAAAATTCGCCGTTTGGTTTAGAATACCTGTTGCCGTTGATCAATATATAAGGTAATGTATGCGGCTGATTCTGCCAATCATCTGCCCACATATTAACCGCAGCAGGATCGTCTTGTAAAGATGCTTCTTTACAAAATTTAAAAAACTGATCTTCTACATCTTTGTTAAATGTTACTAGCTGGTAATCAGTCATTCATACTCTACTAGATAATCGGAATACTTAGAAAAACTACGTTGAATTAGTTCGTCCGAAGTTAGAATAGGCATACTGTAAAGCTGTAATAAAATTTTTGGATGTTTAGGATCGTAGTCAGTACCGTGCCAGGTTAAATTGTCGTGATAGGCAAACCAGTTAGTATCTTCGGACATACGTAAATATTTTCTTGGACCAGTTCGATCATTAGGCTTAGTAAAATACCATTGTTGTTCAGTACTAGGATGATGTAAAAATGCACGGATACTCCACCTATCAGCAGAATCATCACTGTGTGCAGGTATAGGCATTAAGCTTGAAATCACTCTTACTCTATATAAACTGTTTAAATTTAAATCAAATATTGTTTTAAACATTTTAGGGAATAACTTGTCTGCTTCAAATAACGGTGCTTTCCAAGCAGTTCCTTCAGGCCAAGCATCATAAAGATCTAACCCTTTCCAAACATTTGTCTCACCTACTTTAGCAGATGATCCGTTATGATTTGGATAAGTCTTAACTAGGTTTGTTGCATGGGTATTCCATATGTTCCAAAACAGATCCCAGTCATCTGGTTCTATTTTAGGAATATCTAAAGGGGTAGAAATTATCATATAAATATCGGAGTATGAAATATTTATCAGCCTCATCATTGACTGTAGGAATTATTAACATAGTGGTTACATTAGGTGCCATCTTAGGATTCTTTTATTTTGAATTTTCAGCCGTAGAGATTGCAACAACTATTTTCTTTTATTTTATGTACAGCGCAGTAGGTCTAGGAATGATGTATCATCGTTTTTGGACGCACCGAAGTTTTGAGTTTAAACATCAATCAGTTAAATGGCTGCTTACATTGTTCGGAGTTCTTACCGGCAGGGGTAGCATTATTGGATGGGTGCATGTTCATAGAGAACATCATGCGTTTAGTGATACTGAACGTGATCCACACATTTCTAATATGAGTTTACTTAAAATATTTGTGCCTATGTTTAGTAATCACGGAGAAACTATTAATAAAAGATTAATCAAAGATCTATTGACCAAAGAACATCTAGACATAAACAAATACTATGTACTAATTATTGCAACCTGGGTAATAACATTAATGATGATCAATCCATGGTTAGCATACTTTATTTGGTTCTTGCCCGTGTTCATTACAAATCTAGTATGGAATAGTTTTATCTACTACGGACACAGTTCTAAAATTGGATATCAAAATTATACTGAGACCAACGACCATAGCACAAACAGTTGGATATATGCCTTGCTAATATTAGGAGAGGGTTGGCATAATAACCATCACAAGTATGCTAACAAACAAACTACAAAAATAAAACCTTGGGAAGTTGATCCTCTTTACTGGCTTATTAGATTAGTTAAACATGATTAAACATTTAACAAAAGATGATATACCTTACTGTCTTTCCGTAATATCCGCAGAACATAAAATAAGCGGAACTACACCATTAGATAGCAATAGACAAATAAATTATCTAGATTATTGTATCGACAATCCTACAAAATACAGTGTATTAGGTTACTTTGAAAACGATCAATTAATCAGTTGGATAAACATAGGCTTTTACGAAGGACCCACATACGGAAAATTTTGGGTATTGTTAAATTTATTTTCTACTAAAAAACGTGGGTATTTTAGTTTTAAGAATGCTGAGATTAGTGAGCTTATTGCAACTGCATTTAATGTAGCAGAGTCTAAGGGCGTGTATCGATACTTTTATTGTGTGTCTGAAAAAATTTCTAAAGTGTACGAAGCTCAGTGGGCAAAGAAGAATCCGTTAAACTATCACGGTGTGTATGAATTAGAAGACATTGCAGTTATACCTGCTAACACAATCCCTGATTCTAAAATGTTTTGGAAAATAATGGGTGAACAAATGCGTCCGCATGCCATGTATATTAAATCAAGAATTAGGAAGTAATAAATATAGGTATGAAAGAATTCTTTACTTCTAGTACACTTGGCGCACAAATATTCATGATAGTTTCGCTATCGGGAACTATTGCTGCAACCGCGTTTTACGGCATCTCGTTAGAAGCTATTGTGACACTGTTAGTGTGCTATTTTTTGTATGGATGTTTAGGAATAGTTGTTACATATCATAGATGCCTAACACACAACAGTTACAAAACATATCCCTTACTAACTAAAATATTATCAGTAATAGGCTGTTTTGCAGGTACAGGAAGCCCTATGGCTTGGGTTGCAATACATATTAATCACCATCTAAAAAGTGACAAGCCGGAAGATCCACACAGTCCGTTACATAAAGGTGTTAAAATTTTTACATTAGATTATGTTAATGAAGTTAGTGCTGATACTAAATGGCGTATGCGTGAACTAGTCACTGATAAATTTCAACAGTTTTTGCACCGTTACTATTTTGCAATTCTCATTGCCTACAGTGCTATACTTTTTATCATAGGTGGTTTTTGGTTAATGATATTTGCACATTGGGCTCCTGCCGCAGTAACAGGTCTAATGAGCAATGTAGTAAACTATGTTGGACATAAACCAACATGGTGGGGTGGTTATCGTACTCACAATTTAAACGATCAATCATCAAATAACTGGTTATGGGCTATACCTAGTTGGGGAGAAGCTTGGCATAACAATCATCATAGATTTCCTAAGAATAGTTATTTTGGACAAAAGTGGTGGGAAGTTGATATCTCGGGACTAATTATTAAACTTATACAAAAATAAAAATGTTCCTTGCACACACAAAATCAGTTGCAGGTAATACATTCTCAGTCCTACCTCAATACAATAAATTCGTACTAGCCAATCATAGCAAACTAGAATTAGTGTCTAATGTATGCCCGCATCAAAAAAGTATTATTTCTATAGGATCAGGATCAGGTAATAGAGTTTGTCCATATCACAACTGGACGTTTACACTAGACGGACAGCCAGTTACTAGTGGAAGGACTGAGCATTATTGTAAAAATCAAACTGCTCTACAAACACAACCAGTGCATATATGGAATAGTCTTGTGTTTTCACAGCCTGTAGATTTTAAAATACCTATAGATTTTTCTAATTTAGAACTTGTAGAATGCCGAGTTGATCTTGTTAAATCTAACTACATTAACATCATGGATTTGTTTCTAGATGTTGATCATATTCCTACGGTGCATCAAGGAGTTTATGACCAAATTGGGATTACTGATTTCTCAAATATAAAATGGGAATTTTATACAAATGGTAGTACACAATTTGTCTACGACGAACACGGACTAGCTGCTGCTTGGATAGCAGTCTATCCATACACTATGATAGAATGGCAAAGAGGATCATTGTTTGTAACTGTTGCTGAAAATCAAAATACAGATCAATCTAATGTTCATGTTTTCAAATATACCGACAACAGTGAGCATTGGCCTTTAAATAATACTGTCTGGGAAACAGCCTGGAAACAGGACCGAGATCAGGCAGAACTTATAAGTGAAATAAATTTTGAAAATTTAGAGTATCAAAAAAGACATTACAGAAATTATTTAAAAGAAAATGGAATTACTTAAAGACAACTATCTTAGAGGATTTGGAAGTGGTGACACTTGGCATGTTGAAATTGATCCACCAAAAAGAAAAGTTGGGACATATTTTCAAGAAACACTGTTAACCGCAGAATATATAAATGCCACTCGTACTGGCGAAATACAAGTTCTATATAGTGGTGGACTAGATAGCGAATATGTAGCACGTATTCTTTTGCATCTTGGAATTAAATTTACCCCTGTTATTATTCAACTTAAGAATGTAAAAGACAATACAATCTATAATGACCACGACACTGTTCATGCATTTAAATTTTGCGAAGATCATAACTTAAAACCTTTAATTTACGATTTAGATTTTGATAGATTTGTCAGCAGCGGACAATGGAGAGATATTGCCGAGTCTATAGAATGCTGTGCTGTTGCTATTCCTGCTACCATGTATGTGGCCAGCCAACTAGACGGATTTACAATATTAGGAAATGATCCACCTTATATAAAATATCAAGACGGCAAATGGTACCTACAAGAATTGCAGTATATTCATTCTATTTTAAGGTACTATAAAAAATATAAAGTAAATGGATGCCCGTTCTTTTTATCTTACAATCCCGAGATGATGTTATCTTTTTTATTAGAACCTAAAATACAAGAACTAGGTAAAAATCAAATTCTTGGAAAAAAAGGCAGTAACTCTACTAAGTCATATGTATTCAATAACGGGTCGGGATTTAATATGCCGATATATGACTTTGAAACAAAGACTAGAGTAAAATACACTGGATACGAAAAAATATATCAATCAAATATACTGCGAGATCCTAACATGAGAGACTGGCCAGAGTACAGACAAAAATGGAACGGTGAATATTTAGAACCGTATTCTGAGGTTGTAGCTAGACTATCTCAATTTCAATAGTAGTATCACCTTAAAATTTATCATATAAATATCCCACAATCGGTGTTTATATGTCATGCATTCTTTTAGATTACTAGATCCATTTAACCAAACAGATCAAAAACATTTTGAATCAATATTGGACCATTATTTAGAATTTGAAAATAATAGAAAAATAAAACTTTACGATTATCAATCTATTGTAAAGATGGTGGAATGGTTTAAGCTAGCATTTGATAAATTTTCTCAGAAAGATTTTGTTGTTTGCAGCAAATTTGAAAACGGTGAACTTGTAAAAATAATAATAGCCTACAAGTTAAAGATACGTATGCATGATAATTCGTATTTAATTTCTGATAATATTCTCCCATATTCTTATCTTTCTCTTGTTTACCATAAGCATAAGACTTGGGGGAGTCCAGAGGAAGATATGGGTATACTGTCGACTATGGCTTCGGAACATTTTGAAGCTCAAGGATTAACTAAAATGCTATTAACAGTTAGATTATCTAAAAAAATTCTAAGAGCTGTTGATATAGAAGATTTCTTGAACCAGGAATTTACAAAAACATTCCCTAATTCAGGCAAAAAATATCACTTAACTTTAGAAGCAGTATTTTTTAATCAAACCGATCTAGATAATTACAAAACATCTTTATTTAGATGTCTTGTTCCGTTAAATATATATAAGCCCGTTATGATCATAGGATGGAACCTGAAATCAAAATATGTGTTAAACAACTGGATAAAGAATAATGACACTGACTAGAACTACACAATTTAGAATACTGCATATATCTAATCATATAATTGCATGTGTAGCTATCATTATGGCTATTCAATCTGAACAATACTGGTGGTTTTTGTTAGGATTTTTTAGCTTTCTATATGCAGGAATTGTTGGTGTAAATGTTTCCTTACATAGATATTTTTCTCATAAGTCGTTTCGAACTTCACACATGAAAGAACGCATTTTGCTTTGGTCAACAATTTGGACTAGTTTAGGAAGTCCAGCTATGTGGTGCAGCATACACAGATTGCACCATTCAACTAGCGATACTGATCGAGATCCTCATAACCCGGATATCACAGGCAATCTAAAAACATGGTTTGGTATTTGGCAATTTGTACATATACCTAAGAGATTTATTACACCTTTTTTAAAAACAAATGAAATGAAATTTGTTCATTTTAATTATTTTTTAATAAGTTTTATTTTGATTGTTATTCTGTGCCTCATTGATATAAGATTAGCTGGATTTTTGTATGCAATACCTGCTGTTGGTTGTTTTCATGGGGCACAAGCTATTGGTGTGTTGCCACATCGATGGGGTTATAGAAGATATGAAATAAGCGATAAGAGTCATAACAATTGGTTAGCTAGTATTTTAGCGTTAGGCGAAGGTTGGCATAATAACCATCATGCTAATCCTGGACGTTGGTGGCAAGGGGAAAAATGGTGGGAGTTTGATCCTCCTGCATTTGTTATTAAACATTTCTTTATTGAGAAATAAAATGACTGTGTATTTAAAGTACTTGCTAAAAGTTAACATACCAGTTATAATATTAGCTATATGTTTGCCACTGTATTTTGGATTAGGTATAACCACCCTATATGGATTTTTAATCACTTACATTTTTTCTTATGTCATAGGATATAATTTTGTGCATAGATCCATATGCCACGGTCAATTTAAATTAAAAGAGCCATTTTATTTTATCATAGGGTATCTAAGTTTATTTGTTATGTTAAGTGATCCTTTAAATTATTCAAAAGGTCATAGATACCATCATAAACACAGTGATACCGATTTAGATTTGCACAGTCCTAAAACAGGAAAATTTAATAGTTTTATCGGATGGATGTGGTCAAAAGACACTCCGACTGTAAACATCATGATAGTAAAAGATTTATTAAAAAATAAAAGTTGTATGTTTTTAGCCACGCATCAATTCAAATTAATTTGGGGTACTTTATTTCTATCATCTTTAGTGTCTGTACAGTTTACAATTGGAATTCTTTTGTGTATGTGTTTAAGTTTTATTTTAGAAATGGCTAGTAATGCGTGGTTTCAGCACGATACTAACGGTGTAAAAAATAACATAACATATGCGTGGGCAACACTAGGATCTTACCATGTTGATCATCATAATATTCCTTCTAAAATAGAAAACAGGGACCCTGGTAAACTACTAATTGATTTTTTTAAATTTATAAAAATTGCAAATTGATGAAAATACCTAAATACGAACTTGTTATATTTTTATTCGTTGTACTGGCTATAGTAGGTTTTAGTTCAATGTACATTAACCAAGACTGGCTATGGTTAATCCCATTATGGTTTATGATTAGATTTAATCATTTATGTCTTAGTCTACATCATCGATTAATTAGTCATCGAAGTTTTACAGCAGCTAGTGAGTTTAAGAAAAACCTAATAATCTTTCTAAGCATATTCCAAGTAAATCATAGTCCTTTAAAGTTTGCTATAAGCCATAGGCATCATCATAAACATAGTGATCGAGAGTTAGATATACACGGACCAGTTCGCGGGCTATGGAATACAATGTTTTGGGAATTTGGATTAGAACAAAAATTCAAATCTCTGGATATGAAAATACAGCGAGATTTAATTAGAGATAAATTTCTAATAGCCTACGACAAACACTATTACAAAATATTATTTGCAGTCAGTGTACTAGTGTATCTAATAAGTGCTAAATTCTTTTGGTATGTGTTTGTTCCAGCGTCAATACTTTGGAAAGTAGAAGCAAACTTATTCGTCAATTGGTATTGTCATCGTTACGGTTATGTAAATTATACATTAGAAACAGACACAGCAAAAAATAATAATTGGGCAGGATGGCTTACAATGGGCGAGGGCTGGCATAATAATCATCATGCAGAACCTAGTAATTATAACTTCGGCCATAGACCTCACGAGATCGATCTAACTGCGTGGCTGATAAAAAATTACTTTGGAGAAAAGGTGTGAATAGATATTTTTGGAGATATTGGTTACCACTGCACATTATTGCACTTGTAATGATGATCGGTGTTGCAGTAGGAGAACTAACTATTAACTGGTGGTTAGTCGCAATTGCATGGTTTTTAGTAGGACCAATCGGTAATGGAGTTGGTAGTCACAAGTTGTTTGCTCACAGACAATTTGAAACATGGCGTCCAGTTGAACTGTTGTTAGGATGGTTAAGTACTATAGGAGGGTTTGCGCCTATACACTTTTGGGTAGCTATACATCAGAAACATCATAAGATTAGCGACAATCCTGAAGATCCTAGTAGTCCATCACAGCACGGTTTTTTACAAAGCTTTTTAATATACCGATTAAAGGAAAGTACCAATCGAGTCATTAGCCTACAAAACTATTGTTCAAGAAAGGTATTTAAAGATCCTGCCTTAATGTGGCTCAGCAAACACTTTATTAAAATCAACTGGGCTGTATTTTTAATTCTCTTGTGTATAGACGTTAATCTATTATTGAGTTTGTATGTTATACCTGTATTGTTAGAACACACTAGAGAAAACACTGTAAGCAGTATTACGCACATGAATATTCCTTTTATAAATTATAGGAATTTTGACACCCCCGACACTAGTCAAAATAATATCCTAATAGGGTTTCTCACACTAGGGTTTGGCTGGCACAATAATCATCATCACAATCAACGAGAACTTATTAATACACACAGATGGTGGGAAGTTGATGTCGAAGGACAGATAGCAAAATTAATTTCAAAAAAGAAAAATGCAAATTAACGATATTTTATACACACCGTTAGATGTTGAAGAAAAACCCGAGTTTGATATTGAAAAACTCAAATCTTGGTTATCTAAAAATTATCAACCCTTATCTCAGTACAAAGACATGTTAGCAGGTAGCAGTTTTACTGCTGAAAAAATATTTGAAAATTATCCATGGAATCTAACAGTAGCATATTTTAAACTGTTTAATGAAAACGAACCTGGTTGGTTAGGAAATTTTGATCAAGAATTTCCAGAATTGTCTAGGCATTTGTATGAAAGTTTTAATTTATCAATTGATGACATTGGGCTTATAATATTTCTTCCTATTAAACATGGGCATACAGGTTTAGGATTTTGGCATAATGATCCAGAATGGTACGGACTAAGACATTATTTTGCATTTGATAATCCCGAAACAAATAAATTATTAATGAGAAGAACAAAGATAGATTATGTTGAGAGAAATAATTTTTCGTTGCCTATTGACGAGAAAGAATACTTACAAGATGAAATTATCGAATGTAAGTTACTATCTACAACACAAAGTTTCTTTTTGAATAATGTAAGATCTGTACATGCTACATATACTGCTGATCCAACTGGTACAAGAATTGCCACAATTGTTACAGGCAAATTTGGCAAAAGAAAAGAGATGCAGGAAAAAATAGAAAGTCTTATAGTTAAGTCTGCTGAAAAGTATAAAGACTACGCAGTGCTGTGGGATAATAAATGACCATAACGTTTTTAGATCAACAAGGACGTCTACCGTTTCCTAAAGTAACTCCTATACAGTTACCTGAAGTTGTTGAACTAGCAAAACAAAATTTCAAATACTACGAAGTCGATCAATTATTAAATGCGGATCAACTTGAAGATACGTTCAGAACATGGTATAGGCCGCTTGTTGACGTTGACCAATTCCCTTATATGTATTTTATGAATAACGGGATTACTCAGGCATTAGAATATATGTCTATTCATTTTAAGAACGTTGATATAAAAATGTTAT
>Ga0315909_10005520_pt1 | contig 14496 bp, 24 predicted proteins | sample LakEriMetagenome_11_FD_203527 | JGI IMG/M metagenome (GOLD analysis project Ga0315909, IMG submission 203527) | Freshwater fungal communities from buoy surface, Lake Erie, Ohio, United States - Buoy 2 MA125 | ecosystem: Environmental > Aquatic > Freshwater > Lake | place: USA: Lake Erie, Ohio...
ACCCTGAACAAGTTAAAATTGATGCCAGCAGGGACTTATGGTTAGATAGTGAACAAGCTTTAGAATACGGAATTATTGACGAGATTGTTAAAACAAAAAAGAAGGGTAAATAACCCTTCTTTTTTTTAGACCTTGGAACACCCCCTTTATTTTTGTTCGTCAGTTTATCACAAAATAGTTTTAATTATTTTGGCGTACTTGAAGACGCTGTTGCTGGAATCAATCCGCTCACACCTCCAACCACATCAGTTTTTAGTTTATCAAAAACTCCTGATGCTTTATTGTTCATTTTACCAAACAATTCACAAACAATACCACTTATTTGTTTTTCAATACTTTGTATGAATCCGTAATCTTTGACCGCGCCTCCTAAAGCATTTCTTAAGAAAGTGTATCCTTGACCCTCTAAACCTTGTTGTTTTTGAATCATCATGAATACCGCTTCTGCTAAAGATTCTGCAACTAACTTTGTCAATTCTTCACAACTCTTCAAAGCTTTAGCTAATCTTGTAGGATTCGATGTTATAAAGGAAACTAAGAATTTTCCAAAATAACTATCACCAAGACCAATTGCACCCATTAAGGAATTAACCATCGGTTCTGCAACTGTCTGAAGAATACCACCCAAACTATTTCCGAAAATCTTACCCAAGAAATCCATGAGTTGTTCATTCAACAAATTTGTTTCTTGTAAGTAATTAATTTCTTCTAAAAGTTTGTAGGCAATTTTTTCTTGTTTTTCCTTTGGTAAAGATTTGAAATTTTTGATGTTGTTTTTTGATTCAACAATCATCATAATTCTACTTTTTACCAAGCCCTCTTCAATCAAAAGTTTTTCTTTTTTTTCTTTTGTTTCTAAAATTGCCTTCTTAATGTTTTTTTCTAACATAATTAAATTACTTTATTCTCCAAATTGAATCGTCTCCGTAAGATGTTGGTCCACCTTCTTTATTTCCTGCTAATATGTCTAAATAATTATCTAATCTGTTTCCTCCACCTGCAACTCCCCACTTACCGTAATGTTCATCTTTACAAGCTTGAACAATTCTTTTCGCTTTGTTAATTGTTGCAGGGTCGATTACGATACTATTTTTTCTTTGGAAAGATTTGAAATAATCATCGACATTCTTTCTACAAGCTTGTCTATCGATAGATTGATTATCCAATATATTTGATAAAACACTATCATCTCTTCTACTGATTTGAGATTGTGCATTTGGATTATACCACATAACTAATCCGTTAGGGAATAAGTCCGCAGGTGCACCTAATTCTTTATCAGTGACTTTAACCATTGTAGATTGTTCGATTCTTGTTGGATTCAATTTATATCCTTTATTTTCAAACGTACCTACAAATTCTAACTGTTCTTTATTGAAATCCGCTGTAGATGTTCCTGGTGTAAACGTTGTTGATGAACCTTTTGGTCTATATAAAGTTACATTTCCAATAACTTGAGTGTCGTAAACCTTATCCAAGGTTGTTAAATCAACTCCTTCAGCTCTTAACGTTTCTAATCTTTTCCAATTTTTCTTAAGTTCTGTTTGAATTTTAGATTCGTTGTCTGCACTTGTCTGAGCCGCAGTTTGTTGAGCGGAGGCTGCTGCAGCTGCAACTGTTGCCAACTGTGGACACGCCCATTTTCCTTTTTTACTTCCGTCCTCAAACTCAAACGACAAGTCAGGATAATATCTAATCATCTTACCCGCTTGTTTAGTACTTTCTTTTTTATAATATAATTTACCTGTTGATTTTGAACGTTTTAACGAACCATTTTTCAAACAACCTGCTGACATTGCAGCTCTTAGTGTTTCCTCGTCCGTCATAGGTTTACCATTAGTTTGTTCAAACAAACTTTTATGCATCTTCAAAATTGCGTTTTTTTCCGAACTTTCTACTAAAAATTGTTTCATATGTTTAATTATCATTTGGGTCTACTCCATCAACATCCTCTTCGTCAGGATTAACTGGAGTAGTAGTTGTTTTATTACAAATCTTATCGACTTCAGCATCTGTAAATGAACTGAATCCTTTTGCTTTAAGAGCCGCTTCAGTTTTAGGACCAAATTTTCCGTCTTGTACTAAACCTAAACACCCTTGTACTGTTTTAATTGCTTCCGCTTGACATCCTTTACTATATGCTCCTGAACATGGTTTATATCCACCGCCACTTCCACCTGTAGAGCCACCTCCACCTGTAGAGCCACCAACAGGAGTTGTAGCTGCTTCGTCTTTAATAGTTAATAAAGAATCTTCAACACAGTTTCTGATTGGTCTGAAAATTTGTTTCCATTCTGATTCCGCATCAATATCACTATCTAAGTCGTCAAACAAATCACCACTATCAGAATTTCTATTATAATATTGTACTAAAGCACAAAAATCAGATGCTGTACCAGCTTCAAGTTTTTTAAAGGCTCCAAAAAGTTTTTCTTCGTCAGTTCCTCCTTGAAATCCATAAGTATCGTTAACAATCGCATCCTCAATATCATCTGTGATTGAACGTAATTCAGTGTCTTGCATTTTACGAGGTAATTTGGCAATCTTAGCTGCTTCCGAAGAACACATTTCAAACATTTTTTTAACTTTGTTTGCTCCTGTATCTTTAGTTACGAACCAATAAACCAAAGGTAGAAGTCCTAATCCTATTGCACCTCCAACAATTCCAAATCCTATTGTTGCTGCTGTAGTTCCAACAGCCCCTGTGGCCAATCCTGCTGAGGTTGCCAATCCTGCCATTCCTCCACCTGTTAATGTTCCCGAAACAAGACCTGTCGCTGCCGCTCCAGCTCCTAAACCAGCTCCTGCGACTGCTCCTGCAGCTGCGGGTGCTGCAAGTTGTTCAGAAATTGTTTCTTTATTTTCATTTAAAGTTTTTGAAGTATCATACTTCATCATCAACTTTGCTCTCTGTAAAGCCTCTTCAGGGCTATATTTTGGATGTACCATTTGAACTAATTTTATTTTATAAATATACGTTAATTACCAAATTTGATTAGCGGCTCCTCTGGTTAGTCCAGTTTCCCATTTCTCACCTGAAGCCCCTAATCTATTCGCCTTACCTCTTGTTATGTTATATGAATCAGACCATTTGGGTACCTTCCCTCCTCCACCTCCTGATGATGGTGCAGGTGAAGTTGCAGCCTCTTGTTCACCCATTTCACCTTTAGGTTGATTGTTTGAATATTTTTTAAAAAAATCTATGAGGAAATTTACGTCTAATGTCATGTTAATAAATATTTTGTAATGTGAAAAGATTTCACTACCTTTGTAATATGAGAAGAACTATTCTATTATTCTTAATTTTTGTACTGACATCCTGTGAACAGTATATTGTAGAGATTACAGACGTAACCATTAGTGGAAAATATGTGATATCTAAATTAGAGGTTACTAACGTTGACCAAAATCAAACGAGGGATTCATTGTATCTTGTTGGTACTTCATATGTGAACCAAACTTTACCTCATCCATTCAATAATATTTTAATTAATAAGACCTATATTCACTTTGATTACTCAACAGTTAGAATGGGGTTATTAGGTGTGACAAGTACAGGTCGTGACATTTGGCAATATGGTTCATCGCCCAACGAAATATTTTATAGAGCCTTTGGTAGAACCCCATATCATGCGGGATATCTACAATACAGTTATACTTCTGCAAACGGTATGCACCCTCTAATTACCTTCATTATTGAAGATGATGGTTTGGAGACATTACAGTTGAAATCTTCAGGAGGTTGGTTCAACGGTAAATTTGGTCAGAAACAAGTTATGACCCTATCTTTGACAAGGGTTGGCCCTTAATAGAACTCACTTCGAGGTAACGCCTCGGGATTTATTGTATAATATTCATTTAAGAATGTAACAAGTTCATCTTCGTCTAATTCGACTTTGTCGTTTGGTAAAATTTCGTCATCTTCAAAGTCATCGTCAAAAAAATCAAAAGATTCTGTTATCAAATCGAACCCATAATCATCTACTATACTATAATCAATACTGTCGGTTCTCATAACCTCATCATCGTCTTCAATAGTTCTGAAAGACACCTCTAAAATGTTAGAGTCAGTATTTAAAAAATACGACACAATTTCTTTTATTTCCATAAAATACAATTTATAAAGAAATATCTAAAAACATACCAAAAGTCGTGTTTTTTTATTTCTATTTATTATTATAATTAAATTAGAAAAAACAAAAAAAAATATGAGATTTAATTCATTAACAATTGATGACTTCTATGAAAACCCAATGGAAGTAAGAAAATTTGCTTTGTCACAAGAATTTAAGGTCAGAGGAAATTATCCAGGAATGAGAACAACATCTTTTTTATCCGACGGATTAAAAAGAAAGTTTAGAGATATACTCTACCCATTTGCGGGTGAAATTACTTGGTGGGGAGGTGAATACACTGGCTCGTTTCAATATACCACTGCGGCTGACAGGTCGTGGATTCACTCGGATTCTACAACTGATTGGGCAGCCTTAATATATCTCACACCAAACGCTCCTTTGTCTTCGGGAACTGGTATCTTCAGACATAAAGAAACAGGGTGGCAGTACTATGACTATAAAAGGGAGAATGAACCAGGTTATAAAGAATCGGCTCCTCCAGGTTATGATATGCAAGATTATACCAAATGGGACATGGTTGACAGGTATGGAAATTCTTTCAATAGATGTGTTATGTACAGAGCAGATAATTACCACGTATCGTTAGATTATTTTGGTAAAGACATGCATGACGGTAGATTGTTCCAAGTTTTCTTTTTCAATACTGAAAGATAAAAAAATACCCCGATTAGTCGGGGTATTTTTCTAAATTTACTAATATCTTTTCCATATATTCAGGGTTCAATTCGTGTATAACATCGATTACACCTTCAATACAATAACAGTTATTATGAGTTGATATAACGTTAGAGAATTTTTTGAATCCTACTAATACAGGACCAAATCTATAATTCCAAGGTATAATCTCAGAATAACTTTTTGGTGAGTGGTATAAATTTTTCGGTGAGTATCCGAGACCCATAAGAAAATCGATACTATCTTCAGTGTACGACTCGTAGTATGGGATATCTAAATCTTCTAAAATATATTCTAAAGGATTCTTTTCTTTTTTACCATCCAAAATTGAACATACCGATAAATAATTTTTCGGTTGTTCTTTTTGCACAAAATGCCAAAGAAAATATTCATTTTCCTTGGCTATTTTATGAAATTCTTTATGAGTAATTTTTTCTCTAATCATTATCTAAGATTTGCACCACAGAACCAAGTTACTAAAGATTTCCTAACACCTCCAGTTAATGGGGTAACTCTGTGTAATAAGAAAGAAGGGAAAAACACAATTGTTCCTAAAGCCTTAGGGACTTCAATTATATTTCCACCTGGATTCATTTGTAACTGACCTCCTTCATATTCTTCAGGTGTTGAAAGTTGTAGAACACAAGATAATTTTCTGTTCGAAATACCAGGACCTAAGTCGACATGCCAATCGTAATGACCTCCGTCTCCGAAGTATTTTGTATACTGAAGACCATCTCCAAATCCCCATATATCGAAGTTCCACATTTCTTTGTTTGCTGTGATTGCATAATCAGCTAATTTGTTATGAATCCACGCGGTCTCATCAGTCTCATTCAACCATGCAATTTCACTGATTCGATAATCGGAAACCGCCTCGTCACTGTTGTTACCTACAGTAGTTCCAGATTGTTTTGGATGTTTTTCACCAATCTCAATAATCCTTTTTATTTCTTCGGGAGTGAAAGCATTTGTAAAATAATAATAATTCAAATGATTCACATAGTTTCTCTGTTCGTTTAAAAACTTGTTTGCTGCTGACATTTTTCAAAAATTTAGTATTTTAATTATACAGGATAGTTTGATTAATTTCAATAGATACAAATGGATATACAAAAAAAAATAAAAGTAGTTGATTCAGTTTTTTTTATTGATGAAATTGATTACCTACTTTTTAGATTTACGGAATTAGACGAATCTGTTGACGTATTCGTAATTTTAGAATCTTCAGATGATTCTAACGTAACCTCAGAATTTGAGAAAAATATACATAAATTTGAAGAGTGGAAAGAAAAAATAGTTCACATAAAATCAGGTATTCCGTCTCAGGAAGAAATAGAAGAAATTTTTTATCATCACGATATAAAAAATTTGAACTTGATTAATAATCCGTCAGATTATGCTCTCGTTAAACTACTTTACGATTTCAAAATTAAATTGAATTCTCTACAATTGAATTTCGAGGATATTATTATGGTTTCGGATATAGATGAATTTCCTGTGGTACCACCTATTGATATCCTACAAAATTATTTATCGTTCGAACCTGTTGTATTGTCTCAAAAAGATTTTGTTTGGACAAAAGATTTCTGTAACATAGAAAACCATCAGGGTACTTTGTGTTTTTCTTTTTCTCATCTAGTCACCAACAATTTATTATTCACATTAAATTTGTCCAAAAAACATGGTTCCAACTTGGAACTTTCCGAGATGAATTTCGGCTATAGGTTTGCACATTTTAATTCAATAGAAAAGACATTAAAAACTATCTCACAAAAATATGGTCAATTAGATTTGAATGAACTTCAATCAACAATAATCGATAGTAGAAACAATCTTCTATATTTTGACATACAATCCCAATCTAATTTGGGTCCTCTGAAAAAATATTTTGGTGATTTGCCAAAAAATATAGATATGTTAGACCACCAAACGATTGGTAGAGATTTTCCAAAAAAATATTTGATTATTATAAATGATTCCGAACATGATTATGATGAAAATGAATTCGATTCAATTTTTGTTATAACTTCGACCAATGATATTTCTTCTGAAATTTATACTAAGATTTCCAAAAAAATTCAAAATTACGCCATAGTTTTACCAAGGAAAAAATTCTATGATATTATTATAAAAGAAAATAACTTAGAAAATTTTTCAGAAATGTATTTTTTAAATGAAATAAAGAAAATCTTAGTTTCACAATTTCCTTTGGAGATTGATATTTTTGTGTTCAACTATAATGGAATTTCGTTGACCTACAGTTGGTCCGAAATAAAAAACAATTTTATATACGATTTGATAATCAAATAAAAAAACCCCTCTGAATTGAGGGGTTATTTTTTATTTTATAACTTTCATTCTATTCATCATTTCCATGACTTTGTTTTTCTGAGAAATGAATGACTCTTGTAAATCTTCATCAATTTCGCTCCAATCTGAATCACCAAAATAATTCTTTATGTCTTCCCATGAACTCATTGCATCTAAACCTTCATAGTCAGATGGGTCAAATTCATTAGGGTCAAAATCTTCTCCTTTGTTTTTTGCAGCTTGTTGTCTTGACATTTGTTTCCAAGCATGTGGAGGTAAAAATTGTTCTTCCATTTCATCTTCATTATAAGATGAACGTTGGTATGGTCCTGCTTTACCTGGTCCTTCACTATCAAAATCGTACGCTGGGTCCATATCTCCATAAATTCCTTGAGAACCTGATACATCTACTTCATCAATTTCTTCTTCATTCCAAGCCGACTCCATAGTTTCATATTCCTTAACACAATCTAAACACTGCTCGTCCATTTCTTCTTCAGTTGGATAAACATCTCCTCCCGCCATAGGTCCATTAGAAACAAAGTCATATGCAGGGTCAATATTACTCAAATCCATATCAGGTGCGTTTCCACCACCAGTATATCCCTGTTCTTCCATTTCTTCACCAGCCTGAATATCTTCAAACCCGTCATCTTCGTTGTCAGTATCTTCGTATTCATCTTCTTTATAAAGATTTTTATGCATTTTTTCGAAAGTATCAACATCATTAGATGAGCCTTCAATATAATCAAACCCACCTGTTGGGTCCAAATCTTGTTCATCATAGATGTCGTCTAAATGACCAACACCTTCTTCCATATTTCCTTTCCAACCGCATTCTGTGCATTCTCCCTCCATCATCATTGAGCCACATTCATCACAAACCTCTTTCTGTTCAACTTGTTCGTTGATTCCCATATTTGTGTATTTCTTAACCTCTCCTTTATTATTAACGACCATACCATCTTTGTCACCTGCAAAGTCATATACATATAAAGGTTGTGTATTCGAAACTTCTGGCTGCATTGTTTTGTATCCATTATATAAACTCTTGTGTTGGTCTAAAATGTTCTGCTTCTCAGAAGCGGATAATTGACCTAATCCGAAGTATCCTCTCATAATTAATATTTTTCTTTATAAATAGTTTTAATTTTTCTTTTTTTCTATTTGACATTTGTTTGAATAAATTCTATACTTTTTGAAAGACAGGTGAGACCCGTATTTCATTCGATAGTATCTTGGTAATTTATTTATCGCCTAATTTACGGTCCACCTGTCGTTTTTTTTTAATATGACTGTAAACAACTACGATATCGACGAATTTGCCGAAGGGGCAATCATCCTTGATGGATTCAACGATGCAATTGTAGGAATCGTAGAAGAGTTTGGTAACGGTCGTAGAATTTTATACTCAAAATACAAAATTCTCACAATACTATGTGAGAGAGACCTGATGACAATGGGTGAAGCAGAAGAATTTTTTGACTACAACATTATTGGTCTATATGCTGGTGAACAAAATCCAATTTTTTTAGTTTCCGAATAATTTTTTTATTATCTTTGTTCTATGATAAAGGTAGACCTGAACACAAATGTTTGGATAACATCAGACACTCATTATTCTCACAAAAATATATGTCGTGGTGTTACAAGTTGGAGAACTAAAGACGGAGAAATTCCTGTTGAGCAAACTCGCGATTTTTCGTCCATAGAAAAAATGAATGCCGCAATTGTGAACAACATCAATGAATCTGTTGGTCAAGATGATGTTTTGATACACCTTGGAGATTGGTCTTTTGGTGGATACGAACAAATACGTGAGTTTAAAGACCGATTAATTTGTAAAAACATACATTTAGTTTTAGGGAACCACGACCACCACATAGAAAATAACAGAGGAGATTGTCAAGAACTTTTCAAGTCCGTATCCCACTATAATACACTCGAAATGGGACAGTTTAAGTTCCGTTTGATGCATTACCCCATAAGTTCATGGGATGGTCTCGGCAAAGGTGTAATGCACTTACACGGACACTGTCACCTCCCAACCCACCTTAGATTTGGAAAAGGTCAAAGAATGGATATAGGTATGGACGGTCATCCTGAATTCAGACCTTATAACGTGTATAGAGAAGTGATACCTCTTTTGAGACACAGACCGAAAATGTCTGAGGTTGGTGAATATGACCATCATTTAGATGATATTCAAAATAAAGACAATGGATAAATCAGTAAAATTATTTTATACTCCTCCGAAAGACGAATGTTTTGAAGAATTACGAACAATTTGCATTCGCTTTTGGAGGTCTTTTGATGAGCTTGAATATGTGGAAGAAAAGATTAGTAGAATAAAGAATTTAAAGAATGAGGGTTGTGATTTTGTAATGATGATTCAAATGATTCATCCCGTGAGTAGAGAAGTTATTTCAAAATCATTATCTTTGGAAACCCGAAATGAAATTAGTATGAGGTTGTATGGATGGGAAAAAGAAAATGAATTTGACTTTTTTAATATTTGGAACATCGAAAACAATTTAACAAATAAGTAAAATGAGCGGAGTATTATTTTTAGTGAGAGGTTTGCCTGGTTCAGGAAAAACTAGTTTTGCAACACATATTTGGAATGATTACGCTGTTTGTGAGGCAGATAAATTTTTCTGCGATAAAGAAGGGAATTATAATTTTGACCCAAGTAAATTGAAAGAAGCACACTCTTGGTGTAAAAATCAAGTTGAAATTAGAATGCAAGACCATCAACTTAATCAACAATATTACCCTGAAATTGCTGTTACAAATACTTTTACCCAAGAATGGGAAATGGAAGATTATTTAAAATTGGCTGAAAAATATGGATATAAAGTTGTATCTTTGATTGTCGAAAATAGACACGGTGGACAGAATGTCCATGGAGTACCTGAAGATAAACTTCAAATAATGAAAAACAGATTCCAAATCAAACTAATATGATAAACCCATTTTGCTATATCGGTATTCATAATTGGGAGTACCGTAAGGAAAAACATCACGTTGAGAATCATCCATTAGGTAGGGATGTAATCAGAGTAGTGGTTCGAGAATGCCAATGGTGTGGACATAGGGAACATCATAGTTTACCGAGAGTTGGTAAAAAATTTACTCAGTGGAGAAATTTTGACGATATTAAAAAAGACGACACAATAAATTTTGAAAAATTATAAAAACAAACACATGCAAACATTAGTATTCAACACAACAACAAAATCAGCAAAACTTTACGAAGGTAAAGATGAATCCACCATTCTATACACATTCAATGAGGTACCTACCGTGAAATGTGAAGATGGTTATTATCAAGTAATGCAAATTGATGGAACATCGGTAGAAGAAAAAAGAGTTCCTGTTGCTCGTTTTCCAATTGCAAACACAAACATGTTAATTAAAAAATAATAAATGAAAGAAAAATTTAAACTTTTTTTCCAAATTTACAAACCCCTTTTCAAAGGATTACTCACATTATTTGGATTTATTGCAGTTTGTGAATGGGTTGTTGGTCCAGGTTTGTCCTCACCGAGCACTCTGATTAATATTTTAACATTTATATTTGCGGGAATAGTTTCAACAATAGTCGGAGTACTCTTATGGAATGAGATTACTCCGAAGGATAGTGAAGATGAACTTTGATTTAAACATTTTGAACGATTATATACAGAAGGGTTTGGTGGTCAAAAATGACCACCCGACCCTTCCTATATCCATTTACAACTACTCCAGAACTTGTCAATATGAAAACAAGTGGGACAATATTACCAAAAGTTGTAGAGGTCTTATTTTAGACAAGGATGGAAATGTTATTGCAAAATCGTTCGATAAGTTTTTTAATCTTGAAGAACACTCGGCCGAAGAAATACCAAATGAAGATTATGAGGTGTATGAAAAACTAGATGGTTCTTTAGGTATCCTTTTTTGGTATCAAGGTAAGTGGATACTCGCCAGTAAAGGTTCATTTGTTTCCGAACAAGCTCTCAAGGGTAAACAAATATTGAATTCAAAATATAGTGTAGAACCAATCCCAAAAGGGTATACCACTTTATTTGAAATAATATATCCTGAAAATCGCATAGTTTGTAATTACGGTGACGATGAAGTATTGGTTGTATTGTCCATGATAAGTAACGCAACAGGAAAAGAACTTGATTACGATTCTTTATTGAAAATCAATGAAGAAACTGGTCTTCCTGTTGTGAAAAAATATGATGGTATTCAGGATTACAAAATTATTAAGAGTTTAATATCCAAAGACAGAGAAGGTTATGTGGTTAGGTTCAGAAACGGATTCAGAGTGAAAATCAAAGGTGAAGAATATGTTCGCCTTCATAGAATATTGACTGGATTTTCTAACGTTGACATATGGGAATATTTAAAAGACAACAAAAATTTAGATGAGTTATTAGACAGAGTTCCTGATGAATTTGACTCTTGGGTTAGAAATACTATTAAAGATATTAAAAAGGAATATGAGAAACTTGATAACGAATATAAATGGATATTCAAAGTTCTAATGAGGTCTCCTCAATCTGAAACTAAAAAAGGATTTGCAGAACATGCAAAAAATTACAAACACTCGGGCATTTTATTCAAAATGTTTGAGGATAAAGAATATTCTCATTATATTTGGAAACAAATTAAACCAATTTACTCCAAACCGTTTTGGCAAAAAGAAGAATTATGAAACCTGAATTAGAAAAAATTATAGAAAACAATATTGTTAATAACGTTTTTTTAGATAAAGAATCTATTCAAAAATGCGTTGAAGAATCTTATAATTTGGGGGTAAATGATGTTATCTCTTGGCTGTCAAATATGGATTATCTAAGTGCTAACATCAGGTACATAATTGAAGAATGGAATAATCAAAATAAATTATGACAAACGAAGAAATTATAGAAGAACTTTTATATGATGCGGAAAAACTTAGAATCCGTGAGGAAGTGATATCCTTAGCCAGTAAAATAAGAGAAGGGTCTCCTAAAATGACTATGTTAGACGCTTTGGAATTATCTTTCGAACACTTAAAACATTCATAATGAATAACTTAGACAAACAATACACCGATTTACTTCAAGATATTATTGATAACGGTATCGTTAAAAAAGATAGAACAGGTACTGGTACTCTTTCAGTATTCGGTAGACAAATCCGTCATAAAATGTCTGAAGGGTTTCCACTTCTTACAACAAAAAAAATGCATTGGAATTCAGTAGTGACTGAACTTCTTTGGTTTTTGAGAGGTGATACTAATATCAAATTTTTGTTAGATTATGATTGTCACATTTGGGATGGGGACGCTTATAAAAGATATGAAAACGTCTACGACATTGAAAGTAGAGAAAGCACATATGGTTTGGAAGAACTTCACATGTTATCTGATTTAACAAAAGAACAATTTATTACTCGTATTAAAACTGATGAAAATTTCGCAAAGAAGTGGGGTAATTTAGGACCAATTTACGGTAAACAATGGAGATATTGGGAAAACGAGGTTGTTAATTACTCTGGAATGAAATATGAGAGGGAACCTATAGACCAAATTGTCAATTTAATAAATGACCTCAAAACAAATCCAGATAGCAGACGATTAATGGTTAGTGCTTGGAATGTAGGGGAATTGGACCAAATGGTGTTACCACCTTGTCATTATGGATTTCAGGTTTATACAACTGAACTAAGTGATTTGAGAAGATACAATATTTGGTTCAATAACAACTACGAAACAGGTATGGAAAGGTTTTTTGACCCAAATAACTTACCTGATTTTGACAACCCCTATTACACTCCAACACCAAAGAGAGCAATTTCTTTGATGTGGAATCAACGTTCAGTTGATACATTTTTAGGTCTTCCATTTAATATTGCCTCTTACGGTTTGTTATTGGAAATTATTGCAAAAGAAGTTGGTATGGTTCCTGATGAATTGATTGGTAATTTGGGAGATACACATCTTTACCTCAATCATATTGAACAAGCCAAAGAACAGATTGGTAGACCTTTAACTTTTGATGAAAGGTATACTTTATATACTGGAAGTGATAAAACTTGGGAAGAAGGTGGAGGAAATTCTTATGGAAAAATAAATGGTTTAGATATGATGGATGATGCCAACATACCAACTAGAACGAGACAACCCTTTGAATTACCATCCATTAAAATTACAGAACGTAATTGGTATCAACACGAGTTGGTAAAAAAACAATTAGGAGAAAAATCTTTTAGTGAAAAAATATTATCCTACAGACCTGACTGTTTTGAATTGAAAAATTATCAGTCTCACCCAAAAATTAAAGCTCCATTATCTAATTAAAATGTTAATATACATTAATCCAAACGAATTAGAACCTGAGTTTATCAATAATTGGAAATTAGGTTATATTACCCAACCATCAATTGATTATGCCGATAATGCGATATATGCCGTTTATAATAACGAACAAGTAAAAATATTCTTTTTTGGTAAGTTTGGTTATGTAATGGATAATCGGTTTACATCATACGATATAACTGCAGGTAAAGCTGGAATAACAATAAATATTATAAGAAAATAACTTGAAAAAATACGGAATTACATCGATGTATGGAAACCCAATCCATCCAGGACATATTGAATGTCTCATGTTGTCCAAAGAACTTGTGGACGAATTATGGGTAATCGTAAATAACGATAAACAAGCCGAACTAAAAAGAGGGGTACCTTCTTTTCAAGATGAGGAGTATCGTAAAGTGGTCATCGAATCAATTAGATATGTTGACCATGCCGAAATCGCTATCGACCGAGATGGTAGTGTTTGTGAAACAATCAAATTATTTCACAAAAAGATTAAATCATTAGACCCTGATTCTGAAATTATCTTCACAAAGGGTGGAGACCGATTTGCAAACGAAATCCCTGAGAAAGTAGTTTGTGATTCTTTGGGGATTCAGATTGTTGATGGATTGGGTTTAAAAACCCATAACTCAAGTGATATGGTTAAATATTAGGCAAAAGTCATGTACAGTTGTACAATTTTTGTGGCAAATCTACGTGCTAAACCATTAACATTGTTCATATCATCCATATCTAAATTTTTGGACGCCATATATTTCAAAAGTCCTTGAATTAATTTATCTTTTGATTCGTCTGCTAGTTCCAAAACTTTCTGAAACGCCTCATTATCTTCTTGGTTTTCTCCATGGTACCTATCAATCCATTCTTTACCTGAATATAAAAAGGGACCAGCTTGGAACATGTTTACAACACCCGAATCTCTAAGGTTATAGAGAAAATCTCTAAAAAACCTCCAATCAAAATTATCAAACACGTCTGGATTTGTTGAAAAATAATCATAAATTCGGTCACGTG
>Ga0315909_10005522_pt1 | contig 14496 bp, 11 predicted proteins | sample LakEriMetagenome_11_FD_203527 | JGI IMG/M metagenome (GOLD analysis project Ga0315909, IMG submission 203527) | Freshwater fungal communities from buoy surface, Lake Erie, Ohio, United States - Buoy 2 MA125 | ecosystem: Environmental > Aquatic > Freshwater > Lake | place: USA: Lake Erie, Ohio...
GCTCTGCTCCAGCGACTTCACCTCGTTCGCCCGCTGGAGCGGCGGCGCGGCCGCCGGGATCGCGGCCCGCGACCGGCTCGAGGCCGACTGCGGCGTGGTCCGCACATGGGGCGACGGCTACGGCTACCTGCTGGTGGCGACCGGGCGGGCCGACGTGATGGTCGATCCGCTGATGAACGCCTGGGACGCGGCCGCGGTCGAGACCGTCGTCGTCGAGGCCGGCGGCCGGTTCAGCGATTGGTCCGGCCGCGATCGGATCGACGCCGGCGACGGCGTGGCCACCAACGGCCTGCTCCACGAGGCCGTGCTGGCCCGCCTGCCTTCCGCGGGCGGCCGGCCGCCCCGCGGCTGAACGCGTTGCAGGCGCAGCCGCATCGCGGCGGGTATCGTGGCGGCCATGACACCGCAGCCCGAAGGACCACGCCCGCCGCCGCGGACGATCCGCGAGACGCTCGCCGCGCTCGGCCCGGGCATCGTGCTGGCCAGTTGCATCGTCGGCTCCGGCGAACTGATCGCGGCCACGACCGCCGGCGCGGAGGCGGGCTGCCGGCTCCTGTGGCTGATCGCGCTGGGCTGCGGGATCAAGGTGGCCGCCCAGATCGAGATCGGCCGCTCCACGCTCACCTGGGGCCGCACGCCGCTGGCCGCCTTCGACCGCGTGCCGGGGCCGCGGCTGGCCGGCCTCGGATGGATCTATTGGGCGTGGGTGGTGATGACGTGCCTGGTCATCGTGCAGCAGGGGGGCATCCTGTCGGGCGTGGCCCAGTCGCTCGCGGGCGGGCTGCCCCTCACCGCGGCCGGGAGAGAGTGGAACCGGACGCACGACGAGGCTGCGGAGCTGCTGGTCGCCGAGGCGTCGGCACGGAGGAACGGCGCCGCCGAGCAGGCCGCCGAGCTTCACGCCCGCCTCGACGCGGTACGGGCTGGGATGAGCGGCCTGGCGGAGCCGCACGACCAGACGATCTGGGCGGTGATCGTGGGCGTCGTCACCGCCGCCCTGCTGGCGGTCGGCCGCTACGCGGTCATCGAACGGGTGTCGATCGTGCTCGTCGGCACGTTCACGCTCGTCACGCTGCTCGCCCTCGCCATGCTGCAGCTGGATCCGGCCTGGGCCATCTCGTGGCGCGAACTCGCCAGCGGCCTGGTGCCGTCGATCCCGCCGGCGGTGGGCGGCCGCTCACCGCTGGTCACCGCCCTGGCGACGTTCGGCATCATCGGCGTCGGCGCCAGCGAGCTGATGATCTATCCGTACTGGTGCCTGGAGAAGGGCTACGGGAGGGCGGTGGGGCCGCGTGACGACTCGGCCGCCTGGGCCCAGCGGGCCCGCGGCTGGCTGCGGGTGATGCAGCTCGACGCCTGGGGATCGATGATCGTCTACACGATCGTCACGATCGCGTTCTACCTGCTGGGCGCCGCCACCCTCGGCCGGCTCGGACTGCGGCCCGCAGGCGGCGAGATGGTCCGCACGCTCGGGGCGATGTACGCCCCGGTGTTCGGCACCTGGTCGCGGGCGGCGTTCCTCGCGGGCGCGTTCGCCGTGCTCTATTCCACCCTCTTCGCGGCGGCCGCCGGCAACGCCCGGATGGTGGTCGATGGCCTGATCCTGGCCGGGTGGCTGCCGGCCGACGACGCCTCCCGAACCATCTGGAACCGCCGTCTGTCGGTCGCCTGGCCGCTCGTCGCGCTCGCGCTGGCGGTCTTGATCCGTGAGCCCGTGGCGATGGTCCTGGCCAGCGGCATCGCGCAGGCGATCATGCTGGCCGCCCTCGGCGTGGCCGTCCTCTTCTTCAGGCACCGCGAATCCGATCCGCGGTTGACGCCGTCGCGGGCCTGGGACGCCCTCTTGTGGGTGTCGTCGGCCGGTTTCGTCGTCGTCGGCCTCTGGACGCTGGTGCAGAAACTGCGGGACATCCTCTGAGGCGGCCCGGCGGAGCGACGACGTGAGTTGTGCCGACACGACAGCCGCGGCCCAGCCCGACGACCCGCGGCCGCTGATCCGGCTGCAGTTCGCCGGATTCTGGGACAGCTTCGACCCCGCCGACAACTACTTCACCCGCCTGCTCGCGCACCGCTACCGGCTGGAACTCTGCGACGACCCCGACTTCCTCATCTTCGCCTACGTCGGCCGGAGGCGGCGCGACTACCGCCGCTACGACTGCGTCCGCATCTTCTACACGGGCGAGAACATCGCGCCGGACTGGAGCGCCTGCGATTGGGCGTTCTCCTTCGAGCACTCCACCCACCCGCGGCACTTCCGCCTGCCACACTGGCCCTTCTACGTCGATCCCACGGCGCTGGTGAAGCCGCCGACGTACGACCCCGCCGCAACGCTCGCACGCAAGTCGCGGTTCTGCGCGTTCGTCGTGTCGAACCCGCTGTGCCGCACGCGGAACGACTTCTTCCGCAGGCTCTCCCGCTACAAACCCGTCGACTCCGGCGGACGCGTCCTCAACACGCTCGGCCACCGCGTCGGCGACAAGCTCGCCTTCCTGCGGGACTACAAGTTCACGATCGCGTTCGAGAACGAGTCGCACCCCGGCTACACGACCGAGAAGATCGTCGAACCGATGCTGGCCGATTCGCTCCCGATCTACTGGGGCGATCCCCTGGTCGGCCGGGACTTCGACACCCGCAGCTTCCTCTCGGCCCACGATTCCGCCACCCTCGACGATCTCGTCGACCGCGTGATCGCCGTCGATCGCGACCCCGACCTCCATCGCGAGCTCCTGGGCCGACCGTGGTACCGCGACAATGCGGTACCCGCGTCCGCCGACGCCGCCACGGTCCTCGACCGCTTCAGCCACATCTTCACGACGCGCGTCGCGCCGATCGCCCGCGACCGTTCCCTCCGCCACGTCCTCGGCATCGACCGCCTGCCGGCCGAGACCGCCAGCGTCCGTCGCAGGCTGCGCCGCAAATTCTGGAAGGTCACCCGCAACGACTGACGTCCACGGCGTTTGTCGCGCCCCCTCCGTTCGGCCATACTGGCCTTCTTCTGCCCGGGAACCCCGCCATGACCGCTGCCGGATACGTCACCGACGTCGCCTACATCCCGGGCTTCTATGCCCAACTGGCGCCCGTGGCCATGCGTCACGTCGCGGCGCTCAACGGCGTCGCGCCGCCGCGGACTGACGCCCGCTTCCGCTCGCTCGAACTCGGCTGCGGGCTGGGCCGTTCGCTCACGACGCTCGCCGCCGCGAACCCGCAGGGCGAATTCGTCGGCGTCGACGTCAACCCCGAGCACACGGCAGCGGTCGCCCGCGACATCGCCGCCGGCGGTCTGCGCAACGCCCGGATCGTGACGGCCGACTTCGGTCACCTCCCGGACGACGTGGGGACGTTCGATTTCCTCTCGCTGCACGGCGTCTACAGCTGGGTCGCGCCGAGCGTTCGCGAGGAGGTGATCGCGATCGCCCGCGAGCGGCTCAATCCCGGCGGTCTTCTGCTCGTGAGCTACAACGCGATGCCGGGATGGGCTCACCTGCAGCCGATCCGCGGCATCCTGCAGCAATACGCGTCGCTGCGACAGGGTGACAGCGTGCAGCGGGTGCGTGACGCACTCGCCTACGTCATCTTCCTGCGGGACAAGCACGCCAAGTATTTCGACGACAACCCCCGGGCGGCGGCCTACGTCGACGCACTGCGGCAGCAGGACCCGCGGTACCTCGCCCACGAGTATCTCAACGAGCACTGGACGAGCTTCTACTTCTCGGAGGTCGCCGGTGACTTCGCGCGGGCCGGACTGTCGTTCGTGGGCAGCCTGCCCGTGTTCACGAACTTCTGGGACCTGTGCGTTCGTCCCGAATTCCAGGAACTGTTTCGGACGACCACCAATCGGCTCGTCACCGAGTCCCACAAGGACTTCTGCGCCAATACGGCGTTCCGGTGGGATCTGTACGCCGCGTCGCCGCGTCGGCTCGACGGCGCCGCCGACCGTCTGCGGGCGGTCGATGATCTGCACTACCGCCTCGCCCGGCCGGACGCCTCGCTGCCCTACGAGGCGAACCTCGGGGTCGTCACCTCCACCGTGCAGGGTCCGCTGTACCAGGCGCTGCTGACCGTGCTCGGATCGGGGAGCCTCAGGCTGTCCGACATGGTCGCGGCCGCGCCGCTGCGGGACGTCCCCCCGGCCGACGTCGTCCGGGCGGTGGATGCGGGCGTCGCCATGGGACTCTTCGAGGTGACCGCCGCGGCCGTCGGCCCGGCGGCCGGCGGGCTGACCGGGGCGATCTCGGTGCCGAACGCCTTCAACCGGGCGATCCTCGCGAGCGACGCTCTCGCCGGCCGACCGCTGGCGCTGGCCAGCGCACTCTCGGGCACCGGCCACTCGCTCGGCGATCTCGACGCGGGCATCCTGCACGAGCTCGTCGAACGGGGCCGCGCCGGTCTCGCTGATCGCGTGGCGTCTCGGCTCGAGGCCGCAGGTCGCACGATTCAGAAGGACGACCGCCCGGTGAACGACGCCGCCGAACGCCGCGGCCTGGTGGAGGCGGCGTGCGAGACGTTCATCGCGACCAGCGTGCCTCAGCTCGCCCAGCTGGGCATCGTCGCGGGCTGACCGGCGGCGGCCGCCGCCGGCCGATTCGAGGGCCCGCCGGCCCGGGTCATTTGATCGGCACCAGCGGCGGCGCCGACGGCGGTGGCTGCACGGGAACCGTGGCCTGCGGGGCGACCGGCAGGGGCACGGGCAGCGGCTGGCCGGGCGGCGGGAATCCGGCCGGCGGCTGCGGCGCGGGCTGGGACACCGTCGAGATCGGCGGGAAGCCCGTGGCGGACGCCGTGGCCTGCACCGCCGACGACCGCGACCGGAAGTTGAGGTCGTCGACCAGCTGCTGCACTTCCGGCCGGATGCCGATGCCGCGGCTCTGGAAGACGTCGGCCGGAGTCACGCCGAATCTCCCGTAGAGCATCGAGTTGGCGTTGTTGTCGACCGACAGGTCGGCGCCGCCGAGCGAGACCCCCAGGAACAGGCCGCGGCTGCGGGCATAGGAGTAGATCTCCGCCCCGAGCCGGGCGTCGGTGCCGGCGTTGGCCTGCACGCCGACGGGGCCCGCGGCGATCGAGGCGTCGGCGCCGAGCGTCACCTTCTGTCCCTGCAGCACGCCGTTGAGGCTCCGCGGGGTCGCGAACACGAGCAGGATGTCGGCCGACTGCACGCCCGCCTGGAAGCCCAGGCTGCCGCCCCCCATCGTCACCATCACGGGGGCGCTCCAGCTGCGGTCGGGATTACGGACGTGCAGCACGCCCCGGCCGAAATTCACGCCGAGGATGAAGCCGCCCTTGATCATGTTCGGGAAGATGGCGACGCCCTCCGCCTTCTCGAGCATTGCGGTCGGCAGCGCCTGGTTGGGATTGGCGTAGAACTGGTCGAGCGACTCGCGGGCGGTCACGACCGTCTGCACCTCCTGCTGCTGGCCGAACGCGACCACGGGCTCGCTGGCGGCGAGGCCCGCAACGCAGAGGCACACCACTCCCCACACACTCCTCGCAGTCACCGTTCGCATGGCGCGTTCCCTTTCGGCAGGTGGATCGGAGCCGGGAGGGTAGGCCGCCGGAGCCGTCGCGGTCGACGGCAATTTTGCGGGTGAAAACCGGACCCGGGCCGGGGAATCGGGCGACCCGCGGGCCACCGGGAGCCGCGGGTCACAGCCGCGCGTGCGCCTCGAGGAGCAGCTGCTCCGTCTCGTCCCAGCCGATGCAGCCGTCGGTGACCGACACGCCGTACTGGAGCCTGCTGCGGTCGCTCGAGACCGGCTGGCTGCCGGGATGGATGTTGCTCTCGAGCATCATGCCCACGATCGAGCGGTCGCCCGCCACCCGCTGGGCGAGCACGTCGCGCCACACGACCGACTGCCGACGGTGATCCTTGCCTGAATTGGCGTGGCTGCAGTCCACGATCACGCAGGCGGGCAGTCCCGCGGCCTCGAGCTTGGTGCGGGCCTCGTGGAGGATCTCGGGGGCATAGTTGGAGCCGCTGCGGCCGCCGCGGAGCATCAGCACCCCCCAGGGATTCCCCGTGGTGGAGACGACGCAGGTGCCGCCGTCGTTGTCGATGCCGAGGAAGCTGTGGGCGGCGCGGGCCGACTGCATCGCGTCGATGGCGGCCTGGAGCGACCCGTCGGTCGAGTTCTTGAAACCCACCGGCATCGACAGGCCGCTGGCCATCTGGCGGTGCGTGGGCGACTCGGTGGTGCGGGCGCCGATCGCCCCCAGCACGATCGTGTCGGCGATGTACTGCGGCGTGATCGGCTCGAGGAACTCCGTCGCGGTGGGCAGGCCCATCCGTGCGATCTCGATGAGCAGGCCGCGGGCCAGCCGCAGCCCCGTGCCCACGTCGAACGAGTCGTCGAGGTGCGGATCGTTGATGAGCCCCTTCCAGCCCACGGTGGTCCGCGGCTTCTCGAAGTAGACCCGCATCACGACGAGCAGCCGGTCGCCGACCCGCTGCGCGAGTTCGAGCAGCCGCGCGGCGTAGTCGCGGGCGGCGTCGAGGTCGTGGATCGAGCACGGGCCGACGATCGCCATCAGCCGGGAATCCTCGCCGGCCAGCACCCGCTCGACGGCCTGCCTGCCCTCCACGATCGTCCGCGTGGCGGCGGCGTCGAGCGGCAACAGGGCCGAGAGCCGTGCCGGGGGCACGAGCGGCTCGAGGCTGCGGATCCGGAGGTTCGACGTGGACGGCACGCCGGCGGAAGGGCGGCCGCTGGCTTGGGATTGCATCTCCCTACTCTACACCACGTCGGGACGGCGTCGGCCGGCGGGGCCGACGCCACCCGCGGATTCGCCCGCGGCACGACACCCCGCGGCACGAAATCGCGATCCAGACTTGGAAGATCGTCCGCCCCTCTTCCGGGATCCCGATGCCGATCCGCCGACGTAGTCCGATCAGGCGGCAGCGCAGGCTGCACCACCGGGTGTACGTCGTCGAGCTGGCGCCCCCGGTGCGCCGCATGGCCCGTTTCCGCCGGCAGAACCCGCATGCCAGGCACGACGCCACCTGCCTCTACGTGGGTTCGACCGGGCTCGATCCGGAGGTGCGGTTCGAGAACCATCTCCGCGGCCACAAGGGCTGCCCGCTCGTGCGGATCTACGGGGTGCGGCTGCGGCCCGACCTCTACGCCGATTTCCCGGCGATGACCTGGGAGGACGCGGTGGCCACCGAGGCGGCGTGGGCGCAAGAGCTCCGCGAGCTGCGGTACGCGGTCTACCAGCACTGACGCCCGGCCCCGCACCGCCGCCGCCGGCGATCATCGCGGGGCGGCCGCCGGGTGCCGCAGTCTGTCGTCGCCCCGCTAACGGCGGCGGCGACCGCCCCTTTCCACGCCCGCGCCGGTGGCCATTTGACCGCGTGCGGCGCGGCTGGTTCAATCCGTGCGGACTCGGACTCGAACACCGCGGCCGGCCGGCCCGGCGGTGGCGACGACCGGTCCCCAGGCCAACGCACGGGAAGGAGCTCCAAGCGTGACACGGCACATCTTCGTCACCGGCGGCGTCGTCAGCTCGCTGGGAAAGGGGCTCACGAGCGCGTCGGTCGGCATGCTGCTGGAGTCCCGCGGCCTGCGGGTCAAGATGCAGAAGCTCGACCCCTACATCAACGTCGATCCGGGCACGATGAGCCCGTATCAGCACGGCGAGGTCTACGTGCTCGACGACGGCAGCGAGACCGATCTGGATCTCGGCCACTACGAGCGGTTCACCTCCACTCCCCTCACGCGGCAGAGCAATTACACGACCGGCCAGATCTACCTCTCGGTGATCAACAAGGAGCGCCGCGGCGAATTCCTGGGCAAGACGGTGCAGGTGATCCCGCACGTCACCAACGAGATCAAGGAGGTGATCGCCAACCTCGCCGACGCCGAGACCGACGTCGTGATCACGGAGATCGGCGGCACGGTGGGTGACATCGAGAGCCTGCCGTTCCTCGAGGCGATCAGGCAGTTTCCGCTGGAGGTGGGCCGCGAGAACTGCATGTTCATCCACCTGACGCTCGTGCCCTATCTCAAGGCCGCCGGCGAACTGAAGACGAAACCCACGCAGCACTCCGTGGGACTGCTGCGGCAGATCGGCATCCAGCCCGACGTGCTCGTCTGCCGCACGGAGCGGGCGCTCGACGTCTCCGACCGCGAGAAGATCGCGCTCTTCTGCAACGTTCCGCTCGATGCGGTCATCGAGGAGCGTGACAAGGACTTCTCGATCTACGAGGTGCCGCTGTCGCTGCAGTCGAACCGGATCGACGACATCGTGCTCAAGCGATTCGGACTGCAGGCGGGCCCGGCCGACCTGGAGCAGTGGCACGACCTGCTCCATCGCCTGCGAAACCCGGAGCACGAGGTGTCGATCGCGCTGGTCGGCAAGTACGCCGAGCATCGTGACGCGTACAAGAGCATCTACGAGGCGCTCGACCACGGCGGCATCGCCCACCGCACGCAGGTCCGCGTGCAACCGATCAAGAGCGAGGACATCGAGCGGGAGGGGGCGGAGCGGCTGCTGGCCGGCTTCGACGGGCTGATCGTGCCGGGCGGGTTCGGCGAGCGCGGCGTCGAAGGGAAGGTGGAGGCGATCGGCTTCGCACGGGAGCGCCGGCTGCCGTTCCTGGGCATCTGCCTCGGCATGCAGTGCGCCGTGATCGACGTGGCCCGCAACTGCGCCGGCCTGAAGGGGGCGCACTCCACGGAGTTCGCCCGCGACACGCCCTACCCGGTCATCTGTCTCATGGAGGAGCAGCGGGGAGTGCTGGAGAAGGGGGGCACGATGCGGCTGGGGACGCAGCCGGCCGTGCTCGCCGAGGGCACGAAGTCGGCGGCGGCCTACGGCCGCACCCGCGTCTCCGAGCGGCACCGCCACCGCTACGAATTCAACCCCAAGCATCGCGCCGAACTCGAGCGGGCCGGCCTGGTGATCGCGGGCACGAGCCCCGACGGGTCGCTCGTCGAAATCGTGGAACTCGCCGACCACCCGTGGTTCGTGGCGGTGCAGTTCCACCCCGAGTTCAAGAGCAAGCCGACGGCCGCCCACCCCCTGTTCGCCGGCCTCGTGGCCGCGGCGGTGGAGCGGCATGCGGGCAGCGCGTGGGTCGCCGAGGTCTGAGGAGCAGAAGATGGCCGCAGCGGAGCACGAAGGCGACGGCGGATCACCCGCGACCGACGGCGGCGGCCAGCCGCCGCCGCCCACCTTCGAGTTTCTCGTGCACACGCTGTTCACGCAGGCGATCATGGCCCTGGGCAGGATTCCGAATCCGATCACGAAGCAGTCGCACCGGAACCTGGCGACCGCGCGGCACTTCATCGATACGCTCGGCATGCTGGAGCGGAAGACCACGGGCAACCTCACGGAGGACGAGCGGCGTCTGCTCGAGGAGATCCAGCACCAACTGCGGATGATGTACATGGCCGAGGAAGAGGCCGGCCGTACGGCCGGGTCCCGGCCATCATGACCGCATCCATCCTCGACGGCAGGGCGCTGGCGGCACGCATCGAGGAATCGCTGCGCGGCGAGGTCGAGACCTACGCGACCGTGTTTCGCCGCCGGCCGCGGCTGGTGGTGGTGCTCGTCGGCGACCTCGCCGCCAGCGGCTCCTACGTGAAGAGCAAGGCGGCGGCGGCCGCACGGGTGGGGATCGATTCCGAGGTCATCCGCGCGCCCGCGACCGCCACGACGTCCGAACTCGTGGCCCTCGTCGCGGCGATCGCCCGTGAAGAGCACGGGCCCGCCGACGGCATCCTCGTGCAGTTGCCCCTGCCCGAGCAGGTCGACGCCGTCGCCGTGCTCGACGCGGTGCCGCCCGACCGCGACGTGGACGGCTTCCATCCCGAGAACGCCGGCCTGCTCTCGCAAGGCCGGCCGCGTTTCATCCCCTGCACGGCCGCCGGCGTGCAACGGATGCTGCTCGACGCCGGCATCGAGACCGCCGGCCGCCACGCCGTGATCGTCGGCCGCAGCGACATCGTCGGCAAGCCGCTCGCGCTGCTGCTGGCATCGCGCGGCCGGGGGGGCGACGCGACGGTGACGCTCTGCCACAGTCGCTCGGCCGATCTCGCCGGCATCACCCGGCAAGCCGACATCCTCGTGGCCGCCGTCGGCCGGCCGCGGCTGGTCACGGCCGACATGGTGAAGCCGGGGGCCGCCGTGATCGACGTGGGCATCAATCGCATCACGGGCAGCGACGGCACGAGCAGGCTGGTCGGCGACGTCGAGCACGACTCCGTCCGCCAGGTCGCCGGCTGGATCTCGCCGGTGCCCGGCGGCGTGGGGCCGCTGACGGTGGCGATGCTGCTGGCAAACACGCTCCTGGCCGCGGAACTCCGGGGCAAGGGCGGCTGAAACCTCGCCTTGCCCGTGGGGCGCGCGGCCCGTATCCTCCCCGCCCGCTCGGAACCGGCCGCCGGCACGAATCGCCCAGGCCGCCGTCCCAGCGCAGTCACCCCGCCCGGTCGTTCCGACGCGCTCGGTGGGGCACCCATCGCGGTCGTTCCGATCCCTGTGGTGCCCCGCCCGCGGCCCGCCAAAGACACTGTTCCATGACCCACTTCCTCCGATCGCTCCGCGACGCGTCCAGGAACTGGCCGCTGCTCGTCGCGGCGATCCTCTGCTCCGCGGGCGTGGCGGCGCTCTGGGGGGCGAACATCGCCGCCCTCTTCCCCGTGATCGAGGTGACGCTCAACGGGGAGTCTCTGCAGTCATGGAACGCGCGGCGGCTCGGCGACGCCGAGGCGCGCGCCGCCGCCACCGCCGCCCAGGTCGCGGCCCTCGAGGCCGATCTGGCCGGGGGCGGTCTCGATCCCGCCGCGGCGGCCGCGGCCCGGTCCCGCGTCGACCGGCTGTCCCTCGAACTCCGCGCCGACGAGGGGCTCGTCCGCGCCTCGCGGCTCCTGGCTCCGTGGCTCGACCGCCTGCTGCCCGAGGATCCATTCCGCACGGTGCTCGTGGTCGTGGGGCTGATCGTCGTCAGCACCTTCCTCAAGCACGTCCTCCTGCTCACGAGCACGCTGCTCGTCGGCTGGGTGGCCATGAACGTCAGCCGCAGCCTGCGGATGCAGGTGTTCGACAAGGCGCTCGCGCTCGACCGCGCCCAGTTCATGAGGCACGGCTCGGCGGGCTTCATGTCGCAGCTGACGCACACCTCCGACATGCTGGCCAGCGGCATCACCGCCGTCTACGGCGGCGCGGTGACGGAGCCGCTCAAGATCGCGGCCTGCCTCGCCGGCGCGTTCTGCATCTCCTGGCAGCTGACGCTGGCGTGCCTCACGCTCGCGCCGCTGGTGGGCTTCCTCATGGTCTGGCTCAACAGGCGCATCCGCGGCATCTCCAAGCATCTCCTGGCGAGATCCAAGGGCTTCCACCACGTGCTGCTCGAGACGCTCAACAACGTCCTGACGGTGCAGGCCTACACGATGGAGGACTTCGAGCGGCGGCGATTCCGAGACTGCACCCAGGACATGCTGCGCACCGGGATGTGGCACACCCTCTACTCCGCGCTCGCCAATCCGATCACCGAGATCCTGGGCATCGGCATGGTGGCCACGTCGATCGCCGTCGGGGCGTGGCTGGTGATCAATCAGGAGACCCGCATCTTCGGCATCACGATGACCGACCGGCCGATGACCGTGCCGGGCATCATGGTGTTCTTCGGGATGCTCATCGGCGCGAGCGACCCCGTCCGCAAGCTGTCGGGAGTGCTCACCGGCTTCAACGTCGGCATCGTCGGCGCCCAGGCGCTCTACCCGCTGCTCGACACGCCCTCGAAGCTCGCCGATCCCGCCGAGCCGCGGACGGCGGCCTCGCCCCATCGCGACATCCGGCTGCAGGACGTCTCCTTCAGCTACGACGGGATCGACATGGTCGTGCGGGACGTGAACGTCTCGATCACGTTCGGCGAGCGGGTGGCGATCGTCGGGCCGAACGGCGGCGGCAAGAGCACGCTCGTGAACCTGATCTGCCGGTTCTACGACCCGACGGCAGGCCGGGTGCTCCTCGACGGCATCCCGCTCACCGAGATGGCGCTGCACGACGTGCGCCGTCGCATCGCGATCGTGACGCAGCAGACCGAGCTGTTCAACGAGTCGATCCTCTACAACATCCGCTACGGCCGCTGGGACGCGACGGAGGAGGAGATCATCGCCGCCGCCCGGCAGGCGCACGCCCACGAGTTCATCTCCGACTTCCCGGACGGCTACCGCACGATGGTGGGGCCCAACGGCTTCCGGCTCTCCGGCGGCCAGCGGCAGCGGATCGCCCTGGCGCGGGCCATCCTGCGGGGTGCCGAGATCCTGGTGCTCGACGAGGCCACGAGCCAGATCGACGCCGAGAGCGAGCGGCTGATCCACGAGTCGCTGGCCCGCTACGTCGAGAACCGCACGGTGATCATGATCACCCACCGGGCGAGCACCCTGGCGCTGGCCGACTCGATCCTGCAGGTCGAGCAGGGCCGGGTCACGAAGGTGCCCGCCGCGCAGCACCGCGCCGCCTGAGCGGCGGGGCATGCTGGCGCGCTGCCGAAGCGGGAGGCTCGGGGTGCCCCGTGCCTCGAGAGCCGGCGTTGCTGACCAGCGGAGCCCTGGAGGGCGCAGCGCAGTCAGCATCGAGAGAGCGGAGACCTTGAGGGCCGGAGCGAATGTCCGGCGACGGGGCATGGGACACCCTGAGCCGGTTTGGGCTCGGTGGGTGGCGCGTCATCATCCCGACGACCGCGGGATGTGTCTTGGCGATTCAGCCTGACGAAGACCTCGCCCCGTCGGGGCCGAAAGCCGCCGCCAGCCGGTCACCCGCCGAGCCGGGCGTCCCAGCGGGCCGCGTCCCGCGGCTCGTAGCGGCCCAGCTCGAAGCTGTCGCGGACGACGGCCCGGACCGCCCGGAGGTCGACGGAACCGCCGCGGGCGAGCAGCTGCACCAGGAGGTTGCCGATGGCGGTGGCCTCCACCGGGCCGGACACCACGGTCCGGTTCGTGGCGTCGGCGATCATCTGGCACAACAGGGCGTTCTTGACGCCGCCGCCCACCACGTGGATCCGTCCGATCCGCCGGCCCACCAGGCCGTCGAGCTCGACGAGCGTCCGGCGGATGGCGGCCGCCACGCTCTCGAGCGCCGCCCTGACGACCGCCGCCGTCGTCTCCGGCACCGGCTCGCCGGCCGCCCGCGCCAGGCCGCGGATCGCCTCTGGCATGTCGGCCGGCGCCACGAGCGACGGATGATTGGGGTCCACGAGCGTGACGAGCGGTGCGGCCTCGGCCGCCAGCGCGGTCAGCTGGTCCCAGCTCCACTCCTTCCCCGCCCGCTGCCAGCTCGCCCGGCACTGCTGCACGAGCCACAGGCCGCACACGTTCTTGAGCAGCCGCGTCGTGCCGCCGATGCCCGCCTCGTTGGTGAAGTTGCGGGCGAGGCATGCCGGCGTGACGAGCGGCCGGTCGAGCTCGGCACCCACCAGCGCCCAGGTTCCCAGGCTGACGTAGCACCAGTCGGGCCGGCTGCTCGGCGGCTCGGCGGCCGGCACCGCCGCCACGGCGCTGGCCGTGTCGTGGGTGCCGGGCACCATCACCCGCGCGCCGGAGAGACCGGTCTCGGCCGCCACCTCGGGTCGCAACGGCCCCAGATCGGAGCCCGGCTCCACGATCGTCCCGAAGAGGTGCCGCGGCAGGCCGAACCGCTCGAGCAGCGGCAGCGCCCAGGTGCCGCTCTGCGGGTCGAAGCACTGCGACGTCGACGCATTCGTCCGCTCGTTGGACCGCTCGCCGGAGAGCAGCCAGTGGAAGAGGTCGGGGATCATCAGCAGCCGGTCGGCGGCGGCGAGCAGCGTCGGATGCCGCTTCTTGAGGGCCAGCAGCTGGTAGAGCGAGTTGATCTCCATGAACTGCAGCCCCGTGGCGGCGAAGATCTCGTCGCGCGGCACGATCTTCGCCGCGGCCTCGACCATGCCTCGGGTGCGGGCGTCCCGGTAGCAGACGGGGTTGCCCAGCAGGGCGTCGTCGGCGGTCACGAAGGAGAAGTCGACGCCCCAGGTGTCGACGCCGACGCTCGCCACCCCGCGGTCGTGCCGCGCCGCCGCGATCCGCAACCCGACGAGCACCTCCTGCCAGAGCCGAACGAGATCCCAGACGAGCTCGCCCCCCGCGGCGACGGGGCCGTTGTCGAAGCGGTGGATCTCCTCCAGTTCCAGCAGCCGCCCGTCGAAGCTCCCCGAGACGACCCGCCCTCCCGATGCGCCCAGGTCGATCGCCAATGCCACGGACCGCGTCATAGCGTGCCAGCTCCGTCGAAACCGCCGGGACTCGAAACCACGGGTGTGCACCGGCCGCAAACCCGCCGTATTGTTCCGTTTTCCGCGACCGTGGCGAGGGGGTCGCCGGACCTGGGTCGGGAACGGAAAGCCCGTCGACTTTGCGGGCCGACGGCCCCGGACGCGGAGCGCCCGGGCGGGGAGGGTCGATAAAACCGGTCGGAACGCCTATCGTGGACGGATCGGCCGTGATTCCCGGCATGCCGCCGGCGGCGGCCCCGCATCGT
>Ga0315909_10005523_pt1 | contig 14495 bp, 13 predicted proteins | sample LakEriMetagenome_11_FD_203527 | JGI IMG/M metagenome (GOLD analysis project Ga0315909, IMG submission 203527) | Freshwater fungal communities from buoy surface, Lake Erie, Ohio, United States - Buoy 2 MA125 | ecosystem: Environmental > Aquatic > Freshwater > Lake | place: USA: Lake Erie, Ohio...
GCGCTTGCTGAAGGCCGGCGAGATGCGCGGAGGAAAGCGCTCGTCCGCGCTGCCCTGTTGTGCCAGATAGGCGGCGATCGCGGCGTCGTATTCGCTGGTGTGCGCAAAAGCCTTGGCCGCCAACCGGAAGCAGGTGGCGGGCGCAAGGCTTGCCGATCCTGCATCAAGCTCGGCTGCGAGCGCCGGATAATCGGCAGGGTCGACGACCACGGCCACATGCGCGTGATTCTTCGCCGCCCCCCGCAACATGGCGGGCCCACCCACATCGATGTTCTCGATGGCGGTATCGAGATCGCAACCCGGCTGGGCGATGGTTTCCCGGAACGGGTAGAGGTTTACCACCAAGAGATCGATGGGCGCGATGCCATGCTCGGCCATGACGGCATCGTCCGTGCCGCGACGCCCGAGCAGCCCTCCGTGCACCTTGGGGTGCAGGGTCTTGACCCGACCGTCCATCATTTCGGGGAAGCCGGTGTAATCCGAGACCTCCCGAACCTTCACCCCGGCCTGCACGAGCAGTTTCGCCGTGCCGCCGGTCGAGAGGATTTCCACGCCATGGGCAACGAGAGTGGAGACGAAAGGCAGCAGGCCTTCCTTGTTGGAGACGCTGATCAGCGCGCGTCTAATCTTGATCATTCAGGTGTGGGTCTTTCCGGTGTTTCAGGGATTCAAGCCGTAGCGTTCGAGTTTCTTGCGCAGGGTGGCACGGTTGAGGCCGAGATATTGGGCGGCCTTGGAGATGTTCCCTCGTGTGCGCTTCATCACCACCTCGAGTAGTGGACGCTCCACCTCGGCCAGCACGAAATCATAAAGCCCACCCGGATCATGTCCGTTGAGCTGGTTGAAGTAGCGCTCCAGCGACTGTTTCACATGGTGGGACAGAGGCTGCGCCTCACGCTCCTGAAGCAGGCTCACAATCTGGGCAGTGGATGTTGCAATCGGCTTGGCTGGGCTGCTCATGCCGCGTCTCCGTAACAGTCGTTATTGTAATGGTTGAGAAAGTCGAGCTGGGCCGCAGCGCTCTGCAGGCGATTGAATGCGGCTCGCAGTCCATGCCCGTCCGCATGCCAGCGCTGGAGGTACCAGCCGACATGCTTGCGAGCAATGCGCGTGCCCATCATTTCACCATAGAGCAGATGCAGTCCGGAAACATGCGCACGCAGAGTCGCGCGCAATGCGTCCTCACCGGGACCAGCGAGGATCGTGCCATCTTTCAGCCAGGCCCGAATGCGGCGGAAAATCCAGGGGTCGCCCTGCGCCGCACGGCCGATCATCAAACCGTCTGCACCCGTATGGGCCAGCACGCGGGCGGCTTGCGCCGGATTGGTGATATCACCATTCGCGATGACGTGAATGCGCACCGACTGCTTCACTTCTGCAATGGTGTCGTATTCGGCAGCGCCGCCGTAGCCACAGGCTCGCGTGCGGCCATGCAGGGTAAGTGCCTGTATGCCGAGATCTTCAGCCAGGCGCGCGATGCGCACGGCGTTGCGCTGTGAAGGGTCCCACCCCGTGCGGGTTTTCAGCGTCACCGGCACAGATACGGCCTGCACAACCGCTGCGAGAATTTGCGCCACCAGCGGCTCATCTCTCAGCAGGGCCGAGCCGGCAAGGCGCTGGCAGACGCGCTTCGCGGGGCAGCCCATGTTGATATCGATGATTTCCGCACCCTGTGCGACCGCCGCGCGCGCGGCCTCCACCATGTCCACGGGAACCGCACCGGCGATCTGTACGATGCGCGGCCCCTGGTCCTCGCTCATATCCTGTCTGCGACGGGTCTGCTCGGAATTGCGGAGCACGGGATCTGCTGACGTCATTTCGGCAGGCGCATAGTCTGCGCCCTCCGCGCGGCAGAGATTTCTGAACACGCGATCAGACACGCCCGCCATGGGCGCAAGAATCAAGGGCTTTTCGAACGTGTATGGGCCGAGCTGCATCTTGTTATTTCTTGTGGTGCACAACTCCGGAAAGGGAATAGGTTCCCCCGCGCTGCAAACAGCACGTCCGGTGAGTTCAGATGCTGATGTCTTCGATCAGAACGGTGGTGCTGTGCATGCACCACTTGCTGCCCGCCTGCCCGATCGAAGCGAGGCTGAAGCAGGAGTTGGTCAGATGATAACCACAAAAATCGAGGCAAGAAAGCGTCCGAAGCGCAGGGGTCGCGTCACAGAAAACTGATTTCGAAATTTCGCGCGCCGCCCACAGGTTCCATCACTTCCAGCAGCACATGCACTTTGGCATCGGCGTCCACGCCCGCTGCGATGTCAACCCCATGTTCAAGATATTCCTGCGGCTCGAAACGCCTCACTCCGGCCAGCAGGCCGTTGGCATCCTCGAGGCGGATCTGCAGGATAGGATAGTCGGCAAGGTGCGGCGCACGATTGATGAACAGTGCATTGACGAGCAAGGCACCTTGTTGGTGCGGATGCGCCCTGATTTCTCTCGCGACCAGCTGGAACTCTCCCGCACGACGGGGCAGCTGTGACTGGCAGTGCAGCAGCGCGCACAGGCTGCGCGTGGTCTGTGCCAGGAGTGGCACGCGGCCATACCAGTGTTCGCGGGTGTACCAGGCAGACTGGGCAGCCAGTCCCAGCAAGGCGATGACGATGATCGCCCACCACAGTCCCTGCCAGGGTGTGGGATGCTGGCTCAGGCCCACCAAATCCTCTCGCAGTACTGCGGGCACGGTCGAGAGATCCAAGGCCTTGCCGTCGGCTGTGCGTGGTTCTTCGGCAAGCCGCGGCCGCGCGTCGAAAACATGATCGCATTCGCCGCAGGTGACGTAGCCCGCAGCGGCTTCGAGATGCCGCTGCTCTATGCGATAGACGGTTTCACAGGCGGGGCACTGTGTGAGCATGGACGGTCAGCGCCTGAGGCGGCCGGTGAGCAGCGCCCACTCGGCATTGCTCCGGGGCTCCTCCATTTCAAACACCTCGCCATAGGCAGCCAGCACCTTGGGCACCTGATCCAGCATCAGGCCCGAGAGCGCGAGCTGCCCTCGCGGAGACAATCTCGCCGCGAATTCATCGCGCAGGGCGAGGATGGGTTGTAGCAGGAGATTCGCCACGATCACATCGAAACGTCCCATTTCGGAATCTTTAGACGACAGTTGCGAAGGCAGACCGATGGTGATGTCCGCGCACTCATTGCGCAGCGCATTTTCGCGGCTCACTTCGCAGGCTGCGGGATCGATATCGACTGCTGCCACCAGCGGAGCACCCAGCTTGGCCGCGGCGATCGCAAGAATGCCCGAGCCACAGCCATAGTCGAGAACACGTGTGGTGGGCGTCCAGGCAAAATCGGCGAGCCAGGCGAGGCACAGAGCCGTGGTGGGGTGGGTGCCGGTGCCAAAAGCCATGCCCGGATCGAGATGCAGGATATGCTCGGCTTCGGCAGGGGGCTCGTGCCAACTTGGCACCACCCATAGACGACCGAAGCACAGCGGCGGGAAATGGGCGCGGAAAGCGGCCTGCCAGTCCTGATCCGCCACGAGCCGCTGGCGCGCGCCGAGGGTGGAGAAGCCGGCAGCCGCGAGCGCCGCGATGACGCTCTCGGTCTCCTGCTCGGCCGGGAAGAGCGCTTCCACAGAGCAGTTCGACCACAGGGGCGGCTCGCTGCCGTCCAGCAGGTCGAACACCGGGCGATCATCCATGGCCTCGACCGTCACAGCCAGGGCGCCCAGTGCCTGGAGCGTCGTTTCCAGTCGCTCGACTTCCTCGTCACGCGCAGGAAGCGACAGTGTGCGCCACGCTTCTCCGCTCACTCCTGTGCGAGCTTCCGTTCGAGGTAATGGATGTCGGTACCGCCCTGCATGAAAGCGGCATCGTGCACCAAGTCCCGGTGCAGCGGGATGTTGGTGTCTATCCCATCGACCACCATCTCGTTGAGAGCGCCTGACATGCGTGCCAGCGCGCCTGCACGGGTTGGTGCATGGGTGATCAGCTTGCAGACGAGGGAGTCGTAATTGGGCGGCACGAGGTAGCCGTCATAGAGATGCGAATCCACCCGCACACCCGGGCCACCTGCCGCATGGAAGGTCTTCACGCGGCCGGGTGAGGGCCGGAAGGTCCTGGGATCTTCTGCATTGATGCGGCATTCGATGGCATGGCCGCGCAGGACGACGTCTTCCTGGCGAATCGACAGCTTTTCGCCCGCAGCCACACAGAGCTGTTCGCGCACGATGTCGATGCCGGTGACCATTTCAGTCACGGGGTGCTCCACCTGCACGCGGGTATTCATCTCGATGAAGAAGAACTCGCCGTTCTCATAGAGAAATTCGAAAGTGCCCGCACCCCGGTAGCCGATCGCATTGCACGCCTCCACGCAGCGTTGGCCCATACGGGCCCGGATTTCCGGATCGAGGCCCGGTGCGGGTGACTCTTCAATCACCTTCTGGTGCCGGCGCTGCATGGAGCAGTCGCGCTCACCGAGATGCACGCAATTGCCGTGATGATCAGCCAAGACCTGGAATTCGATATGGCGGGGATGCTCCAGGAACTTCTCCATGTAGACGGCATCGTTCTGGAAGGCCGCCAAGGCTTCGCTCTTGGTCAGCTGGATGGCATTGCGCAGGGCCGCCTCTGCGTGCACCACGCGCATGCCGCGGCCACCGCCACCACCGGCGGCCTTGATGATGATGGGGTATCCGATTTCGCGCGCGATGCGGGCGTTCTCCTCGAGGTCGTCCCCCAGAGGCTTGCCCGAGCCGGGCACGCAAGGGATACCGGCTGCCTTCATGGCCGTGATGGCGGAGACCTTGTCGCCCATCAGGCGGATGGTTTCCGAGCGCGGGCCGATGAAGATGAAGCCGCTCTGCTCCACGCGCTCCGCGAAATCCGCATTCTCGGACAGAAATCCATAGCCCGGATGAATGGCCACGGCATCCGTGACGGCGGCCGCGCTGATGACGGCCGGGATGTTGAGGTAGGACTGTCCCGGCGGCGGCGGGCCGATGCAGACTGACTCGTCGGCCAGCCGAACATGCTTGAGATCCCGGTCGACCGTGGAGTGCACGGCCACGGTCTTGATGCCGAGTTCCCGACAGGCGCGCAGGATGCGCAGCGCGATTTCGCCCCGGTTGGCAATGACGACTTTGTCGAACATGCGGAACCTGCGCCTCAGGCGATGATGAACAGAGGTTGTTCGAACTCGACCGGCTGGCCGTTTTCGGCCATCACCGAGACGACGGTGCCGGCGCGGTCGGCCTCGATGGGGTTCATGATTTTCATTGCCTCGATGATGCAGAGCGGGTCGCCCACCTTGACCATCTGGCCTACCTTCACGAAAGCGGGCGCCTCCGGCGAGGGCGACGAGTAGAAGGTGCCGACCATGGGCGAGGTGACGACCTGTCCGTCTGGGCGGGCCGGCGCTGCGGGTTGCGGGACGGCGGCTGCCGTGGGCGCGGGTGCAGGCGTGGCGATTGGCGCGGGTGCCGTCATTACAGGCGCCATCATCGCACTGCCCTGCATCATGCGGCTGATGCGGACCGATTCCTCACCTTCCTTGATCTCGATCTCGGCAATGCCGGACTCCTCGAGCAGTTCAATGAGCTTTTTGACTTTTCGCAGATCCATGGGTGTCTCTCTTGAAAATTCTTGTCCGGAGGGTCAGCCCTGCGCCAGGCGTCTGGCGGCCGCGCTGATGGCGAATTCGTAACCCTGTCCACCCAGCCCGGTGATCACGCCGACTGCGCAATCAGAAAGGTAGGAGTGCTGACGGAAGGGTTCGCGTGCGTGCACGTTGGAAAGGTGGACCTCGATGAATGGAATGTTTACCCCGAGCAGGGCATCCCGCAGGGCAACGCTGGTATGGGTGTATGCGCCGGGATTGATGATGATGAAAGCAATTTGCTCGCTTTTGGCGGCATGTATCCGGTCGATGAGCGCGTGTTCGGCGTTACTCTGGAAGCACGAGAGGGTGTGGCCGAGCGTTTCGGCATGCCGCGAAGCGGCCACTTCCAGCGTGGCCAGGGTGTCGTGCCCGTACTTTTCGGGCTCGCGGGTACCCAACAGGTTGAGATTGGGTCCGTTGATGAGCAGCAAGCTGGCCACAATCCCCACCTCGTGTGTCTACGACCGCCTTTTGCGGCGGCGCGCAAACTAGCACAGGAAAAGCCACGAAGCGAGCGCGTTCGCGGCAGTTCTCCGATTTTTATGGGGTTTTCAGGTCTTGTCGTCGATCAGGGCGCGGTCTCGGGTGCCAGCAGGGGCTCGAGGGTCCGACGCGCCTCCGCGAGGCTCCACTCGCCCAGATGTGCGTGAATCTGATTCCCGGCGCGATCCAGAACCACTGTATAAGGCAGCCCGCCGATGGCGTTACCCATCTCACGCATCATCTGCATGACCTCGTTCTCGCCGACGAGGATTGGGTAGTTCACGCCATGGCTTGCCACGAACGTCTTGACCGGCTCCAAGTCATCCAGCGCGATTCCAACAAACTGCAGGCCGCGCGGGGCCCATTCTTGCTGCAACTGCACAAAAGCCGGGATTTCGGTCACGCAGGGAGGGCACCACGTGGCCCAGAAGTTCACCACCACCACCGAGCCCCGCCACTCGGAGAGCTTATGTAGTTGGCCGGAGACATCGCGCACGGCGATTTCCCCGGTTTGTGCTGCGCCCTCGGGTGCAGCATTTTGCTGCACTTCGGCCGTTGGGGCTGGTGCCGGAGTCGGAGCAACATCGCTCTGCCCCAGCCAGAGTCCGGCGCCCCCGGCCGCCAGCGCGACCGCGACTGTCAGTATCCACGTGGTGACCTTGCTCATGACTGCGGCTCTTGCTGGAATCGGACCAGAAGCTCGCGGAATGCTGCGGCATCGAGGTAACCGATCAGGCGGTGCTGGCGCTGCTCCACCCCTGCAGCATTGAAAAGCAGGACAGCCGGTGGACCGTGGAGATCGAAGCGCTTGAGCAAAGCCTGGTCCGCCGCGTCACCGGGTGTGACATCGGCGCGCAGGAGGCGAAACCCGGCCAGCGCCGACTGTACCGAAGGGTCTGAAAAAGTGTTGCGCTCCAGACGTTTGCACTCAATGCACCAGTCCGCGTAGAAGTCGAGCAGCACAGGCTGCCCCGCACTTTTTGCTGCAGCAAGCGCTGCAATAAAACCATCCTCACCCTTGACCGGCTGGAAGGCCTCCAGCGGGGTTTCCGCATGGGCGGCCCGGCCCCCGGCGAGCGGCCCCAGTGGTTTCAGGGGATCTGTAGCACCCGCGGCCGCGCCCACCAGCAGTACTACGCCGTAGCACAGGAGGGCCAAGCCGATGCCCTTCCAGAATCGCTGCCAGCCGGTAGCGGTTTCACGCAAAGGTTCCAAGGCACCCAGGTAGATGGCCGCAGCAATGGCCAGCACTGCCCACAGCGCAAGGGTGGCCGGGGCGGGAATCAGGCGCTCCAGGAACCAGACCGCGAGCGCCAGGAAGACCACGCCAAAGCCCTGCTTCACCGCCTCCATCCACGGCCCGGTCCTCGGCAGGAGACGACCGGCCGAGGCACCCAGCACCAGCAGTGGCGCGCCCATGCCAAGACCCAGCGCAAAGAGGGCAAGCCCCCCCGTCACGGGGCTGCCCTGATGGCTGAGGTAGAGCAAAGCTGCCGCCAGCGGCGGTGCCACACACGGGCCCACGATGATTGCGGACAGCACTCCCATCACGGCGACACCAAGAAGATTGCCGCCGCGCTGGCGTCGGCTGGTGGCCTCCAGCCGGTTCTGGATGAAAGCCGGCACCTGCAAATGGAAAAAGCCGAACATGGACAGCGCCAGCACCACGAACAGCAGGCTGAAGCCGACGAGGATTGCCGGATGCTGGAAGCTGGCCTGCAGGTTGCGACCAAACATGCCGGCAAGCAGTCCGACCAGCGCATAGGTGCTTGCCATGGCCAGCACATAGACCAGAGACAGGCTGAAGCTGCGGGCTGCAGACAGGGGGCGCTGCTGACCGACGATGATTCCCGTGAGGATGGGCACCATGGGGAAAACACAGGGCGTGAGAGCAAGCGCGAGGCCCGCAAGCAGGAACCACAGCACCGTGGCGCCGAGGGACCGGCTCGCGAGATCTGCGGCGATGCGATCCGTCTCACCCAGCGGCAGGCTCGAAGCTGGCTGGTCATTGGCGGCTGCCGGTTCCGTAACACCTGCCGTCACGCCTGCCGTTGGGGCGCCCTCCTCCCCGGCCAGCGCGATCTCCTTGCGGATGGGGGGATAGCAGATTCCGTCCTCCGCGCAGCCCTGGTAGGTGACCTTGAGCCTGGCTTCCGCCGCCGCATCCTCGCGCGTCACTGCGACAGGCACCACCAAGGTGTTGCGGTAGATCTCCACGCGACCGAATTCGGGATCATCCTTGGGCTCACTGGTGGGCAGTTGCAAGGCGCCGACTTCCAGCCCCGGCGAGAGGGCCTCCACCTGGAGCTTGTCGCGGTAAAGGTAATAGTCGGGAGCAATCTCGAACTGCAGCGTGAGGCCGTCAGCGCTGGTCTCGTGCGTGAAGCGGAAGGCGGCGTCGGGCGGCAGGAATTGCCGGGCGGGCTTGCTGTCGCCCAGATTGTCCAGACCATCCAGCAGGCCAGCCGCACCAACGGGCGCCAGCAGCGACCAGAGCACCAGCCAGAAACTCAGCGTACTGCGCCGGACAACCACGCAAGAGACTCCTGTTTGACTCGCGTGCGTTTCCGCAGGCGGGAGGCGGATTGTATGCCCTCGGCGCGCGGGCCAGATAGCCTCGATGACGCAGCTGGGGATCACAGGGACGTGAGCAAGGCCGCCGCGCGGCGCAAGGTGTCATCCTCCTTGCAGAAGCAGAAACGCACCGAGCGTTCGCCGGGGTCCTCTGCATGGAACACCGAGGTGGGAATAGCGGCCACTCCCTTTTCACAGGTCAGCCAACGGGCAAACTCGCGGTCGGGCAAATCGCTGATGGCGCTGTAGTCCACCATCTGGAAGAAAGTCCCGGCGGAGGGTTTCAGGCGGAATCGCGAGCCGGCGAGCGCCCCCACGAACAAATCCCGTTTGTGCTGGTAGAAGCCCGGCAGGCTTGCAAGATGTTCCGGCTGCGCGCGCATGAAGTCCGCGAGCGCCCACTGGATGGGTGTGATACCCACGAAGGTCACGAACTGGTGAACGCGGCGCAGCTCGCGGGTGAGCACTTCCGGCGCCACACAGTAGCCGGTCTTCCAGCCGGTGACGTGATAGGTCTTGCCGAAGGAAAAGACCGCAAAGGCGCGCGCTGCCAGCGCCGGGTAGCGCAGCACGCTTTCATGGCGCACCCCGTCGAATACCAGATGCTCGTAGACCTCGTCCGAACAGACGATGAGGTCGTGCTGCACGGCCAGTCGTTCGAGTTCGCGCATGTCATCGGCAGACATCACCATGCCGGTGGGGTTGTGGGGGGTGTTGACCATGATCATGCGCGTGCGGGGTGAGATCGCGGAGGCTACCCGCTGCCAGTCGATGCGATAGTCGGGGGCTGCCAACGCCAGGCGGACGGCTCGCGCGCCACACAGGGTGACTGCCGGCTCGTAGCAGTCGTAGGCCGGGTCGAACATGATCACTTCGTCACCAGGCCGGCATACGGCCGTCACGGCGCAAAAGATGGCTTCCGTCGCGCCCGGAGTTACGGTCACTTCGGTCTCGGCAGACACGCGGGCGTCGTAGAAATCTGCCACCTTGTCCCTGATGGCCTCGCGCAGGGCCAGGATCCCGGCCATGGGGGGGTACTGGTTGTGGCCGGCATCGAGATGATGCTTGACGCGATCCTTCAGCGCTTCCGGTCCGTCGTAATCCGGGAAACCCTGGGAGAGGTTGATGGCACCGTGCTCCGCTGCCAGCGCGGACATGACGGTGAAGATGGTCGTCCCGACGTGCGGGAGCTTGCTGTTAATATTGAGACTCATGGACGCATTATCGTGAATGTGGCGCACGCTCCAAAGCCCCTGCGAGGGGCAGGTCGCTTTCATTTGCCATGATCCCCGGCAGCAGCCTCGAAGGTTTGCCCGACACGCTGACCGCAGAAGCCCGGCGCTGCGTGACAGCCTTTGCCTCGGCACTGGAGGCGGCGGGACTGCCACACATACAGGATGAGTCCCTGCTGGGGCGGCTGTTCGTAGCCAGCCCCTTCATTGCGGAGCACGCCTTGCGTGAACCCGGCGGGTTTCACGCACTGATTCAGCCAGCCGCCCTGTGCGCGGATTTTGATCCACAGCCCTTTGGCGCCCGACTGGCGCTGGAGTTGGCTGAAGCCGGTGATGAGCCCGACTTCCGGCGGAAACTTCGCCGTGCGCGCAATGCGCAACTGGTCCGCATTGCTTGCCGGGATCTGCTGGGCCTCGCGGACCTGACGACCGTGCTCGCCGAAATCTCCGACCTGGCGGACACGCTCATCACGAGCGCCCTAGAGTGGTTGCGCGCGCCCCTGATCGAGCGCTATGGCACCCCGGTTGATGAGCATGGTGAGCCTGTGGACTTCCTCGTGCTTGCCATGGGCAAGCTTGGCGGCCGGGAGCTCAATTTCTCCTCTGATATTGACCTCATCTTCCTGTTCCGTGCCCAAGGCGAGACACACGGCGGCAGCCGCGCCATCGCCAACCAGGAATTCTTTGATCGCCTCGGCAAGAAACTCATTGCCGCACTCAATGACATCACGGCGGACGGTTTCGTGTACCGCGTGGATATGCGCCTGCGGCCCTTTGGTGAAAGCGGCGCACTGACCAGCAGCTTCAGCGCCCTTGAGCACTACTACAGCGTCCACGGCCGTGACTGGGAGCGCTATGCCTTGATCAAGGGTCGCGTGATCAACGGCGATGCTCGGGACATGCAGCAACTGGAAGCCATCACCAGACCTTTCGTGTTCAGGCGCTATCTCGATTTCGGGGCGCTCGAGGCCGTGCGCGAGATGAAGGCGCTGATCAACGCCGAAGTGGCACGTTATGGCATGGAGCACGATGTGAAGCGTGGCGCGGGCGGGATCCGTGAAATCGAGTTCATCGGCCAGATGTTCCAGCTCATTCGCGGTGGGCGTGAACCCCGGCTGCGCCAGCGCGGCATCGTTGCGGTGCTGGAAGTCTGCGCCGAGCTGGATCTCATTCCGCCGGCAGAAGTCGCCGGACTGATCGAGGCCTATCGCTTCCTGCGGATGACCGAGCACCGCCTGCAGCAGGTGCGTGACGAACAGACCCAGGCGTTGCCGGAAAGTCTGGAGGAACGTGCGCGGATTGCCTTCTCCACGGGTTTTGATACCTGGCCGGAATTCCTGACTGCTCTGGAGACCCAGCGGGCGCGGGTGCGCCACAGCTTCGCGGCGCTGCTCAGCCCGAGCGAAGAGCAAGCGCCCGTCGAGACCGGCTCGGAGCAGTTGTGGCGCGATGGACTCGATCCGGATCGCACCCAGGACACCCTGGCGACAGCAGGCTTCGAGGATCTCGCGCGTACCGCAGAGGTTATCGCGCAACTCAAGGATCCGCGCTTTCTGGGCCGCCTCAGCCAAGAGGCCCGGGTGCGGCTGGATCGCCTCATGCCCGCGCTGGTGGCTGCATGCGCGGGGCGCGAGGCCGCCACCGAAACTCTCGCGCGGCTCGCGGAACTGGTGCGCGCGGTGGCCCGGCGCTCCGTGTATCTCGCCCTGCTCGCGGATAATCCCGGCGCGCTGAAACGGCTGGTAGCACTGTGCGGCGCGAGCCTCTGGATCGCCCGCGAGCTTACCCACAGCCCGATTCTGCTCGATGAACTGCTCGACAGCCGCAACCTGTTCTCACCGCCAGCGCGACGGCTGCTGGAACGGCAACTGGACGAGATGCTCGCCAATACCCGGGCGGAGGGCCTCGAGCATGTGATGGAGACCTTGCGCGTGTTCAAGCACCAACAGGTGCTTCGCGTGGCTGCGAGCGACCTCATGGCCGGTTTCCCGATCGCGGAGGTGAGCAATCATCTGACCTGGATCGCCGAAGTCCTGATTGACCGCGCCCGCGCGATTGCCTGGCAGGCGCTGGCGGAAAAGCACGGCAGTCCCTTCATCACCCGTGGAGGCGAGGCTCGCGAGGCCGGCTTTGCCGTCATCGCCTACGGCAAGCTCGGTGGACTGGAACTCGGCTACGGCTCCGATCTGGACCTCGTATTCCTGCATGACACTCTGGCGGCTCAGGGGCAGACCCACAGCAAGGCCGAGGGCGTGCGGCCGGTGGCGAACGACGTGTTCTTCACCCGACTCGTCCAGCGCATCATCCATCTCCTTGCCACCCGCACACCCGGAGGCGTGGCCTACGAGCTGGATGTTCGCCTGCGCCCAAGTGGCGCGGCCGGGATGCTGGTGACCTCCATCGGGGCCTTCACCGAGTACCAGCAGCACGAAGCCTGGACCTGGGAACACCAGGCACTGGTACGGGCGCGGGCCGTGGCCGGGGATCCGGAGACCAGGGCGCGATTCGAACACATCCGTCGGGAGACGCTGCGCAGACCTCGCGACCCGGAAAAGCTGCGGGAGGAAATCATCGGCATGCGCTTGCGCATGCGCGAGGAGCTCGACCGCTCCACTGCCGCGAACTTCGACCTGAAGCATGGGGAGGGCGGTATTACGGATATCGAATTTGTGGTGCAATACTCGGTGTTGCGGTGGGCCTTCCAGTACGAAGTCCTCTGCACTTACACCGACAACCTGCGCCTCCTCGATTTGATCGCTGACCTCGGCCTCATTTCGCGTGCAGACAGTGGCGTGCTGCGTGGGGCCTATTTTGCGTACCGCGCTGAAGTGCATCGCTGCGCGCTGCAGGAAATCGATGGTCTTGTCGAGTCAACACGCTTCCACGAGGAGCGCCAGGCGGTCGCGGCCGCATGGGCCCGCGTGATGCAAACCCAGCGGTGAAGGAGAAGATTCATGAGTTACGCCGACCGTGATGGCGTCATCTGGATGGACGGGAAAATGGTGGAGTGGCGTTCGGCGAACACCCATGTCCTGACCCATTCCCTGCATTACGCCACTGCCGCCTTCGAGGGTGTGCGCGCGTACCAGACCCCGAAGGGCACGGCGATCTTCCGGCTCGCGGACCATACCCGCCGCCTGTTCAACAGCACCAAAATCCTGGGGATGAAGATTCCCTTTGATCAGGCCACCGTGAACCAGGCCTGTGTGGACTGCGTGAAGCACAACAAGCTGGAGACCGCCTACCTGCGGCCCCTCGCTTACTACGGCTCCGAGGGCATGGGCTTGCATGCGTCGAATCTCTCCGTGCATGTGATGGTGGCATCCTGGTTCTGGGGCGCCTATCTCGGTGGTGAGGCACTTGAGAAAGGCATTCGGATCAAGACCTCGTCCTTCACGCGCAATCATGTAAACAGCGTGTTTGCCAAGGCCAAGGCCTCCGGAAACTACCTCAATTCCATCATGGCTCTGCAGGAAGTTTCGCGCGACGGGTACGATGAAGCGCTGTTGCTGGACCACGAAGGCCTGGTGGCCGAGGGCAGTGGGGAGAACATCTTCATCGTGCGCAATGGCGTGCTGTATACACCTGATCCCGTGTGCGCACTGGAAGGCATCACGCGTGAGACCGTGATGACGCTCGCCCGCGAGGAAGGCATCCCGGTGGTGGAAAAACGCTTCACGCGCGACGAGTTCTACATCGCCGATGAGGCCTTCTTCACCGGTACGGCGGCAGAAGTCACTCCCATTCGCGAGCTCGACAACCGCATGATCGGCAGCGGATCACCCGGCCCGATCACCAAGCGCCTGCAGCAAGCCTACCTCGATACCGTGCAGGGCCGCCGTCCTTGCCCGGATGGCTGGCTCACCCTCTGCAACTGAGCACTTCCGGAACGGTGAGCAGCCCGCTCACCCTCTGGCGCTTCTGTGACGGCAAGCCCGGCCATGAGCGCCAGACCGCAGGGCTGGTTGCGGCCTTGGAGAGCCGCACTGCCTTGCGTGTACGCACCCTCCGTACCGAGGATATCTCCTGGGCCCCCTGGCACTGGCTGCGCGCCAGCTGGCCAGAGCCTGCGCCGGAACATCCACCCGATCTCATTGTGGGCGCAGGCCGGGCCTGCCAGTGGCCCATGCTGGCTGCGGCGCGCGCGCTGGGTGGGCGCAGCATCTACTGCATGAAACCGGCGTTGCCTGTCAGGCTCTTTGACCTGTGCCTGATCCCTCAGCATGACAATCCCCGCCGCGGGCCCCACATCGAGCCAACGGTGGGGGTGTTGAACGACATCACGCTCACGGGCCGAGAGCCGAAAACGCACTGCCTCATTCTGGTGGGAGGCCCCTCACGTCATCATGGCTGGGACGAAGCCACCCTCCTGACGCAGATTGAGACGGTGATTGCACGCGCGGAGGGGCCGGTAATGGTGGGTGACTCGCGACGCACACCGACGCGCACACGAGACGCCTTGCTGCGGCACCTGGCGCAGATGCCTCAGGCAGAGGTGAGCTTCCATGCTGCGGAGGCCAGCCCTTCGGACTGGCTGCGCCGCGCCTTGTCAGGGGCGCGCACGGTGTGGGTGACGGCGGACAGTGTCTCGATGAT
>Ga0315909_10005524_pt1 | contig 14494 bp, 7 predicted proteins | sample LakEriMetagenome_11_FD_203527 | JGI IMG/M metagenome (GOLD analysis project Ga0315909, IMG submission 203527) | Freshwater fungal communities from buoy surface, Lake Erie, Ohio, United States - Buoy 2 MA125 | ecosystem: Environmental > Aquatic > Freshwater > Lake | place: USA: Lake Erie, Ohio...
TAACAAGAGATTCATTAGTAGGTAATACGGGTGGTACATCAGGTGTTACAAATCCGGCTTGGTCTACTACACCTTGTAGTCTTAATACTAGTGGAATATTTACTCCTTGCGTGAATTGGTCTTGTACATACACGTCTACTGATAGATTTTGTAGTAATAATATTGCAGGAGGACCTGATTATTTTATGTCATTATTTGATGCTACATCTTTAGCAGCTGTTAAAGATGGTATAGTACAAAGTTTACTTTGTCCAAATACTGAGACACCTACTGCATGTAGCAGCCCTTGCGTTTTAAATACTACAACTGGTGAGTGTGAATGCTCAACATCAAATTATACTACTTGCTGTTATGATTTAATTAACTGTAAAGATGGTAGTCTATATGCAACTGTAAACACTAATAATTTAGGATTTGATTATCTAGCAGCATACGTAGGTAGTATTATAGTATTTGAAGGTTTAGAGGAATGCTTATTTGTTACAGTATCTAGTAATTGTACTAACTCAACTCCAATAGGTATAGTAACTATTACAAGTTCATTTACAACTTGTCAAGAGTGTCAAGAAGCTATTCAAATCAATCCTTGTTATAAACTTACAAATTGTAATAATGGCGATATATTTATAATGACTCAACAGAACTTAAATGCTTATGCGGGTTTAGTTGTTGAGTTAGCTGAATATCCAGGTTTATGCTGGACAGTACTAGAAACTTATAATTGCGTAGGTGAATTTACTACAGTAAGTATAGTTCAAGGGTACCCTGATTGTGAATGTTGTTTTCAATATCAATGCGTATAAAATATGGTAATCTGTTATGCAATAGTATATCCCTGCGGCTCTAATGATGTAGAGGATGCAATAATCTTAAATTTAGGATTACAGGGTACTCCCGTGCCTTTATTTTATGAAGCTTTAATTGGCGATCACTTTACATCTTCAGCAGTTCCGTTTACATTAGGGACTCAATATTATGTAGATTCAATATGTTGTGAGTTATCATGTTTAGAAGATTTTCCTGCAGGTCCATATCCTAATGCCCCTACTTCAGATAAACTAGAAGTTATATCAGGACCTTGTGTAACTAATAGTTGCATTGGTACTTTAATACCATGTAATGGTGGGGAACCTATATATATAAGATTAGGGCTAGAAAATCAATATGTTCACTTAGAATGGCTAGCTCTTGAAGGTCAATTACTAACTTTTTCAACACCTGGTTATTCAGGATCATACTATTTAAGTGATGTATGTTGTGGTATTCCGGCAGCTACTTTGTGTGGTATAGATCAACTATTAATGGTATCTCCACCTGTTGTAAGTGAAAACTTGGGTGAAGGTCCTTGTTTTGAACCAGCACCACCAGCAGATCCAACATGTTGTGCTGTATTATTACCATGTGATGGGGGTAATCCAGTTACAGTTTATATTGGAGAAGACACATCTCCCGAATATACTACTTGGGATTCTTATGTTGGTAATACAATTACTATAGATTTACCTGAATATCCAGGAACATATTTAGTAGATAGTATTTGCTGTATAGGTGAAGAAGTCATTGATCCTTGTTTAGATTCTGCACCTTGCTTATTAAACTCGGTAGTTATTGATTTAGCAGATGTTACAGATTTAGGTGCAATACCTTGTCCAGAACCATGCTATATTTTAACTAACTGCAAGTCTCAACAGCAGTTATTTACTAATAGCAACTTAGCTTTCTATGTAAATTCTGTAATTACTATTCAAGAGTATGCTGGATGCTGGCAAGTAAGTTTAGGTGAAGATTGTGTAACTACTGAAGAAGTTACTTTAATAACTGGCTATGATGACTGCTTATGTTGCCTTGGCCCAGAACCACCTAAATATACCAGGATTATACCTGCCCCAAATAGAGTATTTTATAAGATGCCTTTGCAATGTGATATTAGAACTAATACACAGTTTGCAAATGCTTACTATAAAATGTTTAAAAACTTGAAGTATGGTATTAATAGCGAATGCGATATTAACACCGAAAAAATACTTATTAAAAAGGAACTGGCTGACTTAGCGGCGACGTATTATACACCAGCATGTGGACAAATTACTGCTGAGCCTACTCCAATTATTTGCCCAGAACCTAGTTAAAACGTAAATTTTTTTGTAAATTATATATAATGGCAACACCGATTCAACCAACAAATACACAAGCAGGATGCAATCCTGTTTCAAGTAACTGCGTAATCTGGCAGGGACCAGATATCCCATGCATTACTTTATGCAAAGGGGATAGCATTTCTGATGTTACTTATAAGGTAGCAACAGAGCTTTGTACATTAATAGATCAACTAGACATTGCTGGTTTTGATGTATCATGCTTTCCACCTATTTGCCCTAAGCCTGAGAATATTCATGACCTTATTCAGTTTATTATAGATAAGCTTTGTGAATTGCAAAATGCTTCAGGAGGTGTTACACCAGATGTACCTGTATGTCCTGATAATTGTATTGTATCTATTGCTCCTTGCTTCTATTATCCAAACCAATTTGGTCAGCAAGTAACAACAATGACTCTTACTGAATATGCAACAGCTATTGGTATTAGAGTTTGTGAAATTGCAGATGCTTTAGCAGCGGTGCAATCAGATATATTATCATTACAAAGTCGCGTACAAACTCTTGAAAATTGTGTATTACCTTGTACACCAGATAGCGGCGAAATCACTGTTCCAACAAGTTGCCTCTCGCCATCTACAGATATTCCTATTGTAACATTTGTAGAAGCAATGGAGGCTGAATTATGTGATCTTAAAACAGCTGTAGTAGGTGATGGTGCAATCGCACAAACTGTTGTTAATGATGTACTTGCTAAACAATGTGAAGGTTTAGAAAGTGCAGCGCCATTATCACAACCATATGCAGCTATGGGTCTTATCCCGGGTTGGGTTACTGCATCAAGTGGTAACTTTAATACATTATCCGCAGCAGTACAAAACTTATGGATTACAGTATGTGATATGCGTGCAGCATTAAATAATGTTGTGACTAACTGTTGTAATGCTTGTAATCAAGTTATGTTAAGTCTTGCTAACTCATCTTATGATCCAGGAACTACAACATTAACAGTAGATTTTCAGGGTAGTATTCCAGCTGGAATTATTTGTGCAGGTAACGTTCAACTTCAAATTACAGATTGTAACGGTATATATTTTTACTACAATACAGGTTTTGATTTATGTACATTAATGGGAACTAGTATAACTATTGATTTTTCAGTAGAAGCACCTGGTACATTTAATACAGGTTGTATTGGAGCTTATGCATATCAAATTACTACTGGTACAGGAGGTCTAAATTTGATTACTTCAACTGGTCAAAAATGTAATGTTTCCTTTACAGAGTTTGTAGCAGGCGATGCTGTTCCAGCATTAACAATTACCCCAGTAGCAGTTGATCAACTTAGAGCTACATTTACTCCAACTTATGTAGGTCCAGTAACTTATTACTTAGAACTATGGGATAATAGCTTTACTGGAATTATAGCTAGTACAGCAATTGTAAATCCGCCTACAGGAATAGCATATAACTATACATTTGGTAGCTTAACTACCGCAACTACATATCAAACTAGAATGACAATGGTAGCTGGTTCATCTAGCGAAACTGGACCATTCTATCCTGGTACAACTTTATAAAATATAAATTATGGCTTGCAAAACTTGTAATTGTTCAGATAATAAGTGCGGTTGTAAGGATCTCCCCCTTACAACTGCACCTTCATATACTTGTCCTCCTGATATCAAATGCCCGGATCCAACTCCGTGCTATGAGACTATTCAAGATACTTGTGTAAAACATAGCTCTCTATATTCAATATATCAATTTGGTAATTGGTTTGGAAATGAAGGTGCGAGTTATCCAGCATTACCTGCGGGAGCATCTTTAGAGAATGCTTATCAGGCTATGTCTGTACAGGATGTAAATACAGATTGTCTACCACCTATTAATGTTCACCCTAGTTATGTAGGTACAACTGCTATTATACTTAACTGGGAAGATACTGGTGCAAACACATACACTGTAGACTATGGAGTTGTTCCTGGAATTTATACAACTACACCTTCTTTAACAACTACTACTTACACGTTTACTCTTCTAAATGCTGATACAAACTATTATTTCCGAGTAAGAACAAGTTGCGGTATAGATAGTTCAATTAGCGCAATCATTGTAGTAAAGACATTAACAGCATAATAGTCCACGTTTGTTGGTTTAGCGTGACTAACAAGAGAGACCCTCAGGCAATGGCTTGGGGGTTTTTCACTAATATTTGTTTCTCAACACATTAAGTATTACTTTTAAAGCTGGAAGAAATTTTGTAAATTATAATAGGAGAATATGCAACCTATAAGAAAACCAGACTTAAAGGCGCCAAGATTTAGAAAGCCTGTTACTAAAACAGTAACGGCAGCAACATTAAATGCTTTTAAAGAAAAGCATAAAGGTTATGATGATGTGGATTATATAACGTTTAAAAACGTTATAGCAACACATTGTGAGAAGATATGGAGAACGGTAATCAATACACGAGATGGTATTGAGTTACCAGAAGGGTTAGGATATGTATTTATTGGCGCGTGTCCTGCAAGAAAAAAGCAGGTTGTAGACTATAAGAAGTCTTTTGAGTGTGGTTATAAAGTGAGTACAATGAACTGGGAAACAGATGGTACTATAGGTAAAATATTTTTCTCAAACTATAATAGTAAGTATAAGATTAAAGATAGAGAAATATGGGCGTTTAATCCAGTACGGCAATTTAAACGTGAGTTTGCTAAAGTATATCCTGAGAAATGGAAGATGTACTTAAGTATAGATAAAACAAAACCCGTATCTCAACTATACTTTAATCCTAAAAAGTATATTGATTATAACCTGCATATGCCGGATGATGATTTTTTACTTTCAGTATATAATGAATTTGAATTTTAAAAGATATGACTACAATAGGAGAAGCAGTATCTAGAGTTAGAAATATAGTAAAGGGTTCAACTGAGGACGCCTTTCTTACAGATAGATACATATTTAGCTTAATAATGAAACATGCAAAGTTCTTTATTAAGAAGCAAGATAGCCTTAATGAGATATTAAGGTTTAATAGTTTCTTTAGGAGGCTTCCATGCGTTGAGCTTATTGAAGTAGATAAGGTAGAGGCATGCTGTGATGTTAAATCAAACATTACGGTAAAGCGCACTAAAGATAAAATTCCTGGAGTAATGGATAGCTCATATGGCCCATTATTTAGAACAGTAGCATCTGTAGATGACTCTACACAGGTTTATAAAACTGAGCCTGCTTTGTATAATTCTATGGCCAAAACTTCTGGGTATAAGTATAACAAGCAAAAATACTACTGGTATCTAAACGGATATCTTTATTTCCCTAACGTGGATTGGGAGGCAGTATCTGTAGAGGGTATTTTTGAGCAGGATCTTTCTCCATATACATGTGATACTCAACCAGATTGTATTAAAAGACAAGATCAGCCTCTTATTGTACCGGATTATTTATTTAGCCAAATTGAGGCCCAGGTGTATAATGATCTTAAGTTTAGCATGGCTATTCCTTCAGATACCGCAATTGATGATAAACAAAGTTTACTAAGACCTTAACATGAACTACAATTACACACTTAAATATAGAACCTTTGAATCTCTTCTTGAAGATGTCAAGATAGATTTAAGAACTCTTACATTAGAAAATAGGATTGATCCTGCACAACTTATCAAGGTTGCAATGCGTGTTAATTATGATTTAGGTCTTAGAATTAACATGACAAAGGAAACTATTCTTGAGGTTGAAAAAGGTAGAGTACGTTTACCAGAAGATTTCTATGTGATGAACTATGCTCTTGCTGTATCACAAGGGTATGATTTAGTTGTACCTGCGCAAGGTACTAACGTTCAAGATGTTACACCAACATGGAGACCTTGGGTAGAACAAGCATATTGCACTAATGATTCATTACCACAACAACCGGTATGTTTTAGCAAATGTGAAAAAACTTCAGAGTATCAAATTATTCAAGTAGTAAATACTGAAAGAAGAGCGTACAAAAACTTTTTTCCTTTAAGATTTAGAAATTCTAAATATGTAGATTGCAATTGGCCAAACCTTTTTCATTCATATGTTGATGAGGCTTGGGTTAAAGATGGTTGGTTATATACAACATTAGAAACTGCTTCGGTTTATATTAACTATCAAGGAACATTTACAGATGAAAATGGTGACCTATTAATACCAGATCATCCAATGCTTAATGAGTATTATGAGTATGCTATTAAAAAACGTATACTTGAAAACTTAGTAATGGATGGAGAAAATGTAGCAGCACAATATCAACTTGTATCACAAGAGTATAGAGCTGCTAGAAACAACGCACTTACTATTGTTAATACTCCTAACTTCTCCGAAATGGAAAAACTATGGGCTATGAACCGTAAAGCAATGTACTCTAAGTACTACGACATGTTCAAGTCTTATTTTCCATTTGCACCAAATTATAGAACAAATAATGCTGTCTAAATATGGCTAAGAAAGTATCAGGTAAAAGTGGCAAAGGCAGTGGTATTACCACAATGATTACTGCACAAAGTGACACTTTTTCAAAAGGTTTAGTAAAAGATTACGATGATGTTTATTTTCCAGAGTCGTGCTGGTCACATGCGCGTAATGCTGTAAATAATTCAACAGATGGTAATGTAGGTGTTTTAGGTAATGAACCTTCTAATACTTTATGCGTTCCTCCTGGGGCTCAAACAACAGCGCCATATCAAATAAACGGTGCAATACATGTTTATGATGATAAATGGGTTATTACTTCAGGAGAAAATGGTAATTCGGAAGTTGGGTTATTTGTAGCAAATACTTGTTCATATCATACTATTGTTAATGATCCTTGTTTAAATTTTACAAAATATAATATTGTAACTGGTGAGGCAAAGCAAAACTATGATTGTTCTTTTCAAGTATATTTTGTAGATGGTAATAATCCCGATAGAGCTTTAAATATTGGTGACATTAGAAATGCACCATTTGATCAACCTTGGCCTGGTGTTCCTTATATTACACAAGATGTAAACTCAGGACCATGTGAGGATTGTAAACCAATATATCCATTACAACTAGATTGTGAAAAAATTAGAATAGCTAAAATTGTTAAGACACCATGTATTGAACTTACTAAAAGTTTATCAGGTGGTACTTTACTTAACGGATCATACTTTGCGTTTGTAGCGTATGCTTTAAATGGAGAACGTGTAACTGACTATTATCCACCTAGCAATATTCAATCTTTGTTTAATCATGATAATATTAGCGAAGGTTTACAGCTAGTAATCAATGATATGGAAACTGATTTATATGATCAGTTTGAGCTTGTAATAGTAAAATTTGTTAATCAACAAACTGTTGCTAAACGCATTGGATTATATAGCACAAACTCAAGAACTGTTGAAATTCCTGAAATACCGGATACATTACAAGATGTACCTTTACCATCATTAGTAGTAAGAAATGCTATAACAGAAACTTCTGAGGGCATTTTTGCAGTAAATGATTATTTAATAAGAACATCTCCTAAGTCTAGATTTAGCTTTAACTATCAGCCTTTAGCTAATCAGATATCTGCTAAATGGGTAGTTACAGAATATCCTGCCGATTACTATTTTAAAGGTGGTAATGTTAATGGTTACATGCGTGATGAAATCTATGCGTTTTTTATTCGCTGGGTTTATAATACAGGAGATACATCTTCGTCATATCATATACCAGGACGTCCAGCATATTCTTGGGAAACTGCACAACCATCTATAACTAATGATGTTATAAATAATGAAACTGCAGTTTGGCAAGTATACAATACAGCGTTTATTACCGATCCTGGGTTATCTATAACTCAAGATGATGGTGGTATTATAACAGCTAAGGGGAGAATGGGTTACTGGCAATCAACTGAGATTTATCCAGATAATCAACCTGTTATTTGGGATGCTAATAATGCGGATCACCCGTGGACAGCACCAGCCTCCTACCCATACCCAAACACTAACCTTAACAGTGATTATGATTTATGTGGTAAAGCACTACGTCATCATAAAATGCCAGCTGATATTATATTTTATAACAGCAATGGCTCTGTATCATATAATGATGCATCTAATCACATTGTAAGTAATACTGATAACTCACCTGCAAGAATACGTATACTAGGAGTAGAGTTTGATAATATCCTGCCTCCATTAGATAATCAAGGTAATGTTATACCTGGTATTGTAGGCTATGAGATTTTAAGATCTTCTCGCCAAGGTAATAAAACAATTATTGCAAAAGGTATTATAAACAATGTAAGATCTTATAAGGAAGATAAAGATGGTGCTGATGAAATTCTTTATCAAAACTATCCTTATAATTCTTTACAACCTGATCCATCTTTATCTACTAAAGATATACCAGGTGGACCTGATGATAGTGGGCAAGATTATCCACCACCTAGTAAAGTATTTAGAGATATATTTACATTTCACTCTCCTGATTTGCAAGTTATATCACCATATTTAGCTTCACAAGAAGTTGTTTTATATGGACAAAGAGGGTATGCAAATAACGTTGATGGTAGTTTTAGTGAAGTACCAGAGCATCCTAAACATAAATTAATTACAGACTTAGCATTTATAACAGCTGTTATAGTTGGTATGGCTGAAGCTATGGTAAAAACCAGAGGTCGTAAAACAAGATCTCAACAAGGTCCTAAAGAACTATGGCTAGGTCAGTATGTTAAAGGTAATGAAGTTGGTGGTGGTTCAATAAGTGGTGGAGGAGGTACTATACCTGGAGCTATAACACCTATTAGTGGCAATCCAATTAATGGTGGTGATTTTGAGGGTAGTACACCTAATGATTGGTGGAATAGCAATTCTATTCCATCTAGTGCTAAGTTTGAAACTACAGCTGGCGCTAATGTTGGTTTATATTATAATAACTCTGGTGCTCCAACAGATGTAGATGATCAAGTTCAAAACTCAAACAATCTTCTTAACTTTTGGCATGCCGCATTTGGTATAGGTAATAATTACGATGTTAGTGGTTTTTATACCGCGCTTGATGGTAATACTGCTTACAATGACTCAAAAGTAAAAATAGGATTTAGTGAGAACTTAGATCTTGAGGTTCCTGGTCAACAAATGTTACCAAGTTCAATAGCAGGTGGATATGGCATTGTTTCATTCATGAGCTATTGGGGTATGGGTGTTTCTAATTTTTTACAATTGGTATATGCTAGTGTAAAATATAGACAGTATGCCTATAGATATTTATCACATGGTGATTTAACAAATAACATTATTGGTAATGTTCAAATAGGTAACTACCGTCGTAAAATTGAAAGATCCTACTATTTAGATAATTTACTTCAAACATTTCCTGCAGTTGATAATACTCAAGTTAGTTATAGAGTAAATAATCTTTATAGATCAAGGTCTGTTATGTTTGAAACAAGCAGTAATATTAATGATCCAAGTCTTGTAGATAATTCTCTTACAACTATAGGTGTTCAATTTAATATTGATGGTAGTAGTGATGCAGGTCAAACTGCAAATGAATATGATTTTTTAGATATTATTAAATCAAATTTTAGTACAACTGCTTCATCATACTATGCGGGATTTAAAATAAAAAGACCTAATCTCTATGGTCAAATTGATAGTGTATTACAAGTTCCTTCAGGTTGCAGAACTATTGTAAAACCAATTGATGGTAATTTTGGTTCATGTAGTAATACTACATTTGCAACATTGACGCAAAACGATAAGGGTAAAAAAGTACCTGGATCTATTGTGTATGGTGGTGACGTATATATAGGAAGGTATACCGAAAAAAATACTTTCTTCTATTTTAGAGATTGGCTTTATGGTCAACCAGACGGTACCCAGTTTGATTATGGGTTACACTACATGATATCATATCCAAGATATTGGGCTAACTTTACTGAGTATGATTCAATGGGTGCATTAGGTAGTATGGTTCTAGATTTAGCAACACTTTCTCCTAATAGTAATAACTGGGATATACCTTCTAATAATCATCACCTTGACAGAAGAAATTTTGGAGACTCTGGCTCACTAGGTGGTGCAACATCAGGAGCATTTAATCCTAATTTTAGATTTGGTGTAAAGAATGCATTCTTCTATTTATTCCAATCCGGGGTTAGAGATTTCTTTGTAGAAACAGAACTTAACATAAGCTATCGTGACTGGGGTAACCAAGATGATCAAAGATTCTATGACCCATACAGATATGCAAGTGTAGAAGAACTATTTGAACCAAGTATTATTAAAGCTGGTAATTTCTTTAAGTATGATATGTCTCTTGGTATATCTAAGACGTATCATGATTTAATTAGTTGGGGTAATGTTCAACCTATTAGTTACAATCCATATGTAGCTGAGAACTGCTTTACTTATTATCCTAATCGTCTTATATATTCTTTACCACAAAGTTTAGAAGCTATTAGAGATTACTGGCAAGTCTTTTTAACATTTAACTATAAAGACTTTAAGTCTAAGGTTATATCTGTTAAACCATATGACCAAAGTGGTGTGATAATTTTTACCGAAAAGGATTCACCTGTAATGACACGTACTGTAGAAAATCTTGAATTAGATTTAGGTACAAAGCTTAACATTGGAGATGGTAGTTTATTTTCACAACCATTGCAAAGCTTTAGCAACGCAGACTCTGCTTATCAGTATGCATCTACGCAGGATCCATTAAGCGTTATTAATACACCATTGGGTTTATTTTATATTGCTCAAAGTCAAGGTAAAATATTTGGTATTGGTCAATCTTTAGAAGAGATTTCTACAGCAGGATTAAAGTGGTGGTTTGCAAAATATTTACCATATAAGCTTTTAGAAGATTTTCCAGATTTTGAACTAGTAAGAAATCCTATAGCAGGTATTGGTTGTCAAGCCTCATTTGATAATAAAAATCAAATAGTATACTTTACTAAAAGAGATTTCAAATTAAAAGTAGATGCCCCTACAGGACTTGTCTATGATAAGAAGGATATCTTTAACAAGGTTATCAATGGTCAAGTTACTTCAATAACAGTAACACTAGGTGATCCATTATACTTTGAAGATGCATCTTGGACGGTAAGTTACGACCCTAAGGCTAAAGCGTTTATCTCATTCCATGACTGGCATCCTGATTTAATTATGCCATCTAAAATGAGTATCCTTACAACTAAGGGTCCTAACATTTGGAAGCATAATGAAAGTACTTCAAGTTATACAAACTTCTATGGAGTTGATTATCCATTTGAAGTAGAAGAAGTAGTTTCTAACGGCCAAACTGTTACATCTATTAAGAGCATGGAATATATACTTGAGGCTTATATCTATAGCCAAGATGGTTATGACAGATTCCACGTACTTGATTATAACTTTAATAAAGCTATAGTTTATAATTCTGAGCAGGTATCTGGTGAGTTGCGATTAAACTTACACCCAAAGAATAACCCGGCTCTTGCGATGCAGTACCCTACATATACACCAACATACGTAGACATATTGTATTCTAAAGAAGAGAATAAATATCGCTTTAATCAATTTGTAGATTTAACTAGAGACCGTGGTGAGTACACCGGATTTGTAACTCAAATGTGGGATACACAAGCAAACGGTTATGTATCTTTGTTAAACCCTAATAACATTAACTATAGTAAGTCGGCTTTTGAGCGTAAGAAGTTCCGCCACTATGTAAACAGATTAAGACTTATTAGAGAAAATGCACCTGGTCAAAATAACACCAAGATGCTTTACAAGATTAATAATATGAAAGAAACTTTATCTCCTCGCTAATGGCTAAAGTAAGTAAATATGGACAATGGAAATATCCTGGTGAGGATACTATTATTCCAAGTGGCGATATAACAATGCAGGGTGTACCATATCCTGTATTGGGTATTGATAATTTAGGCAATACTAAAATGATGCAGCCTGGAGGTGACTATACATTTCCTGGTACTGCAGTATATGAAATACCTATGATGGCTTATGGTGGTAATACATCTATGCCAAATCTTAAAAGAGTTAAAATAAAGACTTTACCAAAAGCTCAAACTACAGGTCAATTTAATTCTAGCTATGATGTTAATTTAAGTCCTGCTGAGAATATGGAGCTTAACAGAAGAGCACAGGTAGCAGGATGGAACTCAGTAGATGAATATAGAAATGCAAATTGGGCATATAATACAGCAGCTCAGAATAAGAATAATTTAGAAAAAGGTAAAGAGATTGCAAACTGGATGGATGCTAATTATAAGCAACCATCTAAAGAAGTTTTAGAGCAAGAGAAAAAAGAACGTTTTGCAAAACATCTTACTACACCTAGTCAAGAAGATTTAGAAAGTGTAAATCCAGAAACTGGTTATGCTAAAGCAGCATATACAAGTCGCTTTGGTACAGGTCCAAAAATAGGAGGAATGAGTTTATGGAGTCCTGAAGATATTGCTAATAGTGAGATAAATGATGCAGACATAACCGATTATTTAAATGCATCATACAATAAACAAAAAATAACAGATGAAGTAGGACAACTAACTTTTGATATAGCTTTTTCAAAAGATGAAAAAGAAAAAAAGAAATTGAATTCTAAGTTAAAAGATAAAAAATACATTTTAGATCAGGCCGATAAAGCTATTAATAGTACGGAGTTTAGTAGAAAATTTTCTGCTTATCAACAACATAAACAAGATTCTCAGCAGAAAGCAAACATGCTTGGTACAACAAATACAACAGTTGGACCTTTAGATGCTGCAGTAGGATTATATGCAGCTGCTCCAGCTATTGCTAGTACATTAGGTTTGGAGTTATTAGGTACTGGTGTTACACTGGGTAATGTGGTTAATCCAGCATTTCAAGCTGTAGGTACTTATAATTTTTTAAATCCAGAATCTGACTTTAGACAAGCTGTATCTAGATATAATGCTGGAGAAGGAGACTGGAGAGATGTAGCATTTGAAGGAGGTCTCAATGCGTTAAACTTTCTAGGAGCTAAAAATTTATCTTCAGATTTAAATGCGGTAAAAAATATTGGAGCAATTGGAAGCACAGGAAGAAGATTTAAAGATCTTCAAAATTTACAGCATTGGGCAAAACAGTATGGATATAATATACCTGATATACAAAGAGTTGCAAAATCAGATATGCTTACTGACATGACTTTTAGAGGTTTGTTAAATAGGCATAACACTTTTGTAAGAGGTGTTAGTACCAATTGGCCTAAAGTTAAAGAAACTCTTAGTGGTAGATGGCTCGGTGAAGAAAATGCTTGGAGTAAATTAATTAAAGAGTTAGAAGCGCAGGGGATTAACTATGAAACAAATCCTCAAGCTGCTGCAGAGTATATGGCATCCCACATACCAGGAGAAACTGGATATGGTAGATATGGTTTAAAGAAAGGGGAACATGCACTATACGTATCAAACTCTAAACCTAATGCCGAGGGTTATACTTATGGCGATGGCTATTCTGTTACTTTAAGACGTCCTACAGATTTCTCATCATCAAATAGACTAGATTGGATATCAGCAAATGAATATCCAATTAACTATGGATTTAGGGGTTCCCCATATGGAACAGGTATTGTAGCAAATGACTATCAAAAAAGATTACCAACATCTATTAGAGATTTTGTATATGTTACAAAAGATCCTATGAAACAACATAGGTTAACTCAAGGTCTTGATGATGTATATAGAAAAGCGCAGACCGATGCGTGGCCAATGCAAAGAAAATTTAGAAATAAGAAAGATGCTTTGGCAAAAGCAACAAATCCCAAAAACAGAAGGGGGGTACTGGCAGCTGATTATGACAAAAGCCGTTCTATGAGTTGGACACCTGGAGAAGATGATCTTGTGTTTAAAGATAGCCCTAACTTATTAGATTATGCTAAAATGTCTTACTATGATTTTATGAGAGCTTACTATGATATTAAGCCTGAGCTTGCTCCGTTAAAAGTAGTTCTTAAAGAAATGTTTTTAGATCCAAAAGTTTATCGTGGTTTTGCACAAAACGCATTTGGAGAGTTAGATCCATTTTCACATTATGCTTTTAAAGGTCAACCAGGAGAAAAAATATTTGATGTAATTAGGACTGATAGAGTTACTCCTGAGATATGGCAAAATACATCTAGAGCTCATATGGGAACGGGTAGCGCTAGATATACTAGAAAGCAAGAAGGTGGTGATATATCTATACCAAGTCTTAAACAAATAAAAATAAAATCATTACCAAAGGCTCAACTAATTGGTGATATAAAAACAGGTATAGGTAAAATTGCAGATTACGAATATGCAAGAGGAAGACGTGATGGTACAGGTTTAACTGATTATGGAAATCCTTTACTAGGTACTAATCCTAAAAGGGATGATGCTATAAATTGGATGATGACTA